>SDBT01021546.1_pt1 | contig 10074 bp, 6 predicted proteins | sample 2277101 | NCBI WGS metagenome assembly SDBT01 (sample SAMN10404973, study PRJNA504765) | marine sediment metagenome | isolation source: marine sediment core GS10_PC15, 103 cmbsf | place: Arctic Ocean: Southern Knipovich Ridge | collected 2010
GGACTGAAAAACCCCCGTTCAGCTCGGTGGTTACCACCGAGCCGGCCTCGGGAAAGTCTGCGAGCATTCCCTGTTGCTCGCTGACGTCGGACCACACGTGGAGGCGAAGCCCCAGCCCCCAGTTGCGCGCACCGTACATCAGGTCGAAGACCTGGCCGGGCAGGTGGGTTACGAGGCTGTAAACTGGAAAGCCCATGTCCGTGACCACGATCCGATACTGGTCGAACGCCGTGGCCAGGGGGCGGTGAACGAAGGCGGCGAAAGCTCTATCTTCCCCGCCCAGGATCACTCCCCCGAAGATGTCGGCAGGGTCGTACGGGAGGTGGAAGTATGCCCCCTGGTAGTCGGGCAGCAGATGAGGAAAGAGGAAGACGTCCGTCTGGTCATCGAAGGCCAGGTTGTACAGCAGCGACTGGGAGCGCGAGTCGGTGGCCCTCGCGGCGGGGACGGAGGCGATCACCAGCACGGCGACCGAGGCCCATCCGATGACAGCCTTTTTCATGTTATCCATACAAAAGAACCTACCAAGATCAATCGAGGTTTTCAAGAAGGACAGGCGTTCCACGGGCATTTCACAATTGACGGCGTCCGGGCACGGTTTGTGCTAGAATGAAAGCTGGCATGCCCAGGAAGGCACCTGTGACCTGATTCGGACGCCAGGAGGAAGCGGTGATGTTGAGAAAAGCCCTGTTCGCCCTGCCGGTGGTTCTCTCGATTCTGTTCGTGTCGTCGTGCAGCTGGTCGACCGACCCGGTGTCGTGCGACTCTCTGCCGCCGATCCCCGGGTTGTGCGGCCCGGGAAAGACCCAGGCGGCGCTCAGGACGGTGTCCGGGTGCGGCGACCTGCTGACGGTGTTGAGGCAGCGGGCCGTCGAGGAGATGGAGGAGCGCGTGTTCCAGAACCTCGAATGGGCGATTCAGAGCATGGAACACTGTTGGCCTCAGGCTTCGGTAGCTTCTGGAGACGGTGGCGGCGGCTACGGGATTGGCCCTCCAGACTCCAACGATCCGGGTGTATCGGAGCCGAGTGGCGCCGAGGAGTACTCGACGACGAACACCCAGGAGCAGGGCGTGGACGAGGCCGACTTCGTCAAGAACGACGGGAAGTACATCTACATCCTGGCTGGCGCGGGGCTGATGATCATCGAGGCCTGGCCGGCGCCGGCGACCCGCTCGATCTCGACCTTCGAGATCGAGGGCATTCCCCGATACCTATACGTACACGAGGAACACGCCGTGGTCTACTCGGAGATCCCCGTGGAAGACGAACCTTCGAAGGGCTACGGGGACTGCTACTACGACTGCTACGCATCCGGGACCGACCTGAAGATCACCGTGCTGGACATCTCGAACCGGCGCCGGCCCGCGCTCGAGCGCGAGATCCTGCTGGCGGGCTCCTACCTGAATTCCCGCCGGATCGGCAGCGCGGTCCACACCGTGGCGCTGTTTCCAGAGATCCGTTTTACGGGCCTGGAGTACTGGCCGCCGCGGCTGTGGCTGTACATGTGCTCCGGACATTCGGAATCGGAGGTTCGGATGGCCTTCGTGAAGCTGCTGGAACGCAACCGGAAAATCATCAACCGGACCACCCTCGATGACTGGCTGCCGACCATCAGCGACACGGTGTACTCGCCCGACGGCAGATCGCATACCAGCGTCGGTCTGCTCCAGGACTGCCGCAACTTCTACGAGCCGTCGCTGCCCAGCGGCCAGGGCCTCCTCTCGGTGGTCTCCCTGGACGTCCTGGATCCCCACGAACTCCACCAGGTGTCCATAGTGGGAAGGCGGGGGGTGGTCTATGCCTCGTCGGAGGCCCTCTACGTGGCCACCCGTTATTCCTACGGCGACCAGGGCTCATGGTTCTTCGACGACATCGACGAGTTCACTGAGGCCACCACCGTCCACAAGTTCTCCCTGTCCTCCTCCCCGCCCGCCGCCGCCTACCAGGCCAGCGGCGCGGTCCGAGGCCGGGTGCTCAACCAGTTTTCCATGGGCGAGCATGACGACCATCTGCGCATGGCCACAACCACAGGCCACATACGGGATCCCGAGACCCACAACTCGGTCTACGTGCTCGAGCAGCAGGGCGCGGTCCTGGAGGTCATCGGCATGGTCACCGGCATGGCGCCGACCGAGGACATCCGCTCGGCCCGCTTCGTGGGGAACAGGGGCTTCATCGTCACCTTCAAGAAGACCGACCCCCTGTTCACCGTCGACCTGTCCGATCCCGAGAACCCCACCATCGCCGGCGAACTGAAGATCCCGGGGTTCTCGACATACATCCACATGATGGACGCGGACCACCTGCTCACCATCGGCTTCGACGCCGACGACCAAGGCAGCTTCGCCTGGTTCCAGGGGATCGAGCTGCAGATCTTCGACGTCAGCGACATGTCCAACCCCGTCCAGATCCACAAGGAGATCATCGGCACGCGGGGAACCACGTCCGAGGCGACCTCCAACCACCTGGCCTTCAACTACTTCCCCCCGAAGGACGTCCTGGCGCTGCCCATGGCCATCTGCGAAGACTCGAGCGGCGGCGGAAGCTACGGAGCCGAGATGGCCTTCAGCGGCCTTCTGGTCTACGACCTGACGGTCGCCGACGGCTTCTCCGAGCGGGGACGCGTATCCCACGAAGACCCCACCGACGACTACTACGGCTGCTGGAACTGGTGGACCGACTCCAACTCCCGGGTGAAGCGGAGCATCGTCATGGACGACTTCGTCTTCTCCATCTCCGACACCCTGCTAAAGGTCAACCACCTCGACGCCCTGGAGGCCGACGTGGTGTACCTGGACCTGCCTCCAATCCCTGGGAACCGGAACGAATACGGGTACTGAGGCTCGGGCAGGGCGGTGTCGCCCTCTATCGCTCTCCCCAGCCCTCGAAGAAGCCATCTTCCTCTTTCTCCGGTTTTTCCTCTTTTTCTTCTTTTTTCTTCAGCTCTGGTTTCTTCTCGGCCGGTGCAGGCTCTTTTTCCGCAGGGAAGAGCTCTTCTCCTGCAGGTTCGGGTTCCGTCTCGAGTGGGCCGAGCTTGCCCTCTGCCGGTGGGGGTGCAGTCTCGGCCGGTGCGGGCTTCTTTTCTGCAGGTTCATCAATCTCATCTATGTAATATTCATAACTATCTGGTGCAGTCTTGGCCGGTGCGGGCTTCTTCTCGGCTGGTGCCGGCTCGAGCCGGGGCGGAGCCTCCTCGGCTCCCCACTGGTAGGCCAGGGTGACGCCGGCGAAGAGACCGGGCATGCCGCCGATCAGGTAGGTGCCGCTCTGCCAGACATGGTATTGTAGCACGGCGTCGATGCTGAAAGGGCCCAGCGGAAGTCCGATCCCGGAGCTGAAGGTCATCTGCTCGTACTTGGGTACTCTGTTGTTGGGATCTCTGGTGAGCTGGATTCCGTATCCCCCCTTGATAGCCGAGCGCACCTCGAGCCAGTCAAGCGCCTTCCACTCGGCGGCCAGCTCCAGGGTCGGGACGGCCAGCCCGAATCTGGCGTTGGCGTCGTCATCCTCAAAGAACTCGGCGTCGTCATCCTTGAATACCAGCAGCTGGAAATCCAGCCCGGCCAGCAGGCCGACGAAGACCCTGTTAGGCACCGCCTCAAAGCGGACGCCGGCCTTGAACGGAAGGGCGAAGCCATAGGATGTGTCCTTGTCCTCGTCTTTCGGGAAGTAGAAGCCCGACTCGATCTCACCGGCCACCACCAGCCGTATCCTGTGCTCCCCGGGCTCCATGTAGCGCATACCGATCCTGACGCCCAATAGGGCACCTTCGTCATCGAGGTAGCGAAAGACCAGGTTGGTGCGCAGGTCAAGGCCCTGCAGGACTGAAACCCCCCCGTTCAACTCGGTGGTTACCACCGAGCCCACCTCGGGAAAGTCTGCGAGCATGCCCTGCTGCTCGCTGACGTCGGACCACACGTGGAGGCGAAGCCCCAGCCCCCAGTTGCGCGCACCGTACATCAGGTCGAAGACCTGGCCGGGCAGTTGGGTCACGAGGCTGTAGATCGGAAAACCCATGTCCGTGACCACGATCCGGTACTGGTCGAACGCCGTGGCCAGGGGGCGGTGAACGAAGGCGGCGAAAGCTCCATCTTCCCCGCCCAGGATCACTCCCCCGAAGATGCCGGCTGGGTCGTACGGGAGGTGGAAGTAGGCTCCCTGGTAGTCGGGCAGCAGATGTGGAAAGAGGAAGACGTCCGTCTGGTCATCGAAGGCCAGGTTGTACAGCAACGACTGGGAGCGCGAGTCGGTGGCCCTTGCGGCGGGGACGGAGGCGATCACCAGCACGGCGACCGAAGCCCATTCGATGACAGTCTTTTTCAAGGTATTTACCCAGATCCCGACGCGGCTCAAAGCCTGAAGCCGTCCATGGCCTTCTTGACCCGCTCCTTGAGCTCCTTGATGTCCCGGTAGGGCTGCACGTGGGCCTCGTCGGTGAGCTTCTTGACCCGGTCCAGCTTCCACTGGTTCATGGCCAGCATGATGTGCAGGTCGCGGTAGTGCCGGGCCAGGCGGGTGACGAAGGTGCGGATCTCCGCGCGCTCGTCCCGGGGCAGGGCCACGAACCGGATGCCCATGCGGCCGATGCGCTTGCCCGAGACCGGCGGGCGGTTCCAGGCCACCTCGGACATGGCCGTGATTCGGCGCGCCGAACCGGGCAAGGAGAAGGTCACGGTGACCATCTTCCCCTTGTCCGGGGGCGACTCCAGCCAGACGGACATGCCGCCGATGCCCACCTCGATCCCGCGGCCCATGACCTCCCGTCTCTCGATCTTGACCTCGACCGGACGGTTCAACGGCGCCCGCGGCACCCGGCGGCGTTTCTTCAGGCGGAATCCCATATGCGACCTCGCGAGTCGTACATTTCCGTGGCCGGAGCATAGCAGGGTTGGGTGCGGGAGACAAGTGGTCAACCAACCTTCGATTGACTCGATCCTTTGTTACTGCTACCTTGCCCCGCGTGATGATCGCAAGATCCATTCGCGTCGTGCTATTGGCGGTCGCGGCATGGTCGTGCTTGTTCTTGTCCGCCTGCCGGGAGCGCGCATCGCAGGTCGACTCGGGTGTGACGACTGTGTCCGGCGGCGCGGATGCCGGAGACGCGGGGAAGACTGCGCATCCCGTGGATCGGACTCCGCGCCTGCCCGGGCCGAGCGCTGCCGACGAGGTCTTCCAGATTCCCCTGGGCGATTCTCCCTCGGCCGGACCGGCCGGAGCCGCGGTGACGGCCGTGCTGTTCGCGGACCTGACCGACGGTTCGTCGGGCCGCCTGTTCGCCCGGCTCCAGGCCCTGAGGCGGGCCAGGCCCGAGGCGTTTCGCTGGGTGTTCAAGCACTATCCTTCGGTCCGGCCCGGAGCGCGCGGGATGGAGGCCGCCGTGGTCGCGACCCTGGCCGCCGACCGGGGGCGCTTCGAGGCCTTCGCCGGCGCATTGTTCGAAGTGTCCGAAGGGCCGGGGATCGTCGACCGCGAGCGGTTGATGGCCGTGGGGCGGCAGGTCGGCCTGGGCGAGGAGGCCATGCGCGCCGCCCTGGAATCGTCCGACAGCCGCAAGCGGGTGGTGGCCGATCGCCGGCTGGCGGCCCGGCTGGCGGTCCGGGCCGCGCCGGCCCTGTTCCTCAACGGCCGGAGGGTCGAGATCGGCGGGCGCTTGGGCGACGAGGAGTACTTGCGTGAGCGGGTCGATCTGGAAACCGATCGGGCAACGGCGCTGCTCGAAAAGGGGGTCGAGCCCGAGGGGCTCTACGAGGCCCTGACCAGACACGGCCGCAAGAGCGCCTGGATGACGATCGCCAGGCCGTCTCGTCCTGAGCGCTTTACGGGTGCGGGCTCTTCCGGCCGGCACGACGGGCAGACGGTGATGGTCGATGCCGGCCAGGGGGCCGCCCTGGGGCCGGCCGGCGCGCCGGTGACGCTCACGATGTTCGGCGAGCTGTCCTGCTCGTTCTGCGGCCAGATGCTGCCGCTGATAAAGCGGCTGCACCGGAAGTATCCGCGCCGGTTGCGGATCACCGTCCGGCACCTGCCCGACCGCCGCAAGCGGCCGAACCTGCTGGATGCGGCGGTGTTGCTAGAGGCCGTTTCGGACGACGAGCGCTACTGGGATCTGGCCTCCAAGGTCTACGCCGAGCCCGGCGGCTACGACCGCGAGCGGTTGCTCGGCTGGGCCGGGGAGCTGAAGCTCGAGCCGGACCGGCTGCGACGCCGGCTGGAGCAGCCCGGAGCCTTGCTGGAGCGGTTGAATGCCAACCGGCAGGAGGCCCTCGAAGCCGGCGTGCGCGGCAGCCCCTACCTTTTCATCAACGGCCGGCCCATTCCGGGAGCCACCTCGCTGGGCACCCTCGATCGGATGGTGGCCGAGGAGATCGAGCGGCTGGGCGCCAGGTGAGCGGACGGGCGATATTACTTGAGCCCCACGGTTCCCGCTTTGAGCAAGGCCTTGAAGGTGCGTAGGGCGTCGACCTCCTTCAAGGGACTGACCATGATGATCGAGCGCAGGTGGCGCTGGCCGTCGATGCGAGACAGGATGTAGCGCTGGGCAGGTGTCCATTTCTTACCCGAGACGGCGTCCTTGCGGGTCAGGAACGGGATCTTCGCGTCGGCCAGCAGGTCGGAGCGCAGCAGATCCACCAGGCCTCGTTCAGCCGTCCCGAACATCTCGATCAGGCCGGAGTGGTTGGGGTATTCGGCCAGGCCTTTTTTCAGGATCTCGATGGCCTGTTCGAATTTTCGCTGCCGCACGGCCTTCCGGGTCGCGAGCAGGTAGAGATCAACCCCCGTGGCATCTTCCTGATGCGCCTCGCCGGTCACGTCGACCTCGGTGTCCTCCATCTCCGACGTGGGCTGGGGCTGGTCGGCCGGCCGGCTGACCGCCAGCCAGCCGCGTCGGACCAGGTCGTGGAGGGTGTGCAGGATGGGGAAGTCCATGGAGTGGAAGCGCAGGATGATGTCTTCGGCGGAGAGACCCTGCCTGGCCAGATCGAGCATCACCCCGGCCGAGCTGCGCTTGTCCGGCCGAGATCTGCCCGTTTTTTCGATACACCAAAAAGTACAGGAGTTGTCGGGGATGGCCTTGCGGATCTCTTTTTGCATGGCCTGCCGGTTGACGCCCTCGGTGTTCAGCTGGACCAGGTCCAGGGTCACGCTGACATCCGAGGCCTCGTCCGGAAGCGGCCCGTCCTGGAAATCGAAGGCGCCCTCGTCCCACAGGTAGAGATCGAGAAAGGTCTCGCGGATCTTCATCTCCAGCATCTTGAGGACCTGCTCTTCGGTCACCAGGCCGGTCATGACCAGGATCTTGCCCAGCAACACCCCGGTTTCCTTCTGGGTCTCGAATGCCTTCTGCAACTGGTCCTCGGTGATCAGGCCGAAGTTGATCAGGAACTGCCCGAAGTACTCGCGCGCGTCGTTCGAGGTCGCGTTGACCACCTTTCCGGAATCGATGTCGACCTTCTTGGCGATCGCCGCGCGCTTGAACTCGAGGATGCCGGAGTGCTTGCGGCCGGCGATCCAGCCCATCAGTTCGGCCACCGACATGGTGTCGATGGTGCCTTGAAGCGACATCGCGTTCTCCTGAGCCCTATTTCCTCAAGGCGATCACGTCCCGGTAGAGAGCCTCGTAGCGGCGGGCTGGCAGGTCCCAGGAGAAATCCAGGCTCATGGCGTCTTCCATCAACCGGCGCCATGCGACCCGATCCTCGAACAGGTCCAGGGCTCGCCTCAACGTTGCGACCAGCGCCTCGGGCTGCGCCTGGTGGAACTTGAAACCGTTGCCCTCGTCCTCGGACACGTCGTCGATGGTGTCGTTCAGCCCGCCGGTGGCCCGCACCACCGGAATGGTTCCATACCGCAATGAATAGATCTGGTTCAGGCCGCAGGGCTCGTAACGGGACGGCATCAGGAAGATGTCCGCGCCGGCCTCGATGCAGTGGGCCAGTTCCTCGTCGAATCCCCGCGTGTACGACAGGCGGTGCGGGTAGCGGCCGGCCAGGTCTGTCAATCTCCGTTCGATCTCCGGATCTCCTTCGCCCAGGAAGACGAACTGGCACTCGAGCCGCAGCAGATCTTTCGCGGCGTCGAGGAACAGGTCCGTTCCTTTCTGGTTGGTCAAACGGGAGATGCAGCCGACCAGGGCGACGTCGTGGTTCAGCGGCAGGCCCAGCCGGCGCTGCAGGTCGGCCTTGCAGACCGTCTTGCCCGAAAGGTCGTCCGCGGAGTAGCGGCTGGCGATGTGGTCGTCGCTGGACGGATCCCAGGCCGTGTAGTCGACGCCGTTCAGGATGCCCCTGAGGTCGGCCTTGCGCTCGCTCAACAGCCCGTTCAGGCCGAAGCCGAAGTCGGGGGTCTGGATCTCCCGGGCGTAGCAGGGACTGACGGTCGAGAGCTTGTCGGCGAACACCAGTCCGCCCTTTATGTAGCTGACCTTGCCGTAGTACTCGAGGGTCGACGGGGTGAAGAGCTGCCAGTCCAGTCCCAGGGACATCATCGAGTCGGGAGAGAACAGTCCCTGGTAACCCAGGTTGTGGATCGTGAACACCGTGCCGGTGCTGTTGAGCTCCGGGCGATCGCGGTAGACGTGTTGCAGCAAGGGGGCGACCGGCCCGGTCTGCCAGTCGTTGAGGTGGATTACGTCCGGCCTCAATCCCATCAGGCGGCAGGACTCCAGCACCGCATGACAGAAGAACGCGAAGCGCTCGTGGTTGTCCGGGTAGTCGCTGCCTTCCTCGCCGTACAATCCCTTTCGCTCGAAGTATCCCGGTTGATCCACGAACAGCACCTCGAAGCCCTGAGGTGAGGTTCCCTGGAGCAGGCCGCCGTTGACCGATTTGCCCCGGATGGGCACGCTCAGCCGGAAGCGCTTGCGCCGCAGATCCCAGGTGGCCACGTCGATGTGAACGTAGCGGGGAGTGATCACGGTCACCTGGTGGCCGCGTCTCGTCAGGGCGGCGGGAAGCGCGCTGGCCACATCGGCCAGGCCTCCGGTCTTGGAGTAGGGCACCACTTCCGAGCTGGCGAACAGGATTCGCATGGGGCCGGATCTCCTTATCGTGTTTCCGGTGGAGGCTCTTCGGCTTGATCTCGATCAGGCATCGGCACCACCGCGTCCGCGTTCATCGGTTTGACCGTCAAGCGGATCACGATCTGGCACGAGGAACGGGCAGGGATCGTCAGCTCCCAGCGCGGGACCACGGCCAAGCCCTGGTAGTTGGTCTCGAGGCCGGCATCCGAGCGGGAGACGGTCTCGACCGGGTAGCGCCAGACATTGGCCGCCGGGTCAAAGCTCAACAATATCCGCAGCCGTTCGCCCGGGTCGATCAGCGCGAACCAGGCGGCTTCCTCGACCTCGCCCGCGGAATGCACGCTCGGCCCAGGGCCCGGGACGCCGTCGAACTCGCAGGACTGCCCGGCCGGGTCGCCGCCCGGCAGGCTCAGGTTCAGCTCGGGGCAGAAGAGCAGGTCCAGGGGTTCGTCGGCCGGGTTGCTCAGGCGGTAGCCCACGCGCACGGCCGCCTCGTCCGCCGGTACGCGGATCTGCTTTTCCACCAACAGGGGAAATGTGCGCCCGTCCCTGCTCAGCGCACCCATTCGCTTGAGGCGGATCTCGAAGTCGAAGTCGCCTTCCTCGTCGATGCCGATCTGCTCGACCTCGTAGGGCGATTCCAGGAAGTCCCCCTCCTCGGTGTAGGTCGCGCGCTGCAGTTCCTCAAGGGCCGTGCCGGGTGCGCAGAAGCGATCCATGAAACAGCGGCGGGCGTGCCGGTCCTCCACGACCCGACCGGCCAGCGCCGTGTCGTCGTCCTTCTGCGCGCCGTCTTCGGGCGATACGCGGTCTTCAGCCTGGCTTCCGACATGCCGCCGCGATGGTGCCTCGCGGCGCCGGGTCATCACGTCGATCAGGTTGGCGGCCGCGGGCCGGTAGTCCAACTCGGTGAGCACTCCGCCCCGGTTGGGATCCAGGTAGACGTTCATCAGGGCGTGCTCGACGATCACCTCCTCGGCCAGGTCCCCGTCGAAATCCACCTCGTCGTAGGCGATCCAGTCGTCCTCGCCCTGGCTGCGCCTGTCCAGTGCCG
>SDBT01021547.1_pt1 | contig 10074 bp, 3 predicted proteins | sample 2277101 | NCBI WGS metagenome assembly SDBT01 (sample SAMN10404973, study PRJNA504765) | marine sediment metagenome | isolation source: marine sediment core GS10_PC15, 103 cmbsf | place: Arctic Ocean: Southern Knipovich Ridge | collected 2010
GCGACTGCAATATTATGCAAATCATAATTAGGTGACATTGTATACCAGGCAATTGTAGCCGGCAATAAAAATCCAGTACTCTTATTAAGCTTTTTGAGACGCTAAACGAATAATTTCATTCGCTGTAGGCGTATTGGTTTTAATGAACTCGCGCCTATTCACTGGTAGATGGGGTTTCCGGTACCCCGTCACTCAAACTGGAAGAAACTTATAAAATACCCGGAAGTCGAATTTCATTATGACAAGCTGCAGGTTACCGGGTCTTCACAGCCTTGCTCACTCCTCTGACCTGGCCTGACTCAACCCACCGGAGGATATACATACCCCGGTTCAGATGTTCTACATCCAATTGGAATATCTGGTATCCGGGCGGTACATGTTCCGACAGCACCACCCTTCCACTCATATCCAGCAGCTCAATCCTCCCGTAATCGCCTGTCCTGGTTCCCAGATTCACATACAATGTGTTGCGTGCCGGATTGGGATAGATATTCAAACTTCTAATCTTAGATACAGGATTCAGTACACCTACTGTCTTATCCTTATAGTCAACTGCAGCTTGAAGGATTCGGCCGTTACTTCGGTCCTGAACGAAAGCTGCAACTGCCAGGTCATTGATGTCTTCCACATAGGACCTGTAGGTCCATGTATTGGTGCAGAAATCACTTTTCCCTTCATACCAGTTGTTTCCCAGCAATTTTCCAGCTGGTGTTGGCAACATATCAAGTACAACATTCCTGAAGTGCGAATCTCCATTGCCGCCGGTGTAGGCAGTCACTGAAGTCTCAAACACCACCACATACAGCTGAATGTTTTCGTCAAACCGGTCAGTCGCACAGGTAATGGTGGTATTGGCCTCCAGACCGGATTCCAGCCAATCCACAGACAGGTCAATATCAAATGCCGGAATCTCCAGGGTAAGCACCCGCAAATTATCCTCCATGGAACTGGTCTTCAAATGTGTAAAATCATACCGGTGATAAGAATAGACTCCTCCATCAAGTACAGTATAGGGTATTTGGGGAATTCCATAATTGAACGACCTCGTGGATGGAGGATCAGGGTTATTCTCGTTCATGAGATCCAACCCCCGATAATCCATATGATATTGCAGGTCGATTACTTCCATTGAATGCTTATTCCCAAATGCATCAATGATATCATCTGCTAACCTGGAAGTGTTGTCAGAATAGTTTGTAAAGTGCTCCAAAACAACAAGTTTAGAACGTTCAGAAATAATCACATTGTCCAATGCAAAACCCTGGTTATCCATATCCTGTCGCCCGCTGGTTGCAAAGGCAATCCTGAACACCACATTCGGATTTCCTGCAACCTGGTCCAGGTCATGAACTGCAGTCACCCATTCAGTGTCAGGACTGAACACATCCAATCCCCAGCCAATGCTGCTTCCACCAGGTTTATTTAAGATGTTATCAGCATTATACCACCTTATTCCCGGCGTGTCTTCACCTAAAGTTTTCCATCCTTCTTCAATCACATCCCGGTACTGAAGCACCGCACCATTTATACCTGGGACAAAACTCCGCATCATATCAATCTGGATCAGGGATCGGTCAACATCCGTAAAATCGAAGCAGGGACTCTGGATCCAGGAGTTCTCATTGTAGCCGGTTACTCCGGACGGCAACCGGGTAAACCATGCCTTATCACCCGCTACCTGTGTATGTCCGGTAAAATCAGGCACACCCCAGACCCAGCTTTCCACCTGGTCCTCCGAATGAATGGTCCACAATCCTTCGGTTTCATCAAAGCTTTCATTATGGCCTTCATTGCCCAGCTGAATGGTTGGCCTCAGTACTATTTCTTTTGTTAATTCACTGGAACAACCTCCATTGCTCATGGTGTACAGATCCACCAGGTAACTGTTTGCGGTAGTAAACGGGAATGCAACAGTATCAGTGGTTGAAATGGAACCAGTCTCACCCAGAACATTTCCGTCACTGGTTTTGAATGTCCATATGATTGTATCAACTGAAGCGGATCCATAAGTGGACCTATTCACAAATTTCACATCTGATCCATTGGTAAAACAATCGCTGATCCATGTGAAGTCTGCCACAGGCTGACTGTCAATGATGGAATCCAGCACATATGTGGCAACACATCCGTCAAATGTGGTTGCAGTGAGACTGATGCTTTTTTGACCGGGTTCCTGGTAAAAATGTGTTGGATCAATGAGAGTGCTCTGGTTATTCTGACCGCTGCCAATATCACCAAAGTCCCAGCTCCAGGCTTCTACGGATAATTTTCCATTGGTCTGGTTATCAAAGGATACAATCTCTCCTCCTTCAGGAATGCATGCTGTACTAATTCCGAACTTCACTTCAGGTGCAAACACAATGAGTAAACTCTTCTGGGTACTCGCTGTGCAACCATTGTCGGAGACAGAGGTACAGGTAATTGAAATACTTCCGGGATCGGTTTCACGAGGATTGAATGTAAAACCATCATTCACGTTCCCTGAAACACCGGGACCTTCAAATAGAACATTCGTTACATTGGATTGGAGCACAAATGGTGCCACATTCTGGCAATATGAACTTTCATACAGGTTAAGGATCAGGGGTTGGCTTACAAATTCAACTGAAAACGCTTTCCTGAGATAGAGGGTTGCTATGTCAAAATACTGGTATTCAATGGTATAATTATCTGAGCTTAACAGGGCAGGATCAATAGATGCCGTATTATCTCCGTTATCGGTAAGACCCGGCACAGGCTGAGAAGTGGAATTCAACAACCTGAAAGAACCGGTTGCTTCCGGAACATTCAAAACATTGACAGTAAAGGGCTCGCCGTGACCACAAACTGTGTTATCTGGTATTAAAATTGCACCATCGGCCCCCAGTACATATACAAGCTTACTGGTAATACTGCTGCAACCGTTATTATTTATATAGGTGTAATAAATGGTATGAGGTGAATTGACTGTATCTGCAACGCCCGGATGAAAATATCCGGTTGCACTGATCACTCCCGGACCCGAGAATGTACCTCCCGGAACATTTGCTTCGAGTTTGATCGGGTCAGCTTCCATATTGTACCCCATGGCCACGTTGATAATCTCCACATCAGTTTTCTCATTCACCGTAACCTGGACAATCCCGGCACCCGTATTCTCCACCCCATTCACGTCTGTGACCAGACTGATCTGGTAAGTGGTCGTCTGAACCGGGGCTACAACCGTTTTATAATCTGCTGATGTAATGTTCGTGAATGAAGTGGTGGTGGTACCGTCATTCAGATCAAAACTCCATGGTGATCTTCCGCTCAGGAAAACACTCAGTTCCGCCTCTTCCCCTTCACAGATCTGAGAAATTATTGCAAGCGCCGCTTCTGGCAAAGCCGTATAGATCTCCAGGTTGTTTGGCTCAAGGGTTAAATAGGTTTTCCCAACATTACCGGCTGCATCCTTTAGCACAATGCTTACCTGCAGGGAGCCTGGCGCAACAGCAGCATCCTCGATTACAACCAAATAAGATAGCTCATACATGCTACCCGAACGCTCAGTAAAAGTCACCCGGGATGAACTCAATGGCACCCCGTTCACCACGGTTCCTGTTCCTGTTGTATAACCCATCCCGTCGGCAGTAACCGTCACCTTAACTGTACCTCCCACACCCACCTCTATGGATGGAACTTCCAACATTGTAACCACAGGTGCATGCGCATCAATGGTAAGTTGAGACGCGTTGGCCACCGTTGAATAAGGCATACCGATATTGCCCGAAAGTTTCTCCAGAATAACTGTGGCCTTTAATTCTAAAGAACCTGGATTTACATCCGGGTCTCCCTCCTGAACGGTATAACTGAGAATATATTTACCTCCTCCTGATTCAGTAAATGTAACATTAGGTGATGTTACAGCAATCCCGTTGATGGTTGTGAGCGGGTGTACACTATAATTTAATCCATCCGCATCAATGTTCAAAACAACCACATCTCCAACCTTCTTAATTCCATCTGCAACCTGCATGGAACTGATCACTGGCAATTCCGCATCAAGCGGATCACTGTTCTGTACAATCGAGAGATTGTAGGGTTCACTCTGTATCACTCCATTTGAAATGACAAGGTTGGATACCGGGATATCCTGTGAAGCACTATAACTGTTTCCTCCCTGGCTGATACTGAAATTTGCAAGATAGGTGGTGGCCGATATGCGCAGAAATCCCCCCAGGGGATATCCTCCCACCGACCCTGATATGAACGTGTAAGGAATTCCTGCGTCAGGATCAACTGTGATGGTGGCAGAGATCAAATCTCCGATTTTCATTGATACATTGTGAATAGTAACATTGAGAATTTTGATCACTTTATTAAATGTCACACCAATGCTGTGATCTGATGTAATATGAGCAAATGTATAATTGGCTACCGGACCAACGCTGACTTCATCAATCAGTACATCTTCAACTCCATAGCCTATGTCAGGGGTAAAGGTAAATTCCAGGTCGGTTCCATGATTGACAACCGTTGCTTCGGAGGGTGCAATACTCCCGTTAGCTCCTGATGCTGGTGTGATCGTATATCTCTTCGGTGAAAAAGTTGCTGAAATGGTATGGTTGGACTTTACCTTTGAGAATGTATAACTGGGTACCGCTCCCTGACTTTCCCCATCTACCACTACATCCAATATATCATAGCCTGTATCCGCACTGATGGTAAAGGTCACTTTGCCATCTCTCTTTACTTCTATAATACCCGATGGGGAGATGCTCCCCCCGGTACCTGCGCTTGCTGTGATTGTATAATTTCTCGCAGCAAAGCTTGCGAATATGGAATGGTCAGCATTTATCTTTGTGAATGTATAACTGGTTACCGCTCCCTGACTCGCCCCATCGACCAGTACATCCGATATTTCATAGTCTGTATTCGAACTGATGTCAAAGATATTATTGCTATTGCGCCATACATATACGGTACCCGATGGGGAGATGCTCCCCTCAGTACCTGCACCTGCTGTAATTATATATATCCACCTGTCAGCTGAGGTTGAGATGGTCCGATCAGCAATACCATTAGCCCTGGCTGTAAAGGCATCACAAAATGAAAACACAGCCGTGATAAATAGGACTGGTAGGATTGCTCTATTACCTGATCTCATATTTTACACGTAAAATTGAAATTACTACCCTGGATTAAATAGTAAGTTAAGAATTTTTTTTAACTCATTGTCTTATTGTCAAATAAGAAAATATATTAGATGATCTTCAATCAAAGTGAGAAGCACAATATTATCCTGGCTTGTTTTTCTAAAACCAGCAGTTCTGAGTTAATTTTATATGGCCTCCCGGTAACTGAAAGGAGTGGTTCACTTACCGGGAACGTCCATTAAAATCTCCCGGTAGATATCAGGCCTTCTCTGCTGGGCATTCCTGCTGTATTTCCGGGCATGGCGCAGGTGTTCCAGGTCCAGGTATTCCACAATATAATCCTCTTTGGTTTCGGAACAAAAGGCTTTGATGTTCCCTGAGGGAATTCCTCTCCTTTTTTCATGATCCATTCCGGATCGTTCTGCAGGAACCAGTCATAATCCCGATCTTTCGGGGGTCTGCAATAGGCCGGTTCGCCACTGTACTTATCGATGGCCGCATGGGTCTTGTAATATTTGCCCATAATCTCCCCGTTTCGGTCAAACAGCAGGATGGCATTTCCCACGGCATCGATTTCAAAACCGGGCGTTACTGTCTTATCATAGCCTGATATCTGTACGGCTGCGACTTTTACTTTTTTCAGGGATATTGAAGCAACTTTGCAATCAGACCGCTCAGATTTCATCAACCTAACCTCAGAGATCAAGCCCATGGGATCAGGCTCGTGCAGGTTGATCCATTGTTTTGCCACAGCATTGTCAGATAGTGAGTTGGTATAGTTGGCCAGGGTAGTTGTATAGGTGATCTCCAGGGAGTTTTCACCCTCTTTCAGGATACCTCCGTCAATCCGGTACAGATGCCTTCCCGACCATTTCACACCAAGCTTGTGTCCGTTCAGTTTTGCCTCTGTAATATGTTGTTCAATTCCCAGATCAAGGAAATCCCAATCTGTCCCGGTCAGATCAAATTTGGTTTGATAGGATACCTGTCCGGCAAATGCAGAAATACGCTTGTCCGCATGGGTTCCAAATTCAAACAGTTTTTCCGATTGCATCTCAAACGGTTCTCCGTGAACCGGAATGAAATCCAGGGTCCACTCTGTGCCTATGCTCTTAAAGCTATTCTTGTCCGGGTATGCCAGATCCAACGGTTCACCTTTATCATCATCTTCAAGTACAATCAATATAGACTCAAGTGCCTGCAAACGAATAGTCAGGTCCCCATTGTTCCCGGCCGGATAGATGGACCGTTCACCGGTATGAGGATCCCAGCACCAGGCCGTTTTCTTTTGATCGGTGAATGATACCGTAAAATCCAGGCTGTTTTGATCATCCTGACTGGAGAAGAAAAAGATCTCCTTATCTCCGCTTTTATACTTTGCCAGGTACAGATTTTCATATACGGGACTAACAGATACACCTGTTTTTATGCCCATATCCCTGGCTACATCACCTGTCCAGGATGTGATCGCAGCAGCATCCTTCGGAGCATCAATGATGCTGACATTTTCAAATGTAAGGGAGACTTGCATGTTTTCTCTTACCAGCTGGTCATTTTTTTCCTTCTCAAAGTAAGAAGGGGCTTCGGATGGCTGGTGGTCAATAAATAGAAATTTGATACCCTTTTCAGCAAGAACTTTAATTGCTCCTGCCGTTTCCGGTTCCAGGGAAGTAGCTCCGGATACAATGACCAGCTGATACCTGGCTTTTTCACTTTTCAAAATACCCTTTTCAGCGGATGCTCTTTGAATCACCCCTTCATTGATATAGTCGGCTGAGATTCCCACACGGCTGAAACCCTCCCAGAGGTCATGGTTGTACCAGGGATTCCAATAAAATGGAATGCGCGCGAGACCCCATTGTTTCCAGATATCAGATTCAGGTGTGAGAATGGCAACATCTACTACCGGTTCTGAACACTGAAAGACTGTGGATAAGCGGGCGTTGTACTCGGCCCAGTAATGAAAGTAGGGCCACCAGGTATTCTGGTCAGAAAAATATGCTCCGTAGCGAACCCAGCCGGGGAAACCGGCCTCCGGAGGAGAATAATTGTAACCATGCAATATGGAATGATTGATACCTGAAATAAAGTTGAAATCGTCGTTTTTCTTTATCATGTCAAGTGTTGCACGGAACACACCACTTGTATTTGTCATTGCTTCGCTGCTGACGATTTTTGCACCCGATAAATGAGCTGCAGATGAAGCATACTTGTTCCATATCCAGTACCCATGAAATTTGGCATTTTCCGAGAAAAGCCAGTTGTTGCTTTCTGGAATATCGACCAGCCGGTATCCGTCGAGGATACCCATCAGCCATGGCATTCCATAGGCCTGGTACCGACTCTGCATGCCATGTTCATTGGCCCATTGGTCGAAGGTTCGCGGAAAACGCTCCAGAAAGAGTTCCACCAGCGTTTTATTAAAATCATAACGGATCCTGCGAATATCTTCATTGAAGCCCGGTTCATAGTGCAGCGTATCGGTATATCCCTCGTAGGGATGATAATAGACCAGAGGGAGAAACGGACCCAGGTCATACCCCCGCCGTTTTATAAATTCTTCAAAAAAGTCATCGGTAATGTTCGCCCCGGACAGTTCGATGCTATCACAGAACAGCGCACGGATATGGTCTCCCAGCTTGCCGCCCAGAACCGCTTCCAGCGCATCTGCCAGTCTATCCATATAAGCCCTGACATCCTTCGCACTGTAATGATTCACAACCGGGCCCTTCGATCCGGGTGCCCCGTGCATAACGGTGCGGTAGGCTTTCTGAAAGGTCCCGATATAAAGATCGTGCAACCCTTCCGGTACCGAAATCTCAATTTTTCCGTCCCCGTCCACATCATTCATCAGGTCAGCCAGTTCTGTCTTGCCACTGGCACCATGGGGAATCATCTGCAGGAAGAACAACGTTGGATCGGGAGCCCCCTCATTTTCATAGATACCAAAATTCCGGCCCGGTAACTGCCATACCTCCTCTAATTGCAACACATATTTACGGGGTCCCTCCAACTCCATTTTCCTGACCCCGACTCCCTGCAAGAACTGGTCCTCCTTAAGGAATTCACCTCCAAATGGCCATCCAGAACCCATGATGAGATCAACGATCATATCGCGCTCATGTGCCATATTTATTGTGGCCTTTACACGCTCATTCCATTCCGGGCTGAGCCATTCGTAGCAGTTGTAGTCAAAATCATTCCCACCTTCGGGTTTGGCGATGGGATTGATCTCCACACCACCTATCCCGGCGGCCTTCATGACATCCAGCTCCCGCTGCAGTTCATCAATTTCAATGCAATCACCGTTCCACCACCACCGTACAAATGGGCGGGCTTCAGCGGGTGGATTTTTAAACAGGGCGTACAGATCATCTGAGGAATCAGAAGTTTCTACAGTCTTGTTGCATCCTGCCATTTGCAGCAAAATCAGAATTAATGTGGTAGCTGGCAAGAAGAGTATGAAGAATGCTTTGTATCGATTAAATTTACTCATGTGTTGTATTTTGATTCAAATTTATAGATTTCTTATTCGTTTCCAATCTTGATGAGTCCGCGCCTGTTATTTTCCCGGTACAATTTTATTCAACCGCCGGGAATTGTCTTCGTAACCAGGGAAATTGCTAACAGTAGAATTCGCTATATTGCATACTGCGTATGAAAAGCAATGATTATTACCGGAATCCGGTTGTACAAAGCGAGATGTTACCGGTCGATGTTGTATTCCATCCTTCCTGGTGGAACAAACATGCTGGTATCACCTTTGATGAGGATTTCTTTTATCACCCGTTAAAGCGGGTTGAATCTGAGACGAGAATGGAGAAAATCCTTTATGATAAATTTGGACAATATGGCCCTGGCGAGGATAGAGATAAGGAACTGCCAGTCATCGGTGCGGTTCACAATGCTGCCGGATTTATCATCTCAGAAATGCTGGGTTGCAGAGTTGAATACATTGAAGATGGTGCACCCCGGGTTATTCCTTCGAATCAGGAGAAGTTATCAATAGATCTTCCAGACGCTTTTGACAGTCAGGTCTTTAAAAAATTATTGAGTTTGTGCGATGCTTTAAAGGGGAAATATGGATATCTGCAAGGTGACGTTAACTGGGGAGGTGTGCTGAACACTGCATTGGATTTATATGGTGAGCAGCTATTTCTGAAATTCCTGGAAACGCCTGAAGAGGTCCAAAAATATTTTAAAGATATTTCAGCAGTTATTGAAAAGTTTGTATTGTTTCTTTCTCAGAAAACCGGCTCAACCTCCATTTCGGTAAATCGGAATGTGCGGCATATTAAGCGTCCTGTTTTTTTGCATTCCGAGTGTTCACTTGTTATGATCTCAACCGATCAATACGATCAGATGTTGTTACCGATCGATAATGAGTGGAGCCGGAAATACCGTCCTTTTGGAATTCATTATTGCGGAGAGGATCCCCACAGGTACGCACAAAGTTTCAAAAAAATAGATAACCTTGATTTTCTGGATGTCGGCTGGGGCGGTGATATCCGGGAATTAAGAAATAATTTACCCCATACATTTCTGAATATAAGATTGAGTCCGGTCGAGATAAAAAGACAATCCAAAGAGCAGATCACTCAAATAGTCAGAAACCTTGTGAAAGAATCCGGAAATCCTTATTTAACTGGTGTCTGCTGTATCAATATGGACAGCGAAATTGAAGATGAAAAAATTGCTGCTATTTTTAATACAGTCGAAGAATTGCGACAGGAGTATCAGGCGGGATTTGATTTATTTCAGTAGTACGCCTTAACGGCTTGCATCACCTTTTCCTGAATAAAAACAGCAACACAACAAAATCAAATTCACCGTTTTTAATCATGTCAACCACATTTGTTTTGTTATATATGGTATTCGAGCCATTTACGGATCAATTAATATTCTTGTGGAGAAGTGAAAGAAAATAGATCTTAGTACTTTTTAACAAGTACAGATTTAT
>SDBT01021549.1_pt1 | contig 10073 bp, 10 predicted proteins | sample 2277101 | NCBI WGS metagenome assembly SDBT01 (sample SAMN10404973, study PRJNA504765) | marine sediment metagenome | isolation source: marine sediment core GS10_PC15, 103 cmbsf | place: Arctic Ocean: Southern Knipovich Ridge | collected 2010
CGGAAATCGTCCGTTTCGACGAAGCCGAGCCGCTCCACGCCGACTGGGGAGAACTCCGCTTCTATTTCCGCGGCGAGACGCTCTCGACGAAGAACGTCTTGACGGCCGTGGCCACCGTGAAGCCGGGCCAGGCCGTTCATCCGTCGCATCGGCACGCCGAAGAGGAATATCTCGTCGTGGCAAGTGGCACCGGCGTCTGGTCGCTGGCCGGCAAGGAGACTCCGGCCAAACCGGGCGATATACTCTACGTCGAACCGTGGGTCTATCACGGCCTGGTCAACACGGGCGACGAGCCGCTGGTCTTCATGGTCGTTCGCTACAGCGGCAAGGGCATCGCCATTCCACCGAGGCCGGACGATCGGCCCGACGAGATGTAGATGGCCCGTTGAAAAAATCGTGTGCCACTGCTTGCTTTCAAGCAGTGCCGCTTGGGTGCCATGGCCACGCTCGTCGTGGCCATGCTTTGCTGCCTCCGAGCATGCCCACGCAAGCGTGGAGCATGGCACCCGCTGCGCTATGCATAGATGTTCCCCCCAGGATCACGCAAGGCAATCACCGGCGGCTCAGTCGCAATGGAAAACCTCGCGCAGGGTCATCCAGTGGTCGCCTTCCTTGCGATTCTTCTGGGGTGTTTGCAAGGGGTCGGTCTCTTTCCACCACTTCTGCGTGGTCGGGTCGTCACCCATCCTCTTCATGTCACCCTCGAAATCGTTGCCCGTGTATTCGTAATAGGCAAACAGATAGAGGTTGCCGTCGTCCAATTCGCCGAGGTAGATCGAGTAGTTATGGATGTTGGCTCGCTCGATCTGTTTCAACACGCCGGGCCAAACGGCCTCGTGCAGATCGACATAGCGTTCGAGCGTCTCGCGTTTCACGCCGATGACCGCCCCGAAACGCTGGACCTTCTTCTTGGCCGGCGAGGCGGCCTCCTCGTTGGCCTGGGCATTGCCATCACCCTCCCGGGCCGACTCGTTGCAGGAGATACCGATTCCCACTCCGATCAGCAGCGCGACCGCGGTGGCGGCCAATCGAGAAGAACGTTCTTTCATCGCGTGGTTCCTTTTCAAAGCGGCGACAGACATCTTGCGCGTCCGCAGGTTCGGACGATCGCCTCTCATTTTGACGTGGCGGGCGTAGATGTCAAGAATCGGCGGAAAGACCGTCGAGATGGGTAAGATCACCCGCTACCGAAGAACCGTCGGCTCTCGGTCCACCATCCGTGTGCCACCGCCCGAGATGGTCGTCGAAGTGGCCCCCCGGGCCGCCGATTGCAACAAGGCCAGCCGAGAGGCTACCCGCGGTTGCTGAGCGTTCGACTGCAGTGATTGCTGGTAGTTTCGCATCGCCAGCATGGTCTCGCCACGGTCATCGTGGATCTTTCCCAGCGCGGTTCGGGCTCGGGCACTCTGCGGTTGAATTTCCACCGCTTCAGCCAGGAGGTTCTCGGCCACCATCGGGTCGCCGAATTCCTCGTAGAGTCGGGCTAACTCGATTCGGGCATCGGCGGAACTCGGATGGCTTTCGACCCAGCCCTCGATCAACTCGAAGGCTTCGTCGCTTCGACCCTGTTGGGCCAATAACACGGCCAACCCTCGATAGCCGTCGCGATGGTCCCGATCCCGCTCGAGACACATCCGGTAATACTGTTCCGCTTGGTCCAGTTCTTCCTGACGCCGCTGTTGGCCGCCGATTCGATGGTGGCCAGCCGCCAGATTGTAGAAGCCGTCGGGGTTACTCTGGTCGGTATAGGTCGCTTCGAGAAACTGGTCCATCGCGACCTCGTAATGGCCCCGGTCAAACGCGCGCACCCCCGCGGCGTTTTGCCCCTTGGCGGCAAACCCATTGCACCCGGCCAGCGCGAAAAGACTCGAGCCCACGATCAGCCACCCGATCAACCCGCGGACCCTCGGATGTCGACAACAGCAGAGCTCATGGCGCGATTGCAACACGTTTCTCGTGCCTCACGGAATAGAGGGAGGTGGGAAAGGGATGAGACCGACGGCGGCAATGCGCCCAACAAAGAAGCACAGGGAGCGAGAGGATAGCGAGACCGGCAAGGACATGCAAGATCGCTTTGGCGACGTGGTTACGTCGCGAGAAACTGCGAGATATAGGCAGGAAGGGGGGGGCTGCCTGGGGGTGGCTGGCGGCATAGCGCAGCGGTGCCCCAGTTTGTGGCGATCTGGAGTACCGCTGCGCTAGGCCACCTGCGGCCATGTCACTACGAACGGACGGCTCACACGGCGGTCGAACTGGCCGTCAAGTCGACCGGTTGTGGGGCGAAGAGATTCGGCGGCAACTCGGGGATATCCTCCGGATTGACCGAATCGATCGGGGCTGGCTTCCGATAGCCGAGGTTCTTGATCACTTCCAACACTTCGCTGCATGTGGGAAACATCCGGCCGCTTGTCCGTTTGTAGTCGTCCAGAGCGCCCATGAACTCGACTTCATCGTTGGTGTAGTCTCGCTCACAGGTCGTCGGGTCGATCTGACGACGGCGATTTACCTTGGCTCGAAGTTCCAGCTTGCGGCGTTCGACGACGACGGGCTCGTTCTTTCGGCGGCGATCGATGGTAACCTCTGCGCTGCCCGCTTCGGCGGCAGTACGCTTCGTGGTCGTTTCAGCCCGTTTTGCAGTCGATTTGTCGATCGATCCATTCTTCTTCGCGGCCACGGAGGTTTTCGGCTTGGCTGTCTTCTTCGCGACGAGCTTCTTCTCAGCTGGCTTCTTCTCAGCTGGCTTCTTCTTGGCTACCGTCGCCTTGTTCTTGGCTATGGGGACCTTTTTCTTGGGCTTGGAGCCCTGGCCGGCCGTCTTGGAGCCTCGGCTGGACGGCGATGTCTTCCGACCGGTCGAGGCCTTGCCGGACAAGGACGCTCTTTGGGCCGTCGATGTCTTCTTCGAGCCGGCCTTCTTCACGGATTTGGCCGATTTCTTCGCTGTCCTCTTTGTTGCCACCACGGACAAGACCCTCCATTTGTGCCGATCGCATATGGTAATGTAGATAGAATACATCACTGTTGCCGAAAAGCAGCGAAAAACGGGTTAGAAAAGCCTGTTCTTCTGGGAAAAGTTGGCCGAAGAATACGAAAAATCGGGTGAGTCCGAGAATGCGCAATCTGGCGATCGTATGATGGGGGTTTCTTCTGGTCGGCACGTACCAGTTCCCTTAGGGGGCTCCTTGCGTCTACTTGCGGGACTTGTGCGACCCGATACAATGACCGTTGATTGGCCTTCTTCAAGCAGTTTGGCAGCCAGGGTCGCCGGTGCAGGCCCGCAGTAGGAGAACCACGAACGTGAAACGCCGAAAACCGAGGGGTACGGGAGAGGACTGCAAGACCGAGGTCCAGTGGGATGTCTTCTTGCAATCGGATGCGGCGGTCGATGCTCTGATCGACTTCATCGAAGAGCGATCCAACTCGCTCGAACTCAAGAAGGCATGTCCTTCGCCCGAATGCAAGCGGGAATGCGACCGGATCCGGACGCTGGGTAACTACGGCAGCCGGAAGAAGGGCCGAACCTTCCTGAGACAACACTATACCTGGGAATAGCGGAATTGCGTCTGCCAAGATGAGGGGCCTTGCCGGCAGACGACGGTGATGCTAGACTAAGGGGCTTCCCGGATCCCGCGATCGTTGGCCATTGGCCGGTGTCGAATCAGTAAGCACCCGGGGCCAGCGACGGGTATCCCCTCCATACAATATGCCCACATGCCCCTCGATAGAAGGGCTTGGGCGGGCAAGGAATTGGGCCATGAAAGAGAAAATCCACCCAAAGTACGTGGTAACCAAGGTGACCTGCGGCTGCGGGAATTCCTTCACCACGCGAAGTACGCAGAAGGAACTGAAGGTCGACATCTGCAACGATTGCCACCCCTTCTACACGGGCAAGTTGAAGTACGTAGACACGGCGGGCCGCATTGAGAAGTTCCAGAAGAAATTCGCCGCCACGGGCTACGCCAGCCTTCAACGTGGCAAGAAGAAGCCGGCCGCCGAGCCGACTGCGGAAGAGTCTTAGCCGCCGCGGCAATCACTTGTGCCCCGGACACTCCCTTCCCGGGTTCCGATACGCCGTCAACGGGTCTGGTGGATAGACCGTCATGCGCGATCTCTTAGAAAAAACACTCAACCGCTTCGAGGAGTTGGAAAAACAACTGCTCGACCAGGAAGTGCTCTCCAATCCGGCGATGGCCGCGGCCGTGGCGCGCGAGCATGGATCGTTGGCCAAGCTGGCCTCGAAGTATCGCCGATTCAAGGATCTGAACAACCAGATCGCCGAGGCCATGGAGATGGCCAACGGCTCCGATCCCGAATTGGCCGAGTTGGCCGAGGCCGAAGTACCCGACTTGAAAGAAGAGCGAGAGGGCTACTGGACCGAGCTGCTCGACATGACCATCGGCGGAGAAGACGCCAATCGGGCTCGCTGCATCATCGAGATCCGCGCCGGAACCGGCGGCAACGAAGCGGCCCTGTTTGCCCGAGACCTCTATCAAATGTACCGCCACTATGCCGAGGCCCTGCGGTGGAAGGTCGAGATCCTCAACTCCAATCCGACCGAGTTGGGTGGTTTCAAGGAGATGATTATCGAGGTGCGTGGCGAGGGCGTCTTTCGCCAGTTGCAGTTCGAGAGCGGCGTCCATCGCGTTCAGCGCGTGCCCGAAACCGAGGCCAAGGGCCGAATCCACACCTCGGCTGCCACCGTGGCCGTCATGGCCGAACCGGAAGATATCGAGATCCAACTCAAACCGGACGACTATCGCGAGGATATCTACCACGCCAGTGGACCGGGTGGGCAACACGTCAACAAGACGGCGTCGGCCATCCGCCTGACCCACCTCGAAAGCGGGCTGGTCGTCGCCATCCAGGACGAGAAGAGCCAGCACAAGAATCGGGCCAAGGCCCTGCGTATCCTCAAAACCCGGCTCTACGAACGCAAACGGCTCGAAGAAGAGAAAAAACGTTCTGACGAGCGCAAGAGCAAGATCGGCTCCGGCGACCGAAGCGAGAAGATTCGCACCTACAACTTCCCCGAGAACCGCGTGACCGACCATCGCATCGGCCTGACCCTCTACAAGCTCAATACGATCATCGCCGGAAACTTAAACCCGGTGATCGACGGCCTGATGGAATACAAACGTCTGGAGCAGCGGGCGGCGTTCGGCACGATCGACTAATCGCTCGAGCCGCATTCGGCCCGTTGCTCCCAACCCCGCTTGCACATCGACCAACCTCTCATGACGCAGCCCGAACCGTGGACCGTCGGCCGATTGCTACAGTGGACCGTCGACTACTTGAAGGAGCGAGGGGCGGACAGCCCGAGGTTGGACGCCGAAATCCTACTGGCCGAAGCGATCGGATGTCGCCGCATCGAGTTGTACACGACGTTCGACCAGGAGCCCGAGGAGAAGACGCGAGCCGTCTTTCGCGAGTTGGTCCGCCGCCGGGCCGAAGGAACTCCGGTGGCCTATCTGGTCGGACGCCGGGAGTTCTACTCGCTCGAATTCCGCGTCACGGCGGACGTCCTAATCCCCCGGCCGGAAACGGAACTGTTGGTGATCACGCTGCTGGATCTGGCCAAGTCGCATCCGTCACAATCGCCGGTCCGAATTGCCGACATCGGCACGGGCAGCGGGATTATCGCCGTTTGCGTGGCCAAGCATTTGCCCGGTTCTCACGTGACGGCGGTCGATCTCAGCCCGGCCGCTTTGGAAGTGGCTCGGGGGAATGCCCAAGCGCACGACGTGGCCGATCGGATTGAACTGGTCCATAGCGACCTATTCGCGTCGGTCGATCCGGCCGGGCGATTCGATTTCATCGTGAGCAATCCCCCCTACGTCAGCACGGGCGAGATGGCCGAGTTACCCGGTGAAGTGCGGGACTTCGAGCCGCACGGGGCCCTGTTGGCCGGGCCCAAGGGGACCGAGGTCATCGAGTCGCTCCTACCGCAAGCGGCCGATCGGCTCGAGCCGGGTGGACACCTGCTGATCGAAATCAGTCCCATGATTCACGAAGCCGTCGAGGAGCTGTTCCAAGCCGACGCACGTTGGCAGCCCGGCCCGACGGTCAAGGACCTGGCGCGTCTGCCGCGCGTCGTCCAAGCGATGAGAGTGTAATGAACGCCTTCCACATCACCGGCGGAATCCCCCTACGCGGCACGGTCGCCGTCAGCGGGTCGAAGAACGCGGCGCTACCGATCATGGCCGCGTCGATCCTCGCCGAAGGACCCGTTCGACTCGAAGGCGTGCCCCGGCTCGATGATGTCGATTCGCTTACCGCCGTGCTCGGCGACTTGGGCGTTGTCGCTTCCAGAACGGCCGACGACGCCCTCTTCATTGAAACGGTCGACGACCGCCCGATCCGTGCCCGATATGAGTGGATGCGTCGCATGAGGGCCAGTTTCTGTGTGCTCGGACCGCTATTGGCCCGACGCCGTCGCGCGACCGTTTCGCTGCCCGGGGGATGTAACATCGGCGATCGGCCGGTCGACCTTCATCTGAAGGGCCTAGCCGCTTTGGGGGCGAAACTGCGGATGCGGCGAGGTTACGTCGTTGCCCGAGCGGGACGCTTGGTCGGCGCCACCGTCGACCTGCTCGGTCCATGTGGCCCGACTGTCACCGGCACGGCCAATGTGCTCAGCGCGGCCGTATTGGCCGAAGGGACGACGACCATTCGCGGGGCGGCCGCCGAGCCGGAGATCGTCGACCTGGGCCGGTTCCTCATCGCCATGGGAGCCCGCATCGACGGCCTGGGAACCTCGACCATCCAAGTCGACGGAGTCCGCCGACTGTCCGGCGTCACGTATCGAGTGATCCCCGATCGGATCGAAGCGACCACCCTGCTATTGGCCGCCGCCATCACGCGCGGCTCGGCCACAATCACCGGCGTATTGCCCGACCACATGGCGGCCGATATCGAATTGCTCCGCGCGGCCGGTTTCGAGCTCACCTCGGGCAAGGACCACGTATCGATCCGCGCGGACCGGCGACCGCTTCCGCTGGAGATTTCAGCCCGACCCTATCCGGGCGTCGCGACCGACGTTCAGGCCCAATGGACGGCGCTGCTTTCGCTGGCCGCCGGGCGCAGCCGCGTTCGCGATCAGGTCTTCCCCGGCCGCTTTCTGCATCTCGCCGAGCTAGCACGCCTCGGCGCCAAGATCCGCCGCCGCGGCAACACGGCCCGAGTCACCGGCGTCGCCCGCTTACACGGCACGCACGTCACGGCCTCCGACCTTCGAGCCAGCGCCGCCTTGGTGTTAGCCGCCCTAGCCGCCGAGGGGACCACAACGATCCACGCCATTCACCACCTAGACCGCGGCTATCAACAGTTGGCCGAGAAGCTAACGAGTCTCGGGGCCAGGATACGCCGAGTGGTGGGGAGTTCGGTTCGCGGGGACCGGATTCATACGGGCTAGTAGCAAACTGGGCCGCTTGCACGTGGACCTAAGCGATACTCAACACATGATACGGATTGTTCCCTCGCTCCCATTCCATGATCAGTCGGTACAGTCCGGTTCTTGCGAACTCATCGGCCGTGAAGGCAAGTCGCAACTCTCTCCGGAGAACATCCGGCGTCACTTCAGCTTTCTTCCTTGACGCGAAAGTACGTTGCAATGCGAACGACAGAATGTGCAAGATATCGTGGCCTCGTGATATCTGCCACGGATCGTGGTCTGGTCGAGATTGGGTGGCCATGTCATCGCTCAGTGAGTCGATATTCAGAGCATGATTCTGGCTCTTGTCCAGAACATCCTTGACCATGGCCGGAACGTCGATCTCCAAAGTCTCGGGATCAACGAAACGACGGAAGGAGAGTTCGGCAAACGTCAATCCATGGCCTTTATCGAGGGACACCATCAGCAAATAGCCAATTGGCATGGCGGCTTTCGCTAGGATAACGTCGAGAAGTCCCCCTTGTTTCTTGGCAAACTTATCGACGCGATCAGCCGAGGCGTGTTCCGAGAGGACTTCGTCGAACGCAGAAGACCTCAGCAACATGCACTCCAAGTCATGCTCATCGGTTCGCAGCACGTTCCTCGTCTGCTCGGATACTTCGGTTACACGGTCGAAATCGGCGTCGACGATGCCGAGTGCTCCCAAGAAACCATCGTTGTTGAGAATGCTCAGTGCTTCGAGGACGTTGTCCTTGCCGATCGCGACGACGAGGACACACTCTTCCTGATCGACTAGCTTCCTGAAGACCTTTGAATCGTCGGGCCCCTCCAACACGAGAAAGGTGCCTACATGCTCCTGCCGGTGCATTCGCACTTGATTCGCAACGGAATGGCCGGTGATGTACTCCCTCATTCACCGGGCCCTTTCAGTTCGACGGCGAGGTCCCAGCGGTCGCTGATGATCTGAGGCGAGTGCGTGGCGATCAATACGTCGAAATCAGACAGCGCGGTAATCTTTTGCAGGTCTTTCAGGAACTGCTCCTGCCAAGCCACATGCAGAGACAGTTCCGGTTCGTCTATCAGGATTAGCGAGCCCGGTCGGACCTTGAACAACAGCTCGTACAGGAGCACAACCTCATGTTGTTCGCCTGACGACAGGCTCGTGGCAGGCAGAACCTCGCCCCCAAGGGTTCTGAAGACGATGCCATCTTGCTTGTTGATTGCTACGGTCTTGTGGTGGAAGCGACGAGTCAGGATGTCTTTGAAGAGATCGATCTTCTTGAACATGTCATCAAAGACGCCCAACTTTGTCTCGGCGTCAGCGACGTACACGGACAGCACATCTCGCTTGGATGCGTCAATAGACGATGGCACGCCAAACGACGCGTGCTCTTCCTTATCCAACAAACCGGCTTCAGAGAGCTGATTCCGTCTTGCCTCAAGTTCGGCGAGTTTCCGCCGAATCTCTGCCATTACCAGCGGCGGTTCGCTCGTGGCGGAAACAATACGTCGAGGAAACGAACGGTCCAGCGACTGGGATAGCTCGGCGTATTCGGTCAAGGTCGCCTTTATTCGAGAGGCTAGTTCTCGCGCATACTTCACAACCACACCAACGGGCCTCGGGCGTGGCGCCTGGGGTCGTCGAGCGGATCTTCCGTTGTCCTCGAATCGTTCAAGGCGGTTGACTTGAATCAAATGAACCGGCAACTCGGCTTGGAGTGCCTTGAACCACTCCGGTGTCCCGTGAGCAAGGAACTCATCCGGGAGTTCACCGGCAAATCGGATGAGAACGTCGCGTAATGTGAGTGTTTCTCCGGTCGGATCATGTAACCATTTGTACAACCCGATGCGCTCCAGCACCGGTACTACCTCTTCGATTATATCTAACGACATTTTGGGAATCCTGGCTTCCTCCGCCAACACGAGTGCCGCGGACTCGTGGTTGGAAGATTCAAGCAGCAAAGACTCCTCCAGGCCGTCGCGAGGGGTATCCGTTGGTTTCACAACTTCAAGCCAGTTGCCGTCATCGAGTTCAGTCGTGAAGGAATCGAAAGGAAACTGGTAGAGCACGGAGTATCGGGAGGAGAAGAGTCCGGCGAGCATTCGCAGTATGGCCGTCTTGCCGTAGCCGTTCGGCCCATGGATGATTGTGATGCGTTCATCCATGTTTAGCGGGATTACGTGATCGAAGAGCCGGAACAGGTTCTTCGTTCGGATTTCGGTTAAACGCATCGAATTCTCCTCCGGAACGCGATTTGTGAGGCAATCCCCACGACAGACGCACGGAGCACCGCACGACGGAGTGCCCAGACTCTCCATATTCTACGAAAATCCGAGCCAAATGCCATACCGCTTGAGACTCACTTAACGCGTTCTTTCTGGTACTTGGTGGGCAGTGCCCACCCCACTTTTTCTGCGAGCATCGGACAGCAGGGGGCACTGCCGCTGCGTGGCGAGGGAGTGCGAATTGACGCACAATTCTCCGAATTCGTTCGGATTTCTGTAAGCCGGCCATGCCGGAAGCGTCTAATATGGTGGACATGGAGACGACCGCCACATTGACCGCGCCGCAGCCAACCCGACCCGAGACGCAAGACGATCGGGAACTGGTTGCGCGCTTCCGGGCCGGTGAGACGGACGCCTTCGAGCGGATCGTCGCCGCCCATCAGCTACGCATTACCCG
>SDBT01021550.1_pt1 | contig 10073 bp, 11 predicted proteins | sample 2277101 | NCBI WGS metagenome assembly SDBT01 (sample SAMN10404973, study PRJNA504765) | marine sediment metagenome | isolation source: marine sediment core GS10_PC15, 103 cmbsf | place: Arctic Ocean: Southern Knipovich Ridge | collected 2010
CGTAAAATTTCTCTTATTTTTCGCATAGATAATCTTTCTTTTGCCATTATGTCCTCCTTTATATAGGTTAAGGAAGACATAAAGCTTAAAAGTTAAATTATCCAGCGTCGCTAAAAATTATATTGTATTATAAGGTGGCCGAAATGTTCCGGAATAGGTGGCCGGAATCAAGCGTAATGGGTGGCCGAAATGGAGCGGAATAGGTGGCCGGAATCAAGCGGAATATGCATTGTCCGGTGAAAGTGTGGTTGCAGGCCTTGCAGAGATATAATGGCAAGGTCTCTATTTTATTTTTTCAGGACCCACGTTTAATCACCTCTGAAGATCCGCATTGAACGCATGATGGTTTGGAGTTGCTTTTTGTTTTCGTCATCCTCTCTACTCTAACGTATCGGGTAGGATTGTGAAGGTTGACAGACACAGTGTTGTATGTTCTGCCCTACCCTGCTCTCCCCTGATGCGATAGGGCGGTTGAGCGCACGGATTTTGGACGGGTGAACGCACGAATACTGGACGATTTACCTCACGAATTCTGGACGATTTTATAGCACGAATATTGGACGGTTTGGGTGAGAAGGTTGTGGTTTGGAGGGGTTTTTAGTTTTTGGTTCTTATTTTGTGAGGATGGGTTGTCCTAGCCGGAATTTCACCCTTGGAGAGACCTGCAGAATGCAGGAGAGGCTCCAAGAGTGACAAGGCAAAAGAGGGAATGTTGCCGAGAACGACGAGCGAGCGAATCGGCACCGCGTGAAGTCGGTCGAGGGCACCCGAAGGGCAAGACAGACCCCGCGACTGAGTAGTGGAACGTAAAGCGAGGAAGCGAGTGCTGCCGGTTTGTCGGTTCTGGTTCCCTGGTATTGACAAAAATATATAATTTATTAAAATACAATTAAATGCTGACATAGTTGATAAATAATCTGTTATCTGAACTGGGCCGGGTTCTATCTTGCGCAGGCCGGGTTCAGTTCAGATAGCAGATTTAATCAGATGTTAAACCCCGTTCCTTTCGTTGGAAGCGGGGTTTTTATTTTGGTGGATTCAATGGGTTTCTATTTATTAAAGATAAAAAGAGGAAAATGTCTGCCTGCACGACAGTGCCAGGCTTTGTCAGGCGGGCGGGCAGAAAATTGGGTTGAGGGGGTTAGAGGTAAAAAAAGGGAGGTCGAAAAAGCAAACTTAAACCGTCCATATACTAAATATGATAGAGAATCTGGATGTTTAGATTATTTTATGTGTAGTTGACGAAGGACTGAAAGCTCTTTTAATGCATAGTATTTGCTATCAATCAACCCAACTCTACCCCTATAGCTTGATGTGCTCTTTATTTTATAAGGAATGTTGGTATCCTGAATTTTATGGAAACAAAGTTGCGCAACTCGAATGCCAGGATATAGAGGGATTGGAATTCTACCAACATTCTGAAGCTCGAAAGTAAGGCAGCCATCAAAACCTGGATCAACAAACCCGGCTGTTGAATGCACCTCTAATCCCACTCTACCCCAGGTGCTTTTACCCTCTAAACGGGCAGCAAGATCTATCGGCATTTTTATATATTCTAAGGTGCATCCCAAAACAAAGGCTCCTGGATGGAGGACAAATTTTTCATTATAACGTACACTATAATGTTCGACATAATTCTTAATATCTGAAATTGCCTCTTTCGGTTCTTTTAGAATATCCAAGTATTCGAATTTACTAATTTTTAGCGTTCGAAATTCTACTCCCAATCTCACATCGAAGGATGAGGGCTGGAATTGCTCTTTGGCATCAATTATAGGGGTTATTACTAAAAGCTTCTCTGGATCACTATGGATCAATCTTTCAAAAATCTGTCTTTCATTAAGAATCACTTTGGCTCCTTGGGTTTGAATGTGCTGTGGATCTTGGATATTTCCAAGGATTTGATTATACTGTAACTAAAATTATCAATGTATTCAGCGAAATTAATGAATTTTTCTTCATAACTAAGTGATGAATCTTTAAATATTTCTTTAAACGAATCCCAAAATCTCTTGGCACGAAAATCCCAAGAGGCATTTAAAATATGAGTCGGCTCAGCTGGTTCTTCATTAGCCAAATTTAAAAGATTGTAATATTTTTCTACTTCCTTAATGGTGGGTTGATATTGACTATTTAAGAATTCTTCTTTTTCTTTAGTTATCTCATCAATATTGGTAAGTCTGTAAGAGCTTATTAATGGAATGCCGCTATTAAGTTTTTCGGTGAGTATGGCAATTACAGATAGAGATTCTTTTTTCATTATATCAAGTAAATTAATCTCGGAAATCTTCTGCTCGAGGCCATCAATAAGATCCTCTAGCTTCATGGCCAATTGAATCCTCTCCTCTTCTATAGAGAATAGGCTGTATAATTGGTCGTAGAGATCTGTATAGAATATTGATGAATCTGAATGTAGAGAAGAATTCTTTAGATAATTAGACATATAATTTATCCTTGAGTAAGGATGAGGATGACTTTCTGAATGTGTATGATACCAAGGATGAATTGAAAAACTAAAGTTTAAAAAAGCATTCAAATAAGAAGGCCCCATTAGTTTAATTGCTATTATGTCACAGCAAAATTCTCTCGCCCAATTTTTGGAACGCCTGATAACATCTTCAGAATGAGGTTTAAAATTTTCTGCGAAGTTCTCCACTATTTCAAGGTTTGCTTCAAACGCATGGCTTAGTTCATGAGTTAGAATACTCCACACTAAAGGATTCCCAAAATCTACATATGGCAGCATTAAAATAATGCGATCTGGAATTCCTTTTTCAAGAAGAATTCCTAAATGTTGAAAATATTCTAGGCTACTTAATTCAAAATAATTGTAAATGGGCGAATAGACAATAGTGGGCTCAAGACGCTCGTAATGCTTTTTGGGGAAAAGATTTTCGAGTGTTAGAAATATTTCTTTTGGTATTTCGGGAAGTGTGGCAAAAACTCGAAACTGAGGGTGTAAATTGTGAAAATAAGACAAAGTATCATAGAGGGGTCCATAATCTGATATCGTGAAATCTGATTCATAAAGTATTTGATCTATGCTGAGTTTTAGGCGCTTTTTAATACCTTCCAGCTGAACATTATAGAAATTTAGGAGCGCTGTTTCTTCAGCTGACGCCATATGTCTAATAGTCTCTGATAAGTTACATAAACGACAAATCTTTTCAACAGCATCTAATAAAATTTGTTTGTGAGGGGGCAAGCTCATAAGCGAAACGGAAGTTATGAAAAACCCCATCGTTTAATTTGATGGGGGTTTAAGTTGGATTGAATAATTGTATTTCTAAAAAAACACCTTTTCTTCAACTAATGCATTTAATGTGGAAAATGCAGCTTTTTGGTAGACCTTACTTATACCAACAAAAAAAGAATCTGCAGAGCTAATATCTTCTTCAGATGGTCTCTCGTTTTTTAAGATTAATTTTAAAATAGAAGAAACCCTATTTATACCTTTTGTAACCTCTTCAAGATCACCCTCCGATTCCATTAATGGCTTAATCGCATTAAGATAGCCAGTCTGCTTTGGTAAGATTTCTTTCACCTGACCAGCCTTGGCTCCTTCCCCTAGAATTTCACAAAGCCGGAGGCCATCCTTGATAAGCTCCGAGACGATATCTTTGTTTTGTCCCTTTAAAAAATATTTAAGGCCAAAACGAGCTTGATTTGCCAGAGCGCTTAGATCCGTTGCCCATTGCATTGTGTAAAGGTCTCTTGAAAGTGCCATAATCTCCTCCTTTCTATTAAGAATTTATCTATTAAGAATTTAATACAAAAAAGGGTGCTCATCTCTCCGTACAACGGTAGAAGGTTCCGTGTCCTAGTAGTTTCTGAACATTAAACTAAAATATAGACCATATAATTTTGTCATAGACACTTTTCGAAAAACTAATTTTAAAAGAACTTTCTTTATTTTCTAAACAGGAACTTAAAACTGTTTGGTATCAATTCTTAGAACGCAAAGAAAATTATTAAAAAAGTTGGAGTTGACGCGCGTCCTCTATGTAAATGGTATTTTTGCATTTTAAACCGATTTTTTTAAGCCTGATTTCTAATGCCTGTCTAGAAACACCAAACTCTTTACAAAGAGCATTCCCAATCTTATTTAGATTAATAACTATGTTTTTTTCATCCCTTACCCCGGATAATTTTCTTATTCTTTCTGTAAAATGAGGTTTGGGCATTAAGAAGGCTCCTGACCAATAATTAGCGTCAGTTTCTTCTTTGTTATGAAGATCCCTGCTTCTAAAAAAAATTGGTTGATTTGAAAATTGATTTTCTTTTCTCAATTGAATAATGTAGTGAGCTCCTTCATGTGCTAAACTGAATTGTTGAATTTCCGGTGTGGGCAAATTACTTTCATCATTCATTGGATCAGTGTTAATAATAATGATTTTATCCTTTACATAAAGCGCTGCTAATTTTCTTCTATCCCCCAATTGCCATAAGCCATTTCCCAAAAAACTCTCATAATAAGTTTTAAGACCAAAAACTTCCCAAAAAACATCTATAAGATTAAGCGGAAATGTAAGCTTTAACATTTTTTTCTTTTTACGGTAAACTTTTAAATATTTTATAACCTCTGCTTCTATCTCAGGACGAAATCCTGGTATAAATAGTGATTTTTTATTTGATATTTTTTCAGCAGATATTAACTGTTTATCATTGTTTTTTAAACTAATAAGTGCCTCAGGATCATTTTTAAAAATTTGAGCGATCCGTATAATTTTTTCATCAGAAAGGAAACGATCTCCATGCTCAACTTTATTTAGCATACTATGATCTATTTCTGATATTTCACTGAGTTCTCGTAAAGAAAGTCCGGCGCTTTCTCTTACATCTCTGAGCCAATTGCCAAAGGTATTTTTTTTTGCTTTATTCAATCTCTTATCTCATACATGTTTTGCAAATTTATTACAGCATTTATTTTATATTGTTCTATGTAGACTTTTTTGTCAACATAAATCTTGTATATAATAATAAAAAGCCTGTCAAGAGGAAAATACAATATATAGTAAGGAAAAAAAATTTTTATCGAATATATTGTATTTTTGAGTTAGATAGTAACAGCTGTATTCAAACTTGCTCTGTGGATGGCTTCGGGAATTTTAAGAGTAAACTCTTTAGATCTGAAAACGAGATTTGTCAATGAGAATGATTCAGCCTGTACTGGGTTGAAAAGAGAACAACAAAAAAAGCAGAACAACGACAAATTTTCTGTATGATCTGTGTAATTTCATTTTTTAAATTTCCCTCTGTTTTTTTAGGCAGTTAGACAAAAATTCATCGATAGCCTCAACAAAGCCTTCTGGCTGTTCATCTAGATATTGCAGTATTTCTTTAATCATTATTTCTTTAGACATTTTGGCTCCTGTTTTTTTATGCCTTTAAGAAACTCTTTGCTTTAATTTTTGGCCGCACTTGAAAAAGGGCAGTTTTTTGGGCTTAATTTTAACCCTTTCCCCGGTCTTGGGGTTTCTGCCGGTATAGCTTTTATACTTCTTAACATAAAAAGAGCAAAATCCCCGGATTTCAACCCGGTCTTCTTTGGATAAAGCAGCGGACATTTCAGCAAAGAAGAGCTCAACAACCGCTTCTGCTTCGGCTCTTCGGTGTTGTTGTTTTTGGCTTTTGCCATGTATTTCTCCAGTATTTAATTCACTTATTACAACCGCCAAGGAAGTCTTGCGCTTTTTCTTCTTCCCCGCGATCTGTTTGTCATGTGGGGCGTACTGCTGAGAAGCGCGATTTATTAAGCGTCCTCTCCAGTAGTTGGTTGGACAGAACAACGCTTCTTACCCTTAGCTACCTTACGCATGTACTGTGCCCAGTTTGTATTTTCTTTGGAAATAAGAGTCTCGACACGATTCACAAGCAAAGGAAAAGGATCTTCAATATTGTAAGGCTCAGAGCAGGTCAAGTAGAGAAATTTCTCGTGTCTAAGGGATTCACACGTTGTCCTGTATTCAAACCAGTTTTCTTGAAATTTATATAGTCCTATGATCCCTGAAACTATCGCTATGGAAGCGCCAATAAAAGCAACCAATAACCGCATGAAACCAGAAGTATCACTAACGTAGATTACAAATACAGGGATTAACGCTGCCGCAATAATCTGATATACTTGTAACCTTTTAAACCATTTTTGATGCCAAATGCTTTTTTTATCATACCAATTTATCTGACCTTCTAAACGGTTGCCAATATATTCTTTTTCATTCATAATATTCGTCCATTATAACGTTTTTTCTATCCTGGAAATCAATTAGAAAAAAATCAAGTCAGATTAGTCCAAGCGTTCGATGGTCTCGGATAGTTTTGACCAAGGAACGCACTTAATTTTGTTTTGCCTTATTACTGTTGGCAGTGAACGTGGTTGTGTTTTCCCAGCAAATACTCCAATAACTTGTTTTCCTCTTTTCAGGCTTTCCTCAATTTCCCATTTTACCCACTTGCTTTTGGAGGTCTTGTCTGAAAGATAAACCACCGTTAAAGATGACTGAGCTATTCGTCCCGAGATCTTCTGCTTGATGTAAGGAGCGCGTTCGCTGTCTATTGGTTCTGAAACCGACCAATCGTTAAACTCTATAGGTACTTTTTCGTTTTTTGCTTGACCTCGCAATAGATTCACATCGTCAATATCTTCATATGCAAAACTGATAAACACATTTTTTCGCCCTTGCTTTTCGCCTTCGCGCAGTTCCTTTTTGGCCCGTTCAACTAAAGATTTAATATCGCCGATACTCCGTGGTCCGCCTCCACCACCGCCCATAATTACACCTCCAAACCGTCATATTCTCTGCATGCCACACAGACCCCGCAGGGCGTATTTGTACCTGCATGACAAGAATAGGTTTTATTTATTCCTTTTGCCTTTGCTATGCCCACAACATCTGCCTTTGAGAATGACATCAAAGGCGTCAAAATTCTTATAGAACGACCTAAGCTTATTGAAATTAATTTCTGAGCGCCCCTTATAAACTTTATAGTCTGATCTGGAAAAAGGCTGAATGCCTCATCCAGCAATCCAATCGCCACTGAGCTTGCATCGCATTGGTGAGCGTATGCTGCGCCAACAGTAAGAAACATCAGATTCCGGCAGGGTAAAAACGCGTCCTCAAAAATATGTTTTTTCGAATCTGTCAAACCAGACGATAAGAGTTCACCATATCCTTTGATCTGCAAAATCTTGGGAGATGGAAGCTTGTATCGATGGAAGTTGTAAAGACAGGCGTCCAACTCCTTTTCTTGGCTTAACTGTCCGTAGTCAATGAATAAAGGGAACTGATTTATCCCCTCCTCAAGTGCCAAAAGGGCCATAACTGTAGAATCTAAGCCTCCAGATACAAGAGAAACGATACTCATATGCCCAACTCTTTTGCAGCACGCATAGTTGCCCAAATTGCCCAATCCATGTAACCGACTGGATAACCCAGTTCTTTAGCGTAATTCACTGCGATTCTCTCGGCACGCTCATAGGCTTTTACAGTGTTTATTTTTGTCTTATTGAGACACAAAAGATTTTTCACATCCATGAAGCGAAGCACATGGGTATCTAATATTGCAAGATCGTAGCATCTGCCGATGTTACGAAGGAACATACTTGCCTGTTTAGGACCAAGTCCAGAAATATCTTTGACAAGTTCTTTGCGCACTCTCTTAGGATCAGAAAATTTAGAAAGTCGTTCTGATAAAGATTTTTCAGCAATTGCATCGCGTGCTTTTGCCAACTGTTGAGATCTAGCCTTTGGGAACCGATAGCACCACTTCTCTTGAAAATGCAGCGTGCGCCCCGATAGAACATCAAATACCTTAGATTCAAAAGTATCTCGTGAGCCACTCCACCAATCGTCATGAAGCAATTGTGCCTGTTCGAGACGTTCCAGTGCGGTGGTCGCCATCTCGTGTCGCACTTGACTGCCAAGAATACAGACAACAAGCTCCCGGCGCAGTTCATACTCCGTCCAAGACAAACTGTTTTTAGCATTAACTTGCTGCTCGATAAGAGGGCAAAGCCCGCGGACAGTTCTCTCTAATCGTTTGGACACATGTTCAGAAATTAAAGTCCTCATTCTGAAATTTCCTTAAATATCTCGGCGCCGATATATGGTATTTGATTCAACAGATACTGTACATTGCCCCTGTGAATCATGTCTTGCATCGTTTTTGTCAAGTTGGAAAAAAAATCAAGGTTATAAATGGCCACTTGTGCGGCGTATGTTGCCTCTTCATCTTCGATTATCTTTCGGATTTCCACTTGTAAGCGTGAAGAATATATTTTACGAAAACAGTCGAAGTGTTGAAAATGAAAAAGGGTCAAATTATCATAATCTACTACAGTGCGACACCACTCCAACCCATCAAAGGAATCAGCTCCGGCTGCTGCAAGCGCAATCATTGTAATCGGATTTCCTGTTCCGAGTAGATGCAGTGGATAATATCTGCCAAGGTCGTTTAATGCACTCCGAATACCTCGGACAGTTCTAACCCGCTCAATTAGGCCATCGCCCAATTCGCGTTCAGGAATTGCGACCATAATTGGATCAAGCTTTTTTACAACCTTTGTGACAATTTGGGAAGCGCATTCAACAACTGTTACATTTTTATGTTTTTCTGGCAAGTGAACGATAGGACAAAGGGGAAAACTTAGTTCGCGGATAGCACGTTCATCCGCACGAAAGTTCCTAACTATGCGATTGGTTATTTCATCTATACCACCTGTTGTTGGCCATTTATCGAAAGCAAATGCAATGTCTGGTTTAATCTTGGAGGCCACTTTCCTAAAATAATCTCGTTTCCAACCATCTGGGTTATATTCTTTTGAATAATGGTCAGCTTTTCGAGAGGCTTCATAGTTCCCAGAATCAAGAAACAAAGCGCATTTAGATTGGCGTAGTCTTTTAATCATGGCAAATAAAATATGATCTTTTTTATGGTATTTCCATACATCATAAGAAGATATAAGACCGGCTGCAGGCTCTAAGAGTTGGAATAGATTGACGCCATCCTTTGGAGAGACTTGAGATTCGTGTGAAGAGAGTGAGAAGACAAAGCAGGGCAACTGGAGCGTCATTCTGCCTAAATCAAGTGATGATAATCGTTTTGGAGTATTAATATAGCGCCTAATTTTTGCGCCAATCTTTTTTATCAGCTGTTGAAAGCCAGGATGATTTACAGCGCCATCCCAATCGAATGCATCAGTGCGATTCAGCCGCCCAAACCCAAAAGGTAGTTCTGCCTCATTAATAAAGAAAGGAAAAATTAGTCGGTCACATTTCTTGGCCCACTCTAGCTCATCCTTGAAAATATCGTTTTTTTCGGTGTGGACAGATAATACAGGCACCACAGCATTTGCTTGACTGATCTGATCCCGAACTTGCTGCTCCCAGTTGCCTTGAGGAATATCGTCTTCAGCCCACCACACATCCCATTGGTTACGCAAAAGTAACACTAATTTACGGGTGACTTTCTTATCTTCAGAATCATAAATTACACATATGTCCGCCATTATTTGATTCCCAAATACATTTGGTGATAGCATGTACGATTCAGGCAGTTCGTTTCCAAGGCTATGCTCCTTATCTGTCAACACATTATCGTACAAAACTCAACACAACGATTAAGTTCCTTCATCTATACAAGACTAATAGCAATCCTATTTTTCACTTGAGTTCCAATGTTTTAATTTTGCCAGATGAAATTCGCTTTGTCTTGAAAGTTGTTCATGGTCGATGCATACTCCGTCTTTGGTGCTGAATAAAATTAGGATGAGATATTACTTTAAATATCTTAAATTTAACTGGATAGTCAAGATTCAGTTTCCTATATAAAAGTGTAATGTCAATCCTCCAGAAAAATTTCGTCTTTTTCAGACAAATCCCGTCCCAGGGTCACTATAATCTTTCTTTTTGTTTCCAGCCGGCAATTCAACCCTTTACAATGTTTCTGAAATCGCCTTCCTTTTTTAGGTCTAGGTCGAAGCACCATCGCCGGGGCTAACGGAAGGAGCCCGCAGGGCGACTGGAGTTAGCCCCGGCGGCGCCTCTGCTTGACACATCTTCGGTTTTGGCTTA
>SDBT01021551.1_pt1 | contig 10072 bp, 10 predicted proteins | sample 2277101 | NCBI WGS metagenome assembly SDBT01 (sample SAMN10404973, study PRJNA504765) | marine sediment metagenome | isolation source: marine sediment core GS10_PC15, 103 cmbsf | place: Arctic Ocean: Southern Knipovich Ridge | collected 2010
ACACACAGGGGCAGGGACCGAACCCTTTCATATCTCCCCCCATATTCTTTTGGTACAAGTAAACGAAACAGCCCCTCCTTTCCCATCATTTGCATCAACTGTTTGGCCGAGCCTTTTCCGGACTCAAACAACTCAACCATAGGAACCACTTCCGCTTGAACAAATGCCCTTGTGCTCTTTTGAATTTCGAGTTCTTCTTCATTCAGATGAAAATCCATGTCTTCCTCCTTGATCTCCTTTCCTGAGTACGGGCTATCCACATCTTCGGATGCTTTTTTGTAACTTCTCAATAATTCTGGGAGAAATAATAGGATATCAGGAGTGGGGTTCGGGTGTTTCTTGTAGGCGCTCTCTCAAATGGGATTTACTTCTCACTTTCGCAGTGTCTGATATTTGGGGTTTTCTCCTGATGAACCCCTATTAGTTTCTCCGTGCTTTCGTTAAAACCCCAAATATCAGCCACGCTACGACGACTGGTTTAGAGAGCGCCGGAGGGAAACATCCGAACCCCACGGTGCCCGAATTTATTGAAAACTTACGCTTTTCTCTTTATTTCACAAATGATTTCATAAACTTTTTCTTCAGTCCAATTCATAATAATTCATAATAACACCTCTTAAACATAAAAATCATTTTACTGTAATTTGTTTCTCAATCCTTTAACAGACATACGATTAAGATTCAATATTTTTTGATAAAAACAGTCTTCGTTACAACGACTATGGATATATTGGGATGTTGTTCGCAAACGGCCTTCACGTTTGGTGAAAAAGGAACTTTAAGTTGATTTTTTTTCTTGACAGAGAAAATCAATTTATCTATAGGTTTCCATCAATAACACCTTCAGCTCCGCTAAAAAATAAAAATTGAGTGCTCAAGGCTATTTTAATTAAGATGCATAACAATCTTTACCCAATTGCCCTGAGCCAGAAAAATCTCCCTATGGATTTAAAAGATTTTCTTGACAACCACAGGCCGAACATTATCAAGAAATGGCGGGATTTGATCCTTGCTTCCTACCCCGAAAGCACACAGAGGTTCTTGGTAAAGGAAAAAAGCCAGTTCGCAAACCCCGTTGGGCACATCATTGAGAGAGACATTGAAACCCTTTACGACGAATTGGTTAAAGGTGAAGACATCGATAAGATTTCATCTTGCCTTGATAACATCATAAGAATCCGGGCTGTCCAGGATTTCAAACCATCTCACGCCATATCTTTTGTCCTCGGGTTAAAAAAGGTCATAAGAGAAGAACTAGAGGGAAAACGTGTTGAAAACGGGTTTTGGAGTCAACTCCAGGCGTTTGACACCAGGGTCGATGAAGTGGCGCTTTTAGCCTTTGATATCTTTTCCAAGTGTCGTCAGAAGATTTACGATATAAGGGTTAATGAGGTAAAAAATCAGGTAGGGAAATTATTAGAAAGGGCCAATCTTATTTGTGAAATACCGGAAAATGAGAGCGGTCTTTAGTTTTTATCATACGGTTTTTATGTACCACATTAAGTGAGGTAACGGTTTATGAATTTCATACTAGGCATCCTGCTCTCCTCCATCGCAGTATTTATCATAGTGCTGATCCCTTTATTAGGCGTTGGGGCATGGAATCTATATACCCTTTTTGGAGTTATTGTCCCCTATGCAGCCCTGGCAACATTTTTTATAGGGGTTGTTGCCAAGGTAATCGGCTGGGGGCGTTCACCCGTACCCTTCCGAATCCCCACCACCGCCGGTCAACAGTGGTCTCTTCCCTGGATCAAGCGGAGCCCCATCGATAACCCAAAAACTACCACGGGCGCGGTCGTCAGGATGATCTTCGAAGTCCTCACCTTCCGGTCCCTTTTCAGAAACACCCGGCTTGAGTACAGACGCACGGAGGGGGGGCCCAAGCTCGACTATGAATGGGAAAAGTGGCTATGGCTTGCGGCTCTGGTCTTTCATTACTCTTTCTTTATCATCTTCCTGAGACACTTCCGGTTTTTTATGGAACCGGTTCCGGGGTTTGTATCACTTCTTGACACCTTTGACGGATTTATGCAAATGGGTATTTTACCCATCAATGGCTTGGGGTTACCTGGCGTCTATCTCACGGATTTGCTGGTTATGTTTGCCCTGACCTATCTTTTTCTGCGGCGGCTATATATCCATCAGATACGTTACATCTCTCTTCCGGCCGATTACTTTCCCCTGTTTTTGCTTCTGGCCCTTGGGGCCACAGGGATTCTGATGAGATATTTTATCCGGGTGGATATCACTGCTGTAAAACAACTGGCAATAGGCTTATTCAAATTCTCGCCTGACCCAAAGATACTGAGTGGGATCGGGGTGCTCTTTTATATCCATCTATTTATCCTCTGTGTCTTGATCGCCTATTTCCCCTTTAGCAAATTGATGCATTTTGCGGGTATATTCCTCAGCCCCACTCGAAATCTCTCCAACAACAGCCGTTTTGTCAGGCATATAAACCCCTGGAATTATCCCGTAGCAACACATACCTATGAAGAATATGAGGATGAATTCAGGGACCCCATGATAGAAGCCGGGCTTCCGGTAGAGAAGGGGGCTGAATCATCAGGAGAAACAGAAGACGCTGAATCAGGAGAAAAGGAGTAACCATGGTAGACACACCAAAACCAGACCAACTAGGTAAGATTGATCATATGCCTCCTCTTTTTAGAGGATGGATGAATGAACCTGCCAAAATCACCCCGGGCATATATTGTTATGCCGGAAAACCCAAGAACCTAGACTACGTGGGCATGCCAAACGCCCGGGAATGGAACCCGGTTGATGACGATTGGAAATTGCCCGAAAACTGGCAGGAAATCATCCTGGACGGAATCAAAGAACGGCTTGAAAAATTTCGTTCATTCAAGTTGTTTATGGACATCTGCGTCCGGTGCGGCGCTTGCGCCGACAAATGCCATTTCTTTATCGGATCCGGCGATCCAAAAAATATGCCTGTCCTCAGGGCCGAACTGTTGAGATCCATCTATCGGAAAAATTTTACCGTAGGCGGCAAGATATTCGGTATCCTGGCAGGCGCCAGGGAACTAACGGAAGATGTGTTAAAAGAGCTGTGGTATTACCTCTATCAGTGCACCGAATGCCGCCGCTGTTCCCTATTTTGCCCTTATGGTATTGATACGGCTGAGATCACCATGATGGGAAGAGAGCTGACAAATCTGCTGGGCCTCAATATTGACTGGATTTCTGCTCCCGTTGCCAACTGTTACCGGACCGGGAATCACCTGGGGATTCAACCCCATGCGTTCAAAGACATGCTCGACTTTTTTACCGAAGAAATTGAGGAAATAACCGGCATTCAGGTAAACCCCAGTTTTAACCGAAAGGGAGCAGAGGTCCTTTTTATCACGCCGTCCGGAGACATCTTTGCCGACCCAGGCACATACACCTGTATGGGATATCTCATGCTTTTCCATTACCTGCAGGAAATGGGGCTCGATATAACCTGGAGCACTTATGCTTCTGAGGGTGGAAATTTTGGCTATTTCACCTCCCACGAAATGGCAAAACGGCTAAATGCCAAGATGTATACCGAGGCCAAGAGACTGGGAGTCAAGTGGATACTTGGTGGCGAATGCGGACATATGTGGCGGGTACTCAATCAATATATGGATACCTGGAACGGCCCGGCGGATTTCCTTGAAGAACCGGTTTCCCCCATTACGGGGACAAAGTTTGAAAATGCAAAGGCCTTAAAAATGGTTCACATAACTGAGTTTACGGCCGACCTGATAAAGCACAATAAACTCAAGCTTGACCCGAGCCGCAATGATCACCTGACATTGACGTATCACGACTCGTGTAACACTGCCAGGGGCATGGGGCTATTTGAAGAGCCAAGATATATAATCAACAATGTGTGCAACAGTTTTTATGAAATGCCACCCGAAACCATTCGTGAACAGACGTTTTGCTGCGGGAGTGGCTCCGGGCTAAACGCCGGAGAGAATATGGAATTGAGGATGCGTGGGGGGCTGCCCCGGGCAAATGCGGCGAAGCATGTGCACGAAAAACATGGAGTGAACATGATGGCCTGTGTCTGCGCCATCGACAGGGCGGCTCTTACGGCCTCGATGGAGTATTGGGTGCCCGGGGTAGACGTTACCGGGGTTCACGAACTGGTGGGAAATGCCCTGGTTTTTGAAGGAGAGGGAGAAAGAACAACCGACCTGCGCGGGGAACCTTTGGCAGGAATGGAGGAAGAAGAGGATGTATAACGGAGGGAAGATTATCGCAGGACTGATCATTGGCATCGGCTTGCTGCTGGCCCCATTCTTCTATAACGCGGGAACGGATGCAGGGGGGCCGGATCCCCAGCTCTCGGAAAAGGCAAAAGAGGCGGAACAGTGTGTAGCAGATGCCTCATATATGAAAAGTTCTCACTTTAGTCTGCTGGACGAATGGCGGCACACCGCGGTCCGTCAAAATGAAAGATACTACAAATCGCAAAACGGAAAGATTTATTACAAGAGCCTCCAAAAGACCTGTCTGGATTGCCATTCCAACAAGTCCAAGTTCTGCGATCAATGTCACAACTATCTGAACGTGGCGCCTTTTTGCTGGGACTGCCACATTGCGCCGGAGGAGAACAAGTGATGGGCGTAGACAGAAGAGAATTCTTAAAAATAACCGGATATGCCGCTCTTTTCGGGCTTGGAGGAAAGGCTGCCATTGAGGTACTCACTCCGGGGAAATTGGAAGCCGCCATGGAAGGTGTTCCCCTGACCGAGGCGAAACGATGGTCCATGGTCATTGAAATGCGAAAATGCCTTGAGAAGGTTGAAAAAGATGGCTGCAAAGAGTGCATAGTCGGATGCCATCTAGCGCACAATGTACCCGATTGGGGAAACCCGAAACACGAAGTCAAGTGGATCTGGAAAGAACTTTATGAGCACACCTTCCCCAACCATCCGAACCAATTTATTGATGAAGGCATACATCACAAACCCTTCATTGTTCTCTGTAATCACTGTCTGAATCCTCCCTGTGTGAGGGTCTGCCCGACAAAAGCGACATTTAAGAGACCGGACGGGATTGTAACCATGGATATGCACCGGTGTATCGGATGCCGGTTTTGCATGGCGGCCTGCCCTTACGGATCAAGAAGTTTTAACTGGGGAAGCCCCAGAAAGGCCCCAAAAAAGCTGAACCCTGATTTCCCCACCAACCGCGATTATCCTGAACGGTCAAAAGGAGTGGTTGAAAAATGCAGTTTCTGCGTTGAAGTCATTGCAGACGGTGAACTTCCTGTTTGCGTCCAGGCCTGTGACAAAATCAAGGTCAAGGCCTTGAACTTTGGGGACCTGGACGACCCGAACGCAAACGTGAGTAACCTGCTCAGAGGACATTATTCTATCAGGCGAAAACCCTCGCTGGGAACTGAACCGAACATATTTTATATTATATGAGGTAGTTATGCTTGAAAAGGCGCTAAAGGGAAGGCAAATATATTGGGGGTGGCTTATATTTCTGCTCGTATTTATGGGAATCGGGTTTGTGTGCTACCTCTATCAGTTCATGGAGGGCCTTATCATCACCGGTATGAGCAGGGATGTGTCGTGGGGTTTTTATATTTCCCAGTTTACCTATCTTGTGGGAATCGCTGCCGGGGGTGTTATGGTGGTACTCCCATACTATATTCATGATTACAAGGCATTTGGAAGAATTACCATCCTCGGGGAATTTTTGGCCATCTCCGCCGTAATCATGTGCATTCTGCTTGTTTTTGTGGATCTGGGCAATCCCGTCAGGGTAATGAATGTAATGTTGTACCCGACGCTCAGTTCTATCCTTTTTTGGGATATGGTCGTCCTTAGCACCTATTTCCTGCTGAACCTTGTGATAGGTTGGAATGTATTGGCCGCAGAGCGAAAACATATACAATATCAAAAATGGGTAAAGGTTTTAATCTACCTTGCAATCCCATGGGCCTTTAGCATCCATACGGTTACGGCATTCCTTTACCAGGGTCTACCGGGGAGACACTTCTGGTTGACCGCAATCCTGGCGGCCCGTTTTCTTGCTTCAGCCTTCGCTTCAGGGCCTGCCCTCCTTATCCTCCTGTGCCTCATTGTCAGAAAGGTAACCAATTTTGATCCCGGCAAGGAGCAGATCAAAACCCTTGGTGGAATTGTGGCATATGCCATGATTCTGAACGTGTTCTTTACCCTCCTTGAACTTTTTACGGCCTTTTACAGCAATATCCCCGGTCATATGCACACATGGGTCTATCTCTTTTCCGGGTATCAGGGCTACGGAAAGCTTGTCCCCTGGATGTGGGCCTCTGCGGGGTTCGCCCTTGTGTCTCTCATTCTCTTGATTATTCCTGCGACCCGGCGTAATCTGGCCACCCTGGGGGTGGGGTGTGCAGCTGTTATCATCGCAACATGGATCGATAAGGGGCTGGGTATGGTGGTGGGCGGTTTTATCCCCAATCCTTTTGATAAGGTTACAGAATATTGGCCCACAACGCCCGAGGTGTTTATTGTCATTGGGGTTTGGGCGACCGGTTTTTTTGTACTGACGATCCTTTACAAGATCGCCACATCTGTAAAGGAAGAGGTAGGTGCCTAGAAGGTCTCTCCAATAACGTATGGTCTGATCCATATCCGCAGTTGCCATTGCCAAAGGATTAATTCCTGTAAAACGGTCCATGGCGATCCTCTTTTTGATCAGTTTTAACCGACTGATTAAGTTCGAATTTTCTCGAAATCCTAAGAGCGCCGACCCTGATGACAAGTGGGTGAAAGTATTCAAAAAAGGCTTGACAGCCAATATTTAGTCTGTTAAGAAACCGCTGATTCTGTTAGGACGAGTCAGGGCTTGGGTAGAATGGACACCGGTTTGGCGTTTGTTCAAATATCATTACAACTATTTAGGAGGATTGTCATATGGGTTACCAAGTAGAGGTCGATAATGAGAAATGTGAGGGGTGCGAGGAATGTATCGAAGTCTGTCCCGTGGATGTTTACGAAATGGTGGACGATAAATCTGTGCCCGTAAACGCAGAAGAATGCCTTGGATGCGAAAGCTGTATTGAGGTATGCGATCAGGAGGCAATCACCATCACCGAGATCTGATCGTTTTTTCTGCAACAATTGGGGATTCACAGATTCATCGATCTTTGATGGATCACGCTAAAAAAGCCGCCCGGCTTACCGGGCGGCTTTTTTATTTTCCATAATTATTTCAGAAGGTTGGTTATTTCTTTTTCTTCTGATGACACTTTTTACATTTTTTGACGGGTCCTGTCTTTTTCTGATCCTCTTTTTTCTTTCCTTTATTTTCCTTTTTTATTTTCTTGTGACAATCCTTACAGTTTTTGTGATAGGCAAGATTTAAGCTCTTGACCTTTTTTTTCTTGGCTTTTTTGGCGTCGAGGAAATGACACTCCTCACATTTCTTTGTGGGATCTCCCTCTTTCCAGGTATTTATATTTTTCTTACCCTCTTTTTTGTATTCATGATGACATTCGGTGCAGGCGACCTTGTATTCCTTGTTATGTTTTTCATGGGTCAGTTTTACCGGGCCCTTCTTATCCCTCTTTTTACCCTTCTTAGTCTTATAGCCATTATTATGTTCAATCAGGAATATCTTTTTTTTTGGCTTTGTGGGCAAATCAGCAGCAGTCAGGACGCCCACGGTCAAAAAAAACAGTCCTGTTAAAACGACCACAAAAAAGGTCATAATTCTTTTTCTCATTCCTTTGCTTCCTCCTCGCATAATATTTTATTTTTCAGCTATTATTATAAAATGAGGTTTCCGTGCACCCCCCTGTATATCACGCCGGAATATATTCAACAAAAGTCGACTGTGTCAAGATAAAAACAACATGTTACAAATTTTTATCGTCAACAAGAGAGGCCATCTCCCGGAAGAGTTTTATGGATTCCATTGCCTCCCCCTCATCGATTTTATGAATCGCAAAACCCGCATGGACAATCACGTAATCTCCTACCCCCGCCTCTTCGAGCAGAAGCAGACTGACCTGTCTCCGGGTACCCTCCATATCGATGGTCCCCATGTTATCTGCTATCTCTACTATCCTTGCCGGTATGGCTAAACACATGATAAATAAGGTTTTTTCCTGTAGCCCGGGGGATTGGAGTTAAATCTGCCCAGAGAATCTCCGAGATCTGCATCCTGCAATCAAATACACAAGCCCTTAACCTATTGAAACGCTTCAATTTGGCCAAAAAAAAGCAGGGATACTCCCTGCTTTTTTTTGGTAAGCCCGGTTTTAAAAAAGCGATCAATAACTGTCAGGCGTCTACCAGCGTGTACCCTTTTTGGATGGCATATTTTGTCAGTGCCGCAGTCCGGTGGATACCCAATCTTTTCTTTAAATTTGCCCGATGATGTTCCGCTGTCCTGACGCTTATAGCCAGCAACTTGGCAATTTCTTTACTTGATTTCCCTTCGGACACAAGCTTCAGAACTTCTTTTTCCCTTCGGGTCAACCGGTCACGGAGAGGGATGACATCGCCCGCTCGCCGTTTTCCCGATTTTTTTGGTATTTCACCGGCAAGACTCTCGGACACATATATCTCCCCTTTCCTAATCTTTTGGATGGCGGAGAAAAGCTCCTTGTCCGAGTTCTCCTTTAACAGATACCCATCTGCGCCGGCACTCAGGGAGTGGTGCAGATACTCCGGGGTGTTATACATGGTCAAGATCAATATTTTTACATCGGGAGAGATCATCTTTGCCTCACGGGTGGCTTCAATCCCTCTGAGATCGGGCATTGCAATATCCAATATCACCATGTCAGCCGATTTCTTTTTCAAAAATTTGAGCAGCTCAAGCCCATTACTGACCTCCCCTACGATCTTCAAACCTTTTTTTTCTTCAATTACTTTTCTTATGCCCTGTCGAAACAACAGGTGATCATCAGCCAGAACAATACGATAAGTGTCCATTTTCATCCCCCGTTAGTTTTTATTGGAACCAAAAAAGTCAACCGGGTTCCTTTGTCCTTTTCGCTAGATATACTCATGCTTCCACCTAATAGTTTAACCCTTTCTTCCATGGTTGTCAAACCCAAACCTCTTTTTATTGATTTATTGACCCTAATTTTCTCTATTTCAAACCCCTTTCCGTCATCTTCTACCCAAAAAGTGACGCTATTTTCAGATTCCTTAACCGCGATTGAGACAACCGAGGCCCGGGCATGTTTCGCAATGTTTGTGAGTGCCTCCTGAAAGATTCGGTACAGGTTAATTTGCGCCTCAAGTGGAAAGAGATGGTTCATCTCGTCTATATCGGTCTTGGTTTCAACGCCCAGATATTCCCCAAAATCCCTTACCAAACCGGCAAGCGCCGAGGAAAGCCCCAGATCTTCAATATTTGAAGGGATCAAGTCATGGGAGAGGCGGCGTACGTTATCGATGATCTGATCTACATACCGCCCCAATTCTTCACAATCTTCCCTAAGGGTTGCCTCATCATCCGGCAGATGGTTCTCAATCCCGCCAAGTCTCAGCTTCAAGACCATAAGAGCCTGACCCAATTCATCATGGAGTTCCGAGGATATCCGCTTTCGTTCCCTTTCCAGAGTCTCCATAAGATGGGAGGAGAACTGCCGGAGTTTTTTTTCCGATTCCAACAGGTCTTTTTCCAGCTTCCTTTTTTGAAGGGCTATCTCAACAGCCCCCTCGATCTGGGCATCTTTGAAAGGTTTCAGGATGTACCCGGAAGGTGACAGACGTTTTGCCCGCTCAAAAAACCCCTTATTCAAAAAGCCGGTCATAAATACCATGGGGATATCGGTTTCAGACATAATCTTTTCTGCGGTCTCGATGCCGTCCAGCTCTTCGGACAAGACTATATCCATGAGGATTACCTCCGGCAACAGGTCCAGGGCCATTTTTATTGCCTGCTCTCCTGAAAATGCAACCCCAACCACTTCATACCCCATGGACAGGAGGCGTTCCTGCAGGTTCATTGCCGAGACGACCTCGTCTTCAACGATCATTACCCTGTTCATATCCTGATCTCTTCCCGTTTCCGCCATATAATCACCAAGGAAAGCCCCCTGCTGCACATTTAT
>SDBT01021552.1_pt1 | contig 10072 bp, 8 predicted proteins | sample 2277101 | NCBI WGS metagenome assembly SDBT01 (sample SAMN10404973, study PRJNA504765) | marine sediment metagenome | isolation source: marine sediment core GS10_PC15, 103 cmbsf | place: Arctic Ocean: Southern Knipovich Ridge | collected 2010
TGGGAACAAATGGCTTACAACCTTTTTCCCGTAAGCTGAAGTCAACCGTGCCAAAATCGGCCGTAATCAATTGCGCCATAGAGACTTAACTGCGTTTTAACAACACTTGATGACGGAAGCACCACTCCGTCTGTTCGAGAGCGAAAGGTTTCCTGACACCTCTTTTGGAGACGACGTAAAGGCCACTAAAACAATTGGTCTTTCGACGGATCGAAAGCAGATCGAGTGTCAAGACAAAGGCTCTCAGCGGCGTTCTTACGAATTCAGGCCTGCTGGCCGTGATTCATCTCTGTTGGGAAGAGTCGAATATTTACCGGCAGACGACGCGATGCTGCAGTCCTGTGACATATAACCTTTTTGCGTCCAAGTAGACGCATTGACCGTGCGAATCTCTTGAGAGCTTGGGGAGCCGTCCGGGCGTCTTATTTGTACTATCCCCGCGTCGGAATCTTGCTATTTCTTATGCAATATTAATCCGACAAGCGTACTCGTCTTTTGAACTTGGTGGACTCGTCCTCGATCTCATGGATAAGTTGCATAGTCGAAATGGGTGTTACAACTTCGGTCAAAAGGAACAGGACTGGAACCGCACATATATTCTAGACCATGCCGGTCAACTTGTACATTTCAGTTTCTCTAAATGGAAATTGAGAATTAGGTAAATTGAATCATTTTATTGGTCCGGGTTTTTGATCTAATAGCTTGAAAATACTGCAAAATCGAGCTCCTCGTGCTAATCTTGCTCCCGGCATCACAATTGCCTGGACGGCGCGGCGATTCTGAAGCGTCTAACTCATGAAGGAAGCCCTTGCATCTCCGGGAGGAGATCGCAGCCTGCAGAATCTTTCGGAAGCTGGGAGTGTGAGACTACCGCGTAGCGGTTTCGGTCGACAGGCGTAATCAAGAACTCGGTAAATGAATATCTGTGTCAGGATAGCAGGCTAATCCAGTGTGGGTCCGTCGGCAAAGCGTTCAAATCCCAAGACAGACTCTGCTGTGTGGACATCGCCATCTCTCCAACTGGAAATAGCACCTCTTATACTAACGTAGTATAACAAGTTTACTTGAAATAAATGATCGCCGGACGCATCGCCTTCGGATGAAAACTATTGGGGAACCATGCATATCTATTGCGCAGACATCGGCTCGACGGCAAAGGGCAGATTCGCATGGGCAAGTACAACAGCGGAAGGCGAGCTGCGTATTGACAATGATATCAAACGATTGGCGGCGGCGGTTGCGCAAAGCCTGAACCAAGGCGACAAGGTGGCGCTGGGCTTTGAGTGCCCACTTTTTGTTCCATTGCGGGGTGAGCCAAAAGAACTCACTCGGGCTCGAAGTTGTGATGGTAACCGGTCATGGTCAGCGGGCGCAGGTGCAGCTGTTTTGGCGGCAGGATTGACCCAGGTTACATGGGTATTAAAGAGCATCCTCACTCAACTCAAAACAGGGGTACCTTACTTCTTGCAGTGGGACGATTTTCAGGCATCAGAGCACGGACTATTTCTGTGGGAGGCCTTTGTGACCGGCAAAAGCAAAGGGACTTCAGACGCGGATGATGCAGCCTGCGCGGTAAACGAGTTCAAGAGATACCTCCGTGACGCTAGCGTTGCTCAGCGGGTCACTGAGACCGAGGTGCTTTCATTAATCGGTGCTGCCCTTGTTCGATCGCGTTGGACGAGCAATCCGGAAGTTCTGTGGCAACCTTGTCTGGTGCTAAAGCCATTGCCCAAAAGAACTTAAATGCACGCGATGGCTTACGCCATTCATTGTTGAAGGAGCCACTGCAAAACTCCCCTCAGCTCTGGTGCTTCTGTTTGAGCGGGGAGAAGGGGTATGGCTCCAACTCCGTCGCATTCATCGGGGAGATCGCCAACATGTCGAAGGACTGGTGTTTTCTCAGAAGCACCGAAGAAGGCCATTTCAGTTCCCGGATACAAAATCCAGACCGAGCGCGCACTTGGAATGGCGTCGCGATAGGTGTGCATTTTGTAGAGGTCCGCTCGCTTAAATGATCCACGCCGCTCCGCGGCCTCTTCCTCCTCAGAGCTATCCTCATCATCAGGGTGCGGGAGTGTCCGAAGTCGAAATTTCGCGTCCAGCAGGTGGAACCCTTCTTGAGGTCCGCTTGGGATTCGAAGAGCGATGTCGGGACGAAGAAGTAGGGAATAGGAAGTCCTTTCAATATCCGCCTGCGACCTGGAAAACGCGGCGTTGTAGCAAACTTCTATTCCGCCAGGCCATTCGACCCGAAGCCCTCTGGGTATGCGTACTTGAGCCGGAGTAGGAACAGGAGTTTCGGCGCTTGTTGGGCTATGTCCGGTGACATCCGTAACGGTGCTCACCACCCTGTAAAAGCACCAAAGCTCATAAAGCTCCGCTATATCCTTGAGCTCCAATAGGTTCTTTACGCTCTCGGCAGAAAGGGGCAGTCGCGCCGCCAAGCGCATCATTGTGAAATGCCGGAAAATCTCACGGTAGCCTCTTCGCTGCTGAATAACAGTTGAGTCGGCGGGTAGGCGGTGCATTGTACCAACATCGTCCCAGAATCTGTGATTCACGACCGGTCTCAAACGGCGATCCATGACATCGCAGTCTTGGTTCAGGCGCCTTGTGAAAGAACGATCCTTAGACGTCTCTGCCAATCTCCGGGTGGCGTCCACAATAGCACTGATTTGATTGAGGAACGCCTTCACAAAGCGGTTTTCGGGCACATCAAATGTGTTGCGTACGGCACTCTCTTCGATTTCTTCAGGAAGGTATCCAAGGAGAGCGGTTGCGAGATGGACGGCACCCGCATCTCCCATGCCAAGCTTTCTTAGGTCGTGCTTCCCACTGACGATCCCATAAAGACCACGTGGCTGAACGTTTCTTACTTGATGTAACGGGACGCTGCGCCAAATTTGTTCAAATCTGCGGTGGGGCTCGCGGAGAACGAGTTGTAGTGCCGGAAGAAGCTGGTTTTCCAGCGGCGTTGCGGACGAAAACACATGTCGTAAATACACGAACATGTGATAAAGCACATCCTTCCGCTCCGCAAGACGACGATCGTAAGGAAGGCCGCCTCCGGTACCAAAACCAAATGGTAAGCGGGCCTCGACGAGTGCGAGTTGATCCAGCATTGCCTCAAAGTGCAGTTCTTCCCACTTGCCCGATGCTATGCAGAGCCGACCTAGATGCGGCAGTTCGAATTGGCCCACCGCGTTTAGGAAATCCAACAGAAGCAAATGGCCCACTTTTTCACATACTCGTTCCGGTAAGGCTTTTTGGATCTCTCGGAGCTGGTCTTCGTGGCCCTCCACCACCCAGCGCTCCTCAGCGGTTAGCCTGTAGCCGTCGGGCCCCAACGGAGGCTCACACTTGTTTTTTCGCGAGTAGATTCGCGGTGCGGTCAAGTTCACGATGATACTACTCGATAAAAGAGGTAAAGCCCTGCTGGCGTAGCCGGCGCATCATGCGCCACAGCTTTGCGGCGGTCCTAGGCAGTTCTGGCAACGGCTTTTCTCCTTCTGCTTCTGATCGCGGAACTAGCGTATATCCATCGAGACGCCAATCTCCCTCCGATGCCTTGGCAGTTGGCGATGAATTTGTGTCAATGGCAAACGCAAGCAGACGTGCGAGCAGCTCCTCCAACTCCTGTTGGGTTCCGTGGAGTTTTGGCATGACCTTGCTTAAAACAGCCACATCTAATGCCGACCGATAAAGCCCCTCATTCTGCACTGCCTGTTCAGCGGCCAAGTTCACAAACCTGGCTATTTCCGTGGCCACTCTGTACCCAAAGTGTCGGTGGTCTTGCTCCAAACGCTTGTTCAAGCGGATCACAAGCTCATACAACCTGCCGTCGTCCAGCGGCCTAAATCTTTCCCAATCGACAGCTGATGGGCTTCGGCCAATTACTAACGCTCCATCGAAGCGTCCAAGGCGGAGGGGGGTATTGGATCCACGGTCGTCGACATCATCGCCACTCTTGCGGAAGTTCACAAGGTCGACTTCGTCCAATTCAAGAGTAAAGGCCCGGTCCAGCACCTTTGGGCTAAACATGTAAGTTGTCTCGTCCACATTAACGGTTCCGGTAAAAAAGAGGTTGGGAGGTATTTTTATACGACGGGGAATCGCTTCACCTTCTTCTGACATGCCAGATTCCAGAGCCAAATCGTCATGCAAATGAAGTCGTTCCTCCGATTCAAGGCAAGAAAGGAAATCAGAAAAGTAATGTTCCACCCGTGCCAAGTTCATTTCATCAAGAATCGCAAAATATGGTTGTGGAGCGCGACGTTGGACAGACGCTCTCCTGTATTCTTCCTCGGCTTCCAGGAGAAGCCGCAGAAAAGGCGTTGTGCTGTACTGCCGCGTAATGGGGTTGTAGAAGCCCAGCAATCCACGGTTATCGGTCCAGTCAGGCCGTACAGCGACTACTTCATAAGTCGCACGAGAGGTGCTAGCTCCAGCTTTCGTAGAAGGGAAAAGGCTCAAAACCTTCGGATCCCCGTTCGGGTCTTGCTCTATCTCCAGTCGAATTTCGTCGCTTTCTTTAAAGTGGTTCGTGAACCACTTTCGGACCGCACCGCTCAGTAGGGCAAAAACCGTATTGGCGTTAGGTGGCTTCCAAAACCTCACCTTTTGCTCGCCCTCAGGGTAACTTATAAGGAAATCCCCGGAATTTGAGTCGGCAAAGTAATCGAGAAAGCCAGGAACACTTTTCGTTAGTGCCGCGGGTATGGCGACATTGGAATGCTTCAGCATATACGGACGTACTTTTATGGGAAATCCCGATTCTTCCTCAGAATTCGTCTTCTCGTGAATATGTGGCTGGAAGCATTTGGCTATCGCTAGCGCGAGTTGTGTTTTGCCAGTGCCGGAGATTCCAGAAAGAATGACGAAGCACTTGACTTGAAGGGCGAGCAGATATTTGGCCACGACTTCTTCCGAAAAATGTAGACCTTCGTTTTCAAGTCGCGCAATGATTGCGTCGTAATCTAGTATTTCGGTCGTTTCGGGGGGCGGCTGTGGCGGGATCGGGTCATCGGGTGAAGGCGCTGCAACAAGCTCCTCAAAATCAGCTTTAGTGAGGCGTATGAGTGTCTTTCGCCATCCCCCACGATCAATGACACGTTCTTTTTGATCATCCCATCGAACCGGCAAGCGATGGCCATGCTCGACTCCCGGCAAAAAGTAATATAATTCGGTTACAGTCCCGATCCCCAGAACGCGACTAATGCCACGATTTGCGACGATGCGGCTTCCCGGCTTGATGTTGGCAAATTTCCATACTTGCTCGACCCTGGCAGGAGTCCAATTTGGGTGTTTCTCAAATGCTTCTCGGCAACGTTCTTCGAAGGTATCTCTATCGACGCCAGAGAGATCGCCCAATTCTTCCCATCCAATGGTGGCACATTCGTTCTTCAACCACTCATCCCACTTTCTGGCACCCGCCCCTGGCGCGATTTTCCAGTAAGATATGCTGCTTGTGTCAACCGTTCTGTCAGGTAGCAATTCTTCGGCCCACTCTGGCCACTGAGCTGTGCTCTTCTCGCGGATAATGCCTAGACCTTCTCTACTGAATTGCCACGCGTATCCCTGCTTAATATCTCCGGTTGAAGCGACTGGCCCAGCCTCGAGGTGCAGCTCGCCGACAGCCTCTTTGAGGTCTTCGTATGGAGTGGCCGGTTCTAGAATCCAGTGATCAACGTCGATCTTCCAAGCAGTATCGCTCTGCCCTTGGGATTGACCGGGATCATCATATGCCCCGCTGGCAACAAGGCCTAGGGCGTACACCTTCCCATTGTAGTGAACGACTACATCACCTTCTTCAAACTTGCACAACCGGCTGTGATGAGACAGCGTTGTCCCGCCCTTGTCCTGTTTCGGCGCCCGAAGGTACCCCTGGGCACTCGCCTGTTCCCAGGATTTGCCCTGGTTAACCCACCAAACCCGCGGCTCTCTGGATTTGCGGAGCGTCACCACTTTAAGTCCATAGTGCTGAACAAAATGGTTGGATTCTTCACCACCACCGAACGAGTTCCGGGCCGCGCCAGTGGCCATCGCTATGATTTGCTTAACAGGATACCGCTTGCTTTCATGTTCAATGGCAAAATGATGGTTGCGCTTAGACTCCCAATCTCGCCATTTCTCCGAGTCACGCAACTCGGCATCGAACTTCTTGAGCGCCTCTGATAACCGTTTTTGAGATGTCGTTGGCAGCATTGCGAGCCTCCGAGCCAGATGAGCAGAAGAAAAGACCGTTATCTCTTTTTAATCCAATAAGTTATGTCCATGGAAGATTGCCAAAACAGGTGGATCCTCCTGGAAGCTGCTGGGACCTGCAGACCATTCTTACGTCTAAAGAATACCCGATTTCGGGTAGCGGAAAACAGAGCGAAACGGCGAATACAATCTTTTCAGAACGACGCTCTCTGGCTTGTTTTCGTTAATAGGTATGTTAAAATCTGGCTTAGTCTGCAGATCCCAGGATCATAATGCGTATTCTTTCTAATTAGCCTCCCTAAACAACTGAGGAGGGCTAATGCGAGTTCAATCAGTCTGTAGACTGCAGTTAGTCTGGCTGCCGCGTTTGCTTGTCGCGAGCTACCCGGCCCACTGCAGGATCGCCACGCAGTTGGGAGGCGCTCTTGGACGTCTTTGACCTCCGAAACCAGGTCATTTAAAGTTACGCCGATTACGTCAGGAGCTTCCTCACAATCAAAGATGAGCAGATCGAAGCACATGTTGAAGAAGAGCTTCGAAAGGGATTCCTCTGGCCCGATCCACTCATACAGCTCAATCCTGCTTTCGAGCCCGGAGAGACGCTCCAGGAGCTTGTTGATGACGGCATCCTCCATCCCGAGTGCCTGAACATCTTTTGCGCCAAGCCGGTTCCACAAACCAACAACGGCCCGTTACGGCTGCACAAGCATCAGGTTGAAAGCATTCGTGCCGCCCGAGCCGGCGACAACTATGTTCTCACTACGGGCACCGGCTCGGGAAAGAGAAGGTGCTCACTGGTAGAATTTGTGGTCGATTATGGTGGATCTATGGGCTTTCAGATTGATGATGCGGAGTCACTAGCGTCCGGTTGTTGGTCTTGAGAAAGATAGCAACCATTGAATTTATAAAAGGTTACGGTCGAACATGAGGTGCATCGACTTGAATTCAGCAGTACGAGTTAACCTTTCCTTTTTAAAAGGAGAGGCTAATTGTACGAAGGGCAAGTTGGGTTCTCACAAGTCATGCACTTTCTCCCTCTGCGAGCATTTCATAGATGTGTTGCACGCTACAAAGGCCAATACAAAGTCCAGAAATTCGCCTGCCTCGATCAATTCCTCTGCATGGCTTTCGCTCAACTCACCTACCGCGAAAGTCTGCGAGACATCGAAGTGTGCCTGCGTGGCAACCCGTCAAAGCTTTACCACATGGGAATCCGATCTCATGTCGCAAAGAGCACGCTCGCAGACGCCAACGAAACGCGAGACTGGCGCATCTACGCCGACTTTGCTCAGGTTCTCATCACCAGAGCCAGAGACCTTTATACCAACGAAGACTTTGGCCTCGAACTCGACAACACAGTTTATGCGCTGGATGCTACAACAATAGATCTTTGCCTGTCTGTGTTTCCATGGGCGCGATTCCGCAAAACCAAGGGCGCAGTCAAAATGCACACTCTGCTGAATCTGCGCGGCAATATCCCCGAGTTTATTCACATTTCAGACGGCAAAATGGCCGATGTCAACGTCCTCGATATCTTGATTCCCGAACCGGGCTCCTTCTATATTATGGATCGTGCGTACATCGATTTCTCTCGTCTCTATGCGATGCATCAGTCGCTCGCATTTTTTGTGACACGGGCAAAGCGTGGCTTTCAATTCAAGCGTCGATACTCCCACCCCGTGGACAAGTCTACAGGCTTGCGATCAGACCAGACGATCATCCTCACGGGTGTGGACACGGCCAAGTACTACCCAGAGCCGATACGCCGCATTCACTACTTCGACGACGAGACGCAAAAACACTTTGTCTTCCTCACCAACAACTTCATCCTCGAGGCCATCCTCATTGCACAGCTGTACAAAGCAAGGTGGAGAGTCGAACTTTTCTTCAAATGGATAAAGCAGCACCTCCGCATCAAAAAGTTCTATGGGACCTCCGAGAACGCTGTGAAGACGCAAATCTGGATCGCTGTCGCTGTCTATGTCCTCGTGGCGATCATCAAGAAGGAACTTGGGCTCGAACAAAGCCTCTACACAATTCTACAGTTTTTGAGCGTCTCGATTTTCGAGAAAACGCCCATTTTACAGGCTCTTTCGGAGCAGGGATCCGGAATTGATACATGCGATTCTGGTATCCAGTTGATTCTGTTTGACTTATAACCGGACAGCAGTGATGCGGAGTATACAATCTACAACCTAACTCTAGATTCGCTATTTTAATTCGGATAGGTGGCAGATTCGCGCATTGTGTTTCCTCTTTGCTCCATTCGCAGTTGGCTCTTATTGAGTGGCCAGCTATGCGCCAAGTTTATATCCGTCCTCACTGGATGGACTGTGATCCCGGCACTGGTAATTTGTAGTACGGCATTAGAATTGCTGTTCGATCGTTCAAAAAAGGATGAGGAGAGAAAGTCGTGGCATATTCTTTTCTAGACCTTGCAAATGAGATCCTCGAGTCTGCTTCAGAACCTCTTACATACCAGCAGATGTGGGATGTTGGCAAAGTAGCTGGCCTGACGGAAAAGCTCAAATCAAAAGGCAAAACGCCCTGGGCCACCCTCGGCTCAATAATCCACGTGGACGTTAAAGACAATCCCAACTCTGCTTTCATCAAAGTTGGCAAACGTCCTGCCCGTTTCTTCCTAAGGAGTAGACAATCGGAAATTACCGACGCTCTCTTGCAGAAGATAGAGATTGATGAAGTGAAGAAACCCGAACTGAAGACCTCATTTGAAGAACGAGATCTACACCCACTAATTAGTTATTTTCCTTACGCGAATCTGTCGTTCTCCCGTGGTCGAAGCATATTCACCAAGACTATCCTCCACGAAAAATCAAAGCGCAAGGGATATAACGAGTGGTTACATCCCGATGTTGTTGGAGTCTATCTGCCGCTCGACGACTGAAAACAGGATGTGATCGCTTTTAACCAACTTCTCGACAACAACTCAATTCAGCTCTTCTCATTCGAATTGAAGAAGTCAATCACAAAAGCCAATTACAGGGAATCATATTTCCAAGCCGTCTCCAATTCGTCGTGGGCGCACGAAGGCTACTTAGTCGCTGCTGACATCGCTCAAGATGATGATCTTCTCTCCGAACTCGAACGGCTCTCTGTGTCGTTTAGGATAGGCGTTATCCATCTTCGCCTTAGCGACTTCGATTCTTCGGAGGTACTCTTTCCGGCACACAGGCGGGAAACTCTCGACTGGGAGACCGTCAATAAACTTTGCGACCAGAACAAAGATTTCGAGAAGTTTATTCAGGATGTGCGAATAGATTTCGACTCGAAACGGTTCCATAGTTCCGAATACGATTCGATCCTAGGAGATCCGAAAAAATTCATCAAAGACAAGCTCAAGATCGAACAAGATGATTGAGCCGATGAGGTCAAAAGCACGTGAGATCTCGCGGCTGTCCTCGATGGTTTAACCCCCATCGCCTCCATGGCAGTCACCATGGACTTCCCAAACCAACTATCGCGGTCGCAGATGCAGTAGCGGGGAGCCGTGTCGTATGGGAACGCTTCTCGGAGCTGTTTTGGGTGATCCACTCTGTTCCCGGGTCAGCACTCACTTGAAATGAAGGATTTGGCGCCGGGCATGGAGGATGAAGACAAGGACGTTAAAGAACTTGGGAAGCCAACGTCTGTTCGAGTAAGATGTGGATGTCTCATACCATGATGTCGGGCGTTGTCTAGGAGGCTAGAAAAGAACCTTGAGTAAGGTCTCTAATAGATGTCCTTACCCGTCAACAAATACTCGAACCGGTCCGCCTCTCGGGCAAGCTGGCCGACGTAGAATTTCAGCTCCTCCGCCTGAAGCGTCGAAGCGCGTTGCCGGATCCATGCCTCCACGCAGTCGCGCTTG
>SDBT01021553.1_pt1 | contig 10071 bp, 22 predicted proteins | sample 2277101 | NCBI WGS metagenome assembly SDBT01 (sample SAMN10404973, study PRJNA504765) | marine sediment metagenome | isolation source: marine sediment core GS10_PC15, 103 cmbsf | place: Arctic Ocean: Southern Knipovich Ridge | collected 2010
AGGAAATTCTATGATGAGTATGTTAAAGTCAGCAGATTCAAGATACACATTATGGGTATCGAATTTGTCAGCCATGAAAACCCCTCTTTATTATTGCTGCGCTGCCCTAATAACTTGGATAGCTTCCGCATTTTCTAGCTCATCAAAAGCTGCCTTAGGGTTGCCCTCTTCATCAACCACGTTTGCTAACGCAATGAGATCTGTTTGAGACAAATCTTTACGAGAAGCAATATTGGTTAGCGCATTCAGCTGGGTAGGACTAATTCCACCAACTGTCCCGCCTCCAAAAGGATCTGCTTTCCTAACCACAGGCGAAGCGGGCGCTGGGCGCGCTGCTGCTGGCAACGGGGCAGGCCGTGGTACCGGAACCTTAGCAGTTGTGGTAGGAGCATCATCGTCAAAGGGGTTATCCCTCTGCTGAGGCGGGGCCGGCGGAGCCGGGGATGTGGGAGACTTGGAAGCCGGGCGGGGCGGGGCTACCGGGGCCGGAGGCCGTGGGGGCATCTGACGGGCAGCGGGGGTAGAAGGCTTGGCCGGGGCTCGAGGAGCCGTTGTAGCAGCAGTCTTCCGAGGAACCGAAGGCACGGGCGCATCATCATCTTGATACAGCTCCAAAGCTACGCCAAGTAGGGTGGCTGTCTTTTTGAGAGCATCACTTGCTGCTCCCTTGAAAGCCTCACCTACTCCCAATCCTCGGGTGATTTCACAAGACCCAAACTGCTGCTTAACAACAGGATTCCCTTCCTCACCCCACACTTGAAGCTCTACACGAACAATAACGGTGGTATCTTCTTTGCGAGAATCTAAAATTCTCATGTCCCACTGGTGATCAAACGCCTCATTGAGAATATCAATGATCGTATCTGGGGTAACGTAATCAAAAGTCATTCCGCCACCGCCGGGCCGCTGCTTGATCTTCTCCGGGGGGAGTCTCCTAGTAATAACTTCGCGTGCTTGCTGTGAAAGACTCATCTTTAATTCTCCGTATCTGGTAGTGTAAGAACTTTTTCTTTCTCGGGCTCTTCATAAACCCCACCATCTGGTAGGGCCATTCCTTCCCGAGGAAAAATCTTAGTTTTCGTCATTCTATCAACGAGATTCAATTTGTTCGCCAAAAAAAACTTGTTGGTTTGAGGGTTGTTCTGAACACAAAGGCCCATAACAACCAGAAACATCTGGTTAGTGGTGCCGCCAACTGTGATCTCTCCAATGCCCTCAAATTCTACTACCCGCATATCGTCTGCGGGATTCTCTGATCTAAATTCCGACATGTATTTTTCTCCTTACATCTTAATTATAAGATAGGGGACGATTATAGTCAAGCTGTAAATAGCCTTATCGATTCAATTCTTCCCACTTTTCAAATGCATTTACAACGGCCACAACAATCGCACTACGCACAATATCTTCTTTGCCAAAACTAATTAAAGCAATATCATCTACTCCCTTCAGGATATCCATCAACAGGGGCAGGCCTGACTTATTTAAGTCTGATTGGGTAATGTCCCCATTCAAAACAAGTTTACAATTCTCACCTACCCGAGTTATGACCATCTTTAACTGTTCGATCGTAGCATTTTGCGCCTCGTCCACTATGATGAAAGCATTGCTAAAAGTTCTACCTCGCATGAAAGCGATGGGAGCAATTTCTATGTGACCTCGCTCCAACTTTTGCTTCGTTACGTCAATGCCAATAATGTCATAGAGGCTATCATAAATGGGCCGCATATATGGATCCATCTTATCTTCTAATTGTCCCGGAAGAAAGCCTAGTTTCTCACCTCCCGCCTCTACGGCGGGACGGGTGATGATAAGCCTATCTATTCCCGTATTCTTTTTTGCCCAATGGTGGGCGGCGGCCTCATAAACTGCCAAATATGTCTTACCACTACCGGCAGGGCCACAACCGATTGTAATTGTATTGTTCTCTATGGCCTCCAAGTAATTTTTTTGATGTTCGTTACGAGGTAGTACATGCTTTAATGAATTGTGATTTCTTTGCCCGACAGGCTTTTTTGACTGATCGGGCCGAGGGGACGTAGTCTTATGTTTTTTCGTCATCCAGGCCTCACACTCCTTATTATACGCATCTATGAAACCTATGCCGAAGGCGCGGAAAACTCTTTAAATACCAAGCCAAAAACGTAACAATACATGGGAGTATTATAACGTTGAAGGTTTCCGCAGAGGCATCTCAATTCAGCCGTCACCTTCTTTGTATTACACTGTTTATTCTCATCACACAAACCCTGACTCCACACGGAGTACAGGGTGGTGTAAGCCACGGGTGTCGACCTATCACACTGTTCACATCGTAGGACTATGTACATTGCTACCTCCTTATGCTACCCAAGCCACAAAGACTTGGATAGCGGGGGCGCGGCGATTGCCACCTCCACCAGTGAGTTTTAGGTTCTCACAAACCCAGGGTGCTCAGAGCAACCCCCGACCAGGACAATAGTTAACGCACTATTCCGAAGCGCTGGACGGGTCGGACCCGCACCCAGACCAGGGTGAGTTTAACGTCTGCCCAAGACAGCCCCTGTGGACGACTTAGGGAAGTCGGTCCAGCGGTACCAGGGTAAGTTTAGGGTCATTCCAGGACCGGCCTCCCCACACCCGAGAGTTTCCTCCCGAGTGAGTTCCTACATCTCTTTAGTCTCCTTTAGGGACTGTATAAAACTGTCTAGCTCGTCAAATCTTTCTTCTTCCTGCAACTTATCTATCGCTGCGGAATCTTCGTCGGAAAGTTCAATAATTCTACTGAAAGTAATCTCATCCAATCCTTTGGCTCCCTCTTTAATTCTGGTGTTCATAAGATAACTAAACATCTTACCACCAAAAGAGTATGTGCCAGAACAACGTGGACAAATGCCACTCAGCTCAAATTCACCAATGTCTTCTACTTTCTCTTCCTGTTGAATCTTAACAAAAAAATTGACGACGGGGTCTAAATCAAAATTGCATCCTTTACAAGGGAAATTTGCCATATCGTTATCCCCCCAATGTAAGTATATGATATTTTTGTGCTATTGTCTACTAATTTCTTCCTTTTTTCGAAGCCACTCCTGCTTACGCTGCTCCATTTTGAACTGGTTCGCGTCCACATACTTGTAGGGGCAGGCATTAATCTCCCGCTCATACAATAGAGTACCAGTGGCATCATAGATGCAGGTTGTTAGATTTTCTGGCTTTCGAGCGTCCGGATCGGGGTTCGTAAAGGGCCCCGTTATACCTCCACAACCATATGGAAAGCAGGAACTGTCATCGAGACTAACAATAGGTCCCGATGAACGATACGTCTGCCTATCTCCATCGTGGAGATAGACATGTACTCGATCGTTCCTAGAACGTACCGGGTACCTGTGAAAACCCTGAGAGCTAGCAGCTAACGGTAGTAGTAAACAGGCCGCTATTAGCACGAAGATTCCAAATAAAGTCTTCAACATCGACATCGATCGTACTCCTATAAACCTTTGGCATGGCCACTGCATTCAAACGCTCATGAATAATAGCCAAACCCTCTAACATATCTTTACATTCAATATCAACCAAAACAGTGTGGTCTATTGAAAACGGAATACCTGGAACTGGATCTGAATCATAAACTAGTTTTAATCTTGGCATAATTAACGCTCCCACTTGTATCGTATCGCATAGACTACGTCCATACAATCATCAAGTGCATCGTGTGAGACAGCCCCTCTACCTGTCAGTTTATTGATCTCATCCAAACTGGGAACATGATCGAAGTCCTCAGCAAACATACTGCCTGGGTCCAGCGACCGGCGGTTGAAGCGTCTCATGTTAAAATCATTCGCAGCGTTTCTTAAGATTGGCATATCGAAACCCTGTGCATTCTTACCAGCAGGAGTAAGTCTCCCTTTTGGCTGAACAGAGTCTGCCCATTTCCCAAACTGTTCTCGGGCCTCCCCAATAGAGATTACCCCATCCTTCTTGTAGGCTTTCTCTAGGAGGCCTCTGTTCAAATTGAGAGCGTACTCATTGGCGTAGCGGATCTCAGTCCATCTAATCACCACGTTAAAATTAGACAGGGAATCTATGTGGGAACCATCATCATACACGGCTGCCAGCTGTAATATATGGGCAGCGTTAACATCTGTCCCTGTGGTCTCTATATCAAGAGACACGTACGGAAATCTAAACATGTTTAATCCTCACAAGCCTAGCAGGCCGAGTTAAAGAGAGTCCGTGTTCTGATTCTTCAAAATCTATGGCCGGATCCCCGACCAAACCATAAACCTTGCCAGGCAATTGTTCCCCATCAAACCATTCTGCCGGCAAGAAACCACTCTTTACGGTATCTTCGGCTTCTTCCTGAGTGAGAAATACTATCCCACCTTCGGCTTTCATGGGATTGGGTTCTTCATCCATGTGAGGCTCGTACACCTCAGGATTACCAACTGTATATGCTATCGTCTCCATAGTAAATCTCCTTGTGACCCAATTAGAGGGAGGGCCGGCCCTTAAAACTACTTGACGAAATGTGGTTCTCCGTCCTTAGCTTCCCAGCTTAAAGCAATCCAGCCATGGGGTACATAATAAGATACTCCATTGGCAGCCAGTAATCTATGCCCACCAGCCCTACTTACATTCAGAAACTGAGGCGCCTTAACAACAACTGCCTCGTTACCAGGAAACCAGTATGTTCTTGATTTCTCCGAAGAAATGTCGACAAACTCTGCGCTCGTCTCATTTCGTAGTTCAATTTCGGCCATGATAATCTCCTTCCATCTCAAGCCTTACGGCGGGATGTAAGTTATTAGCCCCTCGATAGGAGGGAACGAATGCCCGGGTTCTGTTGCCCGGCCCCGGGCGGGCCGCGCTTACTTAGTGCAGTATTAGTGCTTAAGCAGCGATTGCAAAGGTCTCTGCAACTTCGTCGAGACAAGTAACATCGTCACCGAACTCAGTTGCCGCAAGATTCTTCGCGTACTCAGTAATAGAGTTTGCAATTGTTATATGAGGATTGATTACGGAGCCATCCTCTACTCCGAGTTGCGTTCACTACATCCATCCGCCAATCGATTCCAATTCCAGCCCATTAATCTACTATACACTTTCTGGTGGACTGGGCGAGGTTCGAACTCGCGTCTTGTTCGTCTTCAATAGCATCCGTATTACAACCATTTAAGAGTTCTGGAGCATAACGTCCCAGAACCTCTAGTGCCCACAACACAGCATGTGCATCAATTATTCCAGGTACTTGAGATCCGCTTCATCCATTCGGCCTATATTTTCGCCGAAAGAACTACCGGTTCCATCAAATTCTCCTTCATGAGTAAAGAAGAAGTCACGATTACTTACTTTGCGCTCTCCAGTAAACTCGACATGAAAGGTATTAAGAAACTCCCCTTCCGTAAATTTGATTTTCATTCCTGTTAGTGCGTCTTCAAATTCAAAACCGTCTTCAATTTGCATTTTATTACTCCATTTACTGCCAGTCTATTCCCCATAGGAATAGTCTGACCGTGCGTTTTGGAAAGTGTAAATATACTCCCTTCCAAAACTTGTGAACACTGAAGAAAACTATAGGACGATCATTGTAAGTTATCAGTAGTTCCATAATCTTCCGAAATTAATCGTTCTTCCCACTGACGGTCAACCCCGTCGAAGAAGCGCTGCGCGTACTGTTTGAAGTCCCATACGTATAGGCACATCTTACAATTAACCCAGTACTCGGGGTGTTGTTTACACTCCATTACCAGTACCTATCGTCTTTAGGTTTGTTATGTTCTTTCCCTGGTCCCCAGGAAATATCTACGCCCCCATAAGTCACATCAATTCTACAGGGCGCGGCGGAGTCTCCCATATCGTCTGTTACAGTACGGGGCCACGTTGTTGTGGCTTTAAATCCTGCCTTTCTAAGCTTAGCCGCTAAAGCCTCAGTAACTGCGGCGACAACATTGTGAGGACCCGCGCGCCTCGAGAAGCAGTAGTTAATATATTCTTGGCCGTGGTCGGCGGCCTCTCTTATCTGTATACGGCACTTTCTATACTCTTCTCCACGACCTAATTTCTTAGCAGACTCTATAACTTTACTTCGTACCGTTTCTTCATCACGTAGGTTCCGCTGTCTAAGTGCCTCCATACTTACCTTGCCACGCTTAGTTCGTTTGCGAATACCCGCAGCAGTTATAGCTCCGTCGTTTCTAGGCATGATTCATCTCCATCCAAGCGGCGTAAGTTTGAATCCAATCCTCAGCATACTGGTGTCTTGGCATAAGTTTTGAATCTTCTTTAGCAAGGTTATTCATGTTGGTAATGAAACTCTGGTTAAGATGTTCCTTTGTAATCGCTCGAATGAACTCCTCAACAGACAACTTCTCAGGGTAATACATCACTGCGATTTCATCTCTAGACATCACTGAGTTCCCTTTTAGGTGCCCCGTGTTGTTCCAGGCAATTCACCGCGATACCAGCTATCTTACGCACGGTGTTAAGAGAATTTATCTCAGGCTTAGGCTCAACTGTCCACTCTTCCTGAGCCTTGCGTAGATATACGTCAAGAAGAACCAGGAACTCTCCGATCAATAGAGGGTTACTAAAGCCCTCATCATCCGGCCACAAACTGTCCTGATAAGCGCGTTCGCCATTTATGGCCTCGAAAACTTCTTCTCTTGTTGCTGACATTTAAAACTCCTTCCTAAGGTCTTTCACTAACGACTTACGGCCCCGTTTAGTAATGGTATAAGCGGGCCAGCCGTGAACTCGTCCCCCTTTGGGAAAGGTTTTGTTTAACGAACCTTCATGTACCATCTCTTCTAGATCATAATACCAGAAGTCTCGTACACTTAGGCTGCGTTTCTTTTTGGCGGCTTTTAATATCTCAACTCTATTCATGGCCTGTCCATCCGGGCCCTTCCGCCCATGTCATCCCCACCGAAGGAAAGGGCGTCGGCCCTGTGACGGGCGTCCGCAGGTACTACCTGTACCCTCTTTCTCTTTCTGGGGTGCTCTAATCTGTGCCTCCAGATCTTGGCACAAGTCTTACAGTCGGACCAGGGATATCTGATTCCCACGTATCTAGTATGCTTCGGACATTTCATTCTCTCTGATCCTCCGTAAAGCTTCGTCCGCAATATTAAAACATGGTCCGGGCGGAGACAAGTCAGCCCCCCCCAACCATCTATTGATCTAATCGTGTCGAGAGCCTTGACGGCAATCTCCAGTTTTTCTTCGCTACTCATCTAGTATTTCCCCTTTTTCATTAATTCTGATAATTCTTGGTCCACAAAAACAGTCGTCTCCTCCTGTATGGTAGCCCGTAATATCTCGGCAGATAGTCAGCTCAGCCGCCCTACCACTAGTCTTAACGATCTCTACAGCTTGTTTTATAGCCGCGTTTCGATCGCCTGGTCCAAAAGATACTATGTCTTGTGAGATTTTATCATTCATGCTATTCCAATAATAAGATATCCTGAGCAAAAGCGCTATTAATTTTCTGAGTAATTAGCATCCTTCAGCGCCCTTAGTCGAGCAAATTCCTTTCTAGTACCAGGAGTTAGCTTCTCTCCATGATATTTATCTTCGTAAAAGTAACGGTAAGAATCCTCGGTAGTCCACTTAGAATCAATCTCACACTTCCATTTGTGGGTGTTAATGAGGTAGTCGGGGCGCTCTCCTTTTCTCAAATTAGCAGGAGAAGTTATTACCGAGGGCTCATGCCATATAATTCGGTTGTTGGGCTGCGCCGCAATACACCCACACTCCAGTTGTATTACATGGGCGTTCTTATGTCCATCTTCTCCTGGTTCTTCAGAATCATTGTTTCCAAACCAGTCCACAGTGAACATATAAGCCCCATCGAAGACCTGCTTATCTCTAAGGACCGTCTGTACTCTCATTTCATGTAGCCAATCAAAGTCAGTAACCGTTACCTGATAAGAAAAACAATCCCACAGCTGTAGGTAGTGTAAAGGTAGGTGTGGTTCATGCTCTTTAAATACTAAAGCACTTAAAGGAACTCGTGCTATCTGAGCCCCCTGCTCTGTTAGCAAATGAAACCCCAAAGCCCGACCATACACACTGGCCAGTCCAAAAACTGTAACGGATTCATAGTCACCGTGGCCTTTTTGCAAATCGTATAGGTATTCTTTGCGCATTAGGCAATCAAATACGGGTACGTCTGCATTAAGTTCGGGCATGTTACATCCTATAGGTTGAGAAAATCAAGCCAGCCCTGCTTATCCGCCACCCAGTAAAGAGCAGTAAGCACAACAGCGGCTCCGACGGCATACCACCTGTTAACGTTAAAGATCTCTACGGCCACAGAACCAAGGATCAGAGCCCATTCAAATACTGTCAGAGTTACCAAAAGGTTAGAGGGGGCTTCTGCTGGCGCGGGTTGCGATTGCTTCTCGAGATCCATTACGACAGCGATCTTATGGTCCGCCGTCTCACGCAGCAGCTCCACCTTGATTGGCGACATCAGCTCAGGAGGCTTAGCTGCGGCAGCGGTCGCCTGTTCTTCAGCAATTACAGCCTCCTCACGTGCCTCAGTAAGCTGCACTTTTAATACCTCAGCCTGTGGGACCGCAATAGCGTCCGCTGCCAACAGAGAGGCCGCGGCGGCCTCTTCGGAGGCTCTCTTTTTTTCTGCCAACTTAGCATCTCGCCTTCGTCTTATTCTTGCGAAAGCTCCTAGTTTTTGTCTTGCCATTTCTTCCTCCTAGAATATGCGTTCTTGCTTATATTCGATTGGTGGAACAAACTGGTTAAATTGAGGGCAGTTTTCCACCTTCTGTATATTTTTGATGGACAGGTCGTAGTAGTCTGGATCTCTTTCGATCCCTGCATAATTCCTACTGTTTTGATGGGCCACGACAGCAGTGGTTCCACTGCCCATGAAGGGATCAAATACAGTGTCTCCCGAGATAGAATACAAGAGTACCAGTCTTCGGGCAAGCTCCTGAGGAAACATAGCGGGGTGATCTTTATTAGCGGACACACTTCGCATGTCCCAAACACCAGTAACCCACTTCTTCCAATCCTCTTTACTTATCGATTGGGTTATCGGAGCAATGTCCTCTCTCGCAGGGGAATCTCCTTTATAGAACACCCAGATATACTCCCAGGAAGGGAGCATTCTAACATAAGTAGCCGGGATCTTCCTGTGATAACCCACATGCTGAGAGTTAATCCACGGAGAATCCTTTACCCAAACAATTCTAGACAAGAGATGGCAATCATCTTCTTTCAACCAATCAACAAGATGTCTACTGATCTCTATGTTCTCTTCTACCCGCCCGCTCACCTTAGAAAAGGCAGCAATGTCAGCAATGTTTATTGCTATCTTGCCCCCGTCTACAGTAGCCTCTGCTGTGTTATGGAAAACTGTATTCAGTAAATTCTTATAGTCATCAAACGTATAGTCCTTCTCATATTCCTTGCCCACAAAATACGGAGGCGAAGTAATGGTTAGATGAAAATCCGTCTGATAGTTCTTGGGATCTCTAGAATCCCCTAATAATATCTTACTCAAGGTTGCCCTCAAGGGCGACGAGACGTCGCTCGATCGCCTCAGTTGTTTGCTTTAGAGTTACTGTCTGTCTACTAATTAGATCTACTGCCCACTGATATCGCGCAGCCAAGAACAGGAGAGCGGTTCTTTCATCAGAAAGCTCTGGATCCCAATCATTATGCTCACGTATTTCAGCAGCAAACTCTGGTGTAAACAAAATCTCGTTCACTGCCAGAACAGTAGAACTGATGTCTATACCGTTAGGTTGTACATTCGCATCGGCCATTTTACCGCTCCTCAATCTCTCTGCCGGAAATCCTACTACAAAGAAGCGACTCTCGCTCTAGAGCAAGTCGGCAAAGTCACGTGTGATCGGTCTAGGTTACCTAGGCCGATCTAATTTGTTAAACTAAACCAAGCTGTCCAGCAACCCGCTGGTTCTGAGTAAATCGAGTGTACTTTCTCCCGTGCTCAGCAGTCCAACTGATCAATGGCTTGGCGGCAGCGTATCGTCTCTGAAAACGAATGGCTGCCTCAGTTCGGCCAAGCAAATTAGAAACAACTTAATTAGTACAACGAGTGTTACG
>SDBT01021554.1_pt1 | contig 10071 bp, 10 predicted proteins | sample 2277101 | NCBI WGS metagenome assembly SDBT01 (sample SAMN10404973, study PRJNA504765) | marine sediment metagenome | isolation source: marine sediment core GS10_PC15, 103 cmbsf | place: Arctic Ocean: Southern Knipovich Ridge | collected 2010
TCAACGAGCCCGCGAACTGCCGCGGCGCCGACATCAAAGTGTTGTTGTCGACAACCAGGTCGACCGAAGGAGTCTCGCTCCAAGACGTACAGCACGTGCACCTCGTCGATTCACATCCTTGGGAAAACCGTCTTCTTGTCCGACAGACAATCGGCCACGTGGTCCGGCTCAACTCGCACCTCGGCCTGCAGCCCAGCGAGCGCGGCGTCCACGTGTGGCGCTACTGGCCGGAAAAGTGGCGGGAGCAGACGCACGTCCCGCTGCAGCGCAGGGCGAAGATCGAGGCCGCCGCCAAACGGGCCGTTCGCATGTCGGTCCTACTGGCCGGAAAAGTGGCGGGAGCAGCGCGGGGCGAAGATCGAGGCCGCCGCCAAACGGGCCGTTCGCATGTCTGTCCAGTACCTCGCTTAATCTGCGCGAGCCGGGACTCTCACCCAAAGCTCGACTGTCGACGCGCGCGAATTTGTTTGTGCCCCTCGGCCCGCTCAAGCCGCTGTGGGCGACGTCGTCGGGCAGTTTGTTGCTTTCTTCTCGACAGAGAAGAAAAACACGCTTGTTGATCACGAACATGGTGTTTCTGAATTGTTCGATTGAATCACCAACACGCGACCATTTTTTGGAATTTGAACGCCTGCGTCATGACCAGGCAATCTGCGACGTCGTCGAGCTTTTGTTTTTTCTTCGCTTTGAGGTCGCGGAGGGCGGCGAGAACGTGCGTCTCGCGCCTCAGCTCCAAGATTTCCTTCATCTTCGTGATCGACCATTTCTTCCGTTGGTGCTTGGTCAGGCCGCCCGGCGCGCCCATAATCTGAGTTTTGAACTGCGAGCCGTAGAATCGCAGCTCCACGGCCGGGAAAAAGATTTTGAACCAGGCGTAACAGTTTTCCCCCAGCTTGATCGCGTCGACATTGGCCTCGGTTTTGCGCCCGCGCCTGCCTTTCGGCGTAAACGTGGAAAAATATTGCTGTTCAATGATGACGATGTCGCACGACTTCCACAGCGAGTGCAGGGAGCCCAGGTAGTCGAACAACTTCGCACGCGTCGGCAAATCGAGTTTTTTACACGTCGGGTCGGCCCTGAGGTCCACCACGGCGTGATGGATCGTCGCGCCCGTGAGGCACACCGCATTTAAAATATCCTGCATTTCGGGCGTCATTGAGCCCAATGCCCTTCGTTGTTTAATTTTTGGGAGGGCGTTGTACTTTTCCTCGAGGGCGAAAATCCCGTCGGCTCCTTCGACGGTGATGTCTTCGACGTAGGTCGCAAAATTTTTGCGCCCGACGTCGATCGACAAAATCCGGATTTTCGGGACTGTTTCTTCTGCCGCCGATGCCATTTAGGGCACGGTGGGACACATTTTAAACGCGGTTGTCTTCTTCGCGAGCGAAGAAAACTGCGAAGTACAACGGCGGGGGCGGCAACGTGTTTCGCGACGCCGCCATCAAAGGCGTCCTCGCGCAGCACGAGATTTTCGAGGCCGACGTCCTGGCGCCCGCCGAACCGAAAACTGAAAAATAACCCCCCTGGCGCAGACACTGCAGGAACTCGATGACTTCTTTTGCGGCAACCATCGTTGAAAACGGCGGAGAGATGATCACGCTCACCAGCGAACTCGCCTTCCGCGAAGAAGCCCTCTGGCACCACCGCGAGTGCCACGATTTTTCGACGGGACATCTGAGTGCGGCCGTGTACGAGTTTTTCGCGATTGCGCCGTCGGCCGACGTCAAGGTCGACGACGAGTGCGACGGCGGCGAGTACGAAGATGTCGACGCGGACATGTGCAAAACAACAACCTGTGGGCTTCTCGAAAACATGCCGATCGCCAAGGTGATCGCGCTCATGCTCAAAATCGGCACCTGCGCGCGCCAGCACAACCTCGGTCGGGGTTGGAAAACTGTCACTACGACAGTGTCGGGCGCGTAGTCCGCCGGCCGGAGATTTCTTCTCCCCCCGAGAAGAAAACTAAAAAACCGGATGGCTTCTTGGCGCCTTGTCCCAAAGCGACGATGACCGCCCTTTCTGCCGAATACGATTACCTGCTCAAATTTGTGCTCATCGGCGAGTCCGGGACCGGCAAGTCGAGCATCATGACGCGGTACTCGAACGGGACGTTTGACTCGGGGTATGTGTCGACGATCGGCGTCGACTTTTCCATCAGCATGGTGACCGTGCGCGGCAAGACTGTCAAAGTGCAGGTGTGGGACACGGCGGGGCAGGAGCGGTTCGCCAATATCACGACGTCGTACTACCGCGGAGCGCACTGTATCGTGATCGTCTACGACGTTACAAGCCGCTCGTCGTTTCAGGCCCTGCCCGCGTGGATGGCGCGCATCCGCGATCACGCGCCCGATGTCCCGCACATCATGGTCGTCGGAAACAAATCCGATCTCGGCCTCGGCGCAGGGCGCGCAGTGCGCGCCGACGAGGGGAGAGAGTTTGCGGGCGTGCACGGCGCGCACTTTCTCGAGACCTCGGCCTTGTCGAACACAAACGTCTCGGCCGTTTTCGAACGTCTGTGCGCCGCTGCCGTCGACCGAAAAATCGCAATCGCTGCCGCTGAAAAAACACCCTACGTCGAGCCCGAAACCGTAATTCTTGCGCGTCGCGACGGGGCCGCGACCTGTTGCTGATCATTCACCCAAAACCCCAAAAACGGGGGGGGAAATAAACCAACGTTTTGGCGCACGGGTTCTACCACTTTCCTCTCCCGTCGACGAGAGAGGAAAAATTCTTGCATTTTTTTGCATTTCACGCCGTTTCCCGACGCCGCAGCTTTTCCTCGGCCCATTTTTGGCGACACAAGTGTTTCATGTATCCGCGCTCCCAATATTCCGCGGAGACAAGGGTCTTTCCATCACTTATTTCCATTGCTGTTTGCCAAGCCGAGAGGTCGGACTTGTCGAAGAGCTCCCCCTCGTCGACGTCGGACTCGCGGAAAAGCTCTTCGTCCTGCCGCGACTCCAATGCGACGTCAATGTCTGAGCATATTCCGCCGCGCGGGGACGAGTCGCACAACGCATGACCTTTCCACCCGTCTTCGATAACGGCCCTGAGATCCAGGTCGAGCACCCGCAGGCCGATCACCGCGCCGAGGAGCGCGCGTTTGACGTCGTAAAAGGAACAATGTTTGACGTGATCTGGTCGAGACGAATTTGTTGTCGTAAAAGACATGAAATATTCCCAAACAACGGCGTCGGGAATTTGCTTCAGTTCCTCGTCGTGCGGGTGGAAGGTTTCATAATCGGGGTGGGCTTCGAGCAGTACCTCAAACGTGTGGCGTTCTCCCTCCGCGCAGAGTCTGTAGTCGCTGTAAAGCTGCTCAATTGTGGGTTTTTGTTCATTTTGTTCAGTCATCTTGTTCAACGAATTCAGGGTCTTGAAGAAAAGACAGAGGTTATTATCAATTTTGCCGCGCACATCCGAAAAGAAAAATGTTTTGGCGCAGGGTTTCGCCAGGCGGGGGAACGGCGGGCCGATGTTGAGTGGAGACACATCGATACGGAAGAAATTCTTCACGCCACGTGAAGAATACCGCGCCTCAGAAAAACCAACAACAGCGCCTTCGCCAATTTTCCGGTGCGACAACGGGCCCTTCTTCGTCGTCGACGTCCTTGGATTTCTCGATGTTGCAAACATCAAACACGGCTCTCAAGCGTTTAAATTTTCTTGAGCCCTTACACGCCTCGTCGACGTCGTCGACGTCTCTGTCGCCGGCGTTCGGTTCTTTCTCGACGTCGTTCGGTTCTTCGTCGACGGCGTTCGGTTCTTCGTCGACGGCGTCCGGTTTTTCGACGCCGGGTGGAGCGGTGGCGGTGGGCACTCCGACGTCTTCCAGGTGCGAGAGAAGGTTTTGGACCGCGCCCTCGAGCGCGATGTTTCGCCCGCTGATATTTGCCCGACACTGCGGACACAGCGTGGGGTCCAGCGCGAACGCGCACGTGTGGCACAAGCTGTGCCCTGCGCTGCATTGGAAAATGTGGCTCGAGCCGAAGAACTCAAAGCAAACCGGACACGAAAAGTCGTCGAACCCCTCGCCGTCCATTTCGACTTTTGGGGCAGCAGGGGGCGGTGGAATGTCGACCGGCGCGCGGTCTTCGGCCTGCCGCGCCACCTCGAGGGCGCGGTCGCGCTCGAGCTCGAAGTTTCTGGCGCGGTCTTCGGCGCGCCGCGCCCGCTCACGCGCGGCGCGCATCTTGACGTCGGCGGCGCGCGCGCGGTGAAGGTCCGGAGCGGGCCCGGGGGCTTGCAGGGAGCCGTACGCGCCGCGGCCGGGGCGAGACACGTAATACGTCTGGGGCTTCGAATGGTACTCGCCGAGCGTGACGTACGACATCTTGCATCTGGGGTGGAAGTATTTAGTCCGACTTTTCACACGGCCACGTCGACGTGGATGAAGGGCCGGTGCTCATAGCCGTCGATGTGGCCGGGCAAGAGTCGGCGATTAGAGGAACACTCGGTAATAACCTTTGGTAACTTCGATGTCCACAGCGTCATCTTCATTTGTGACAGCAACGAATACACTGTCGCCTGTGTTATGCGACTGCAGGGCGTGGGGAACAACCGTCCGTGGATTGTTTGAGGCAATTGAGTTGGAAGGAGACGATCCATGCATGTCTGCAGCTGCGTACGTGTTCGTGCCGCTGCCGTCGTCCGTGAAAGCAATCGCTGAGCCGCCAGACGTGTACGAGACCTGGAAAGTGTTCGTCGCCTGACTTACAACAAAATAGACAATGTCGTCTCTCAGCTCAGCCGGCAACGTGCCAGCATTGTCGTGGAAGGTCATATTGTCGCCATCAACCAAGGGAGTTGAAGTTTCGTTGACTATATTGGTGCCGTTGGTGAATGTGACCGTGATTCTTGCTGCGTCCTGTCTGCCAAACTTAACACTCAGCATTTTGGTAGATGACACCGGCTCAAGTGTGATGTTCCCATCCAGTTTGAGCGGGGCATTTGGGAAAAGTCCTGTATATTCTGTGTTCCCCCCGCTTTCGACTGACATACGTTCTACTCCTTCCCCAACCCACGTTGTCGCGTTTATCAAGACAAAAGCATCGACAGCAGGAATAGCCGTGACCAAAGCGTTCGTTGCGAGAATGGCTTCTGCGGTGATGGTGCTGTCTGCACCTTTTCCGTTGCTCAGCGAAACGACGTCAATGTCAGATGCATCTTTTGTTGTTGCCGCCACGGTGCCTGTTGCATCATCTGCAACGAAGGCAACCGGGATGTCGAAATCATCAGCATCAACAATTGTCAGAATATTGGTTGTGCCGTTGTAGCTTGTTGTTCCCGAAATCGTGTTGGTTTGGTCGAGAGATAGCATGTTTGCGGCGCTCGTCACTCGAGTAATTTTCACATTTCCCGTTGTCGTGGCCACAAACACGACCGCGATGTCAAAGCTAGCTTCATCAAGCGCAACCCGAGTAATCACATGTGTCCCGTCGTAAGTCGCTGCAACAGTGTCAATCAGTACCATCTGGCCTAGTTTGAACCCATGTGCTGCGACGACTATGGTTGAATCGACCCCTGGGTCGTCGGTGGAATCTGCGACAGCTGTGATCGTTTTGTCAACATTGGCAAAGGCGGTAATGGCGTTCGATATCGGCAACTGAAAGAACTCGGAAATACCATCGTAGACGTTTCCAGCAATTTCAAACGTTCCAGTCGCTGCTGAATCGATGGCGAGAATTTGTGCTGCAGCCGGCATGGAAAATGTGGACGATGTTATGGTGAAGGTGTTGAAAATACCTGCAAGAAACAATTGTGGTCCTGTCGATGTTACGCCATTGGAAGTAATCGCGTGCCCTATAAAACTGACGAAATCGACGAAATCGGTAAATCGTAAGGTCAAGCCTCTGTCCAAATCTGTAAAGATCGTGGTGGTAAAAATGAGAGGCATACAAGCCACGTTGCCAAGGTCGGCAAACCCAATAAAGGCTGTAGAGTCAGCAGAAAATATTGCTGCGACTGACTTGCCGACGAGATCGAACAGCTTTGTCGTCCCTGTCAGATCTATGAAGACAACATTCTGCATGACGAACAGTTTATTTCTGCGCCCCCATATATGAGGTGTTGAAGTGCCTGAACATAGTAGTGGACCTCCTCCGCTGTCCGTAGTAAACTCGATCGTTTCAGGCAAGAACGCATTGGACTCCGGCGGGAGCCAAACTCTCGGCAAACCTGTGGAGCCATGAAAAATATACTTTGTTGAGAGGGCCGGCTGCCACCGCATTATGCCATCAGGCGCAAGCTGTAATGGCATTTGTGCAGCGGAATAGATGTCAATCACAGCAGCAGGGTTGTGTGTTGCCACAACCTGAGTTGTCGCGTTGAAATTTATCCCACTCATTGGATTTCTCCTTACCAAGAGAATAAGTTAGATCCGTCGGAAAATAATCGGAGCACTCCGTAATCTGCTGTAATATCTATCGATGTTGCGCCATCGATAGTTTCGGCTCCTTGTGTTGCAATTGTAAGTTTTCTGCCGTTTGAAACTAGGTTGCCGCTCGTATCTTTCACGATAAATTCCACGGCCTCAGTTGCGCTACCCAGTGCTATATCAGCACTGGATACAGTGAGGGTTGTGTCGCCGGAGTGACTCGTGAGATTGTAAACCGATCTTAACCCTAATGATCCGGTGGTCGTGCTGGTGCTGAATTGAGCCATGCTTTTTATGCGGCCAGCAGTTGTAATGAGCGTCCCAATCGTGGCGCTTGTGATCCCGGTCAGGCTGTCCGCGTCGTCGAGGATCACCCCGCTGCTCTGTACCCCCTTGACGCCCCCGTCGCCTCTGACGACGGCGTGATCGGTAATGTTTGAGGCGGCCGAGACGTCGCCTCCGCCGGCGGCAAATTGCGTCCAGGTGGTTCCCGACGGCGCAGTCGACGTGTTTTGCCACAGCTGCGAACTCGCCCCGTTTGCACGAATGTACAACGACCCGTCGACGCCGGTGATTGTTGCGCTCGGGTCGCGGTCGCCAACGAATATTTCGGCATTGTCCCCGTTTGTCCCACTTTGCGACAGCTGGAACCCGGCGCTCGTGTCAGGGTGAGTCGTGGTGACCACCATAGTTCCAAGCGCCATATCCACCGCGACGCCGGAACTTCCTGTGTTGATGTCGACCCCTCCCGCCCCCGTCGACGCCGTCAAGTTGATCGCGTCGGCGCTCGACAACCCAGAACTGAAGGTAAGACCTCCAACGTCGGATTCGATCGTAACCGATCCGACGGACGTTCCTTGGTCGGAATGGATTCTAATCGTCTCGGTCGTCCCGCCGTCTGCGTGCACATAGATGGCTTGAACAGCATCCACACCCGCGCCGAGCGTCAGGTTCCCGGACGAGGCGGCGAGCGCGATCCCGCCGCCGTTTGATTCGATGAGAACGCCGCCTACAGAATCTGTCGCACGGATATGGATCGCGGCGGCTGCTGCCAACGAACTTTTGATTTCTACGAGTCCGGTCGTGTCGAAGTCCATCCCCGCCGTGCCGATCGTCGCCGTGAACCCGCCCGCGGCAGGCGTGGTGAGGACAATCGTGTCGTTGTCCTTCTCGTCGTCGACACATATCGATGTGTCGCCGTCGGCGTCCACCAAGCAAATTTCCCCGCTGGGCCCTGTACCGAAAATCTTCCGCCAGGTTACCCCGTCCGACCAGTAGGTACACGTATTGTCGATGTTGTACAGCATGGTCCCGGCGCCGCGGACTGGCTCGGGCACCAGAATGCTCCGGTTGGGAATCTTGTGTGTCACGGCCACGCTCACATTGTGGAATGACTGGTCCACGTAGAGCTTGTTGTTGTTAAGGAGAGCGTTGTCAGCCATTTCTTGAACCGCACGATTTTCTTCTCGGGTTTCTGAGAAGAATGGTGCCGTTTACCACAGAACCGGCCATAAAACAGGTGTAGTAAAACCAGAAGGACTGGAGCAGGAAAATACCCCTTGTCCGCGAGCGGGCACGGCTCCTCGACCGCTTCCGGGGCGGCGACCGCGAGCGAGCGCCGCCGCCGCGCCTGGCTCAGCGCGATTGCGATCGCCTGGTAGCGGTCGGTCACCACGTACCGTCATTTGATGCAATCGGGGTATTATCAGACCAAGACGTGCACGACGTCAAAGCAGGGACCATTTCCGGGGGGAAACTCCTTGCGATCTTTACTCTTGCGAAAGAAGACTCGCGGCTAGTCGACTTGCGGCCGTTCGACATCGGCATGATTCAAGCTGAGACGGTCACGGTCACCATTGAAACGTCGAACGGGACCAACGACACGATTGCTGCGCTGGTTTGGGTGGAAGAACAGTGAGACGCGCTTTTATTTCTTCTGGGAACCCCCGCCAGAAGAAAAACGCCCACATCGCGGCCAAGCAGGCCCACACCCCCGCCAGAAGAAAACCCACACCGCGGCCACACAAGCCTGCGCAAGAAAGGGTGTTTCGCCAGAAATCGGCCGAGGCGCCGTTCACACGGCCATGTCGGCGTGGATGCGCGGCCAGTGCTCGTAGCCGTCGACGACGATGTTGTCGACGGTGAAGTCGCCGAGCTTCAGGATGCGGTGCGCGTCTTCGAAGCGCAGCCGCGGAAACGGCTTCGGCGTCCGCGCGAGCTGCACCGCGACGGCGGTCGCGTGCGTCGTGTAGATGTGGGCGTTGCCGAGGGCAAACGACAGGCTCCGCGGCTCGAGCTGGCACAGGTGCGCGACCATGTACGTCAAGATCGCGTACGACGCGACGTTGAACGGGAGCCCGAGGAAGCAGTCGGCGCTGCGCTGCGACACGAGGCAGTCGAGGAACCGGTTGTCGCCGCTGACGTTGAACTGGAACTGGTGGTGGCACGGCGCGAGGACCATTTTGGGCAGGTCGGCCGCGTTCCACGCCGAGACAACGTGCCGCCGGCTGTGCGGGTCGCGGATGATCCCGTCGACGACGGCCTGCAGCTGGTCGACGCCGGCGTCGGCCGGCGCGTCGGCGGTCGGGTCGTGCGGCGCGCCCCAGTGCCGCCACTGGAACCCGTACATCGGGCCCATTTCGCCGACGGGGTACTCGCCGAGGCCTGCGGCCTGCAGAAACCTCGCCGACGTGTTTTTCTTCCAGATGTCCACGCCCTGCTCCTCGAGGACCTTCGTGTCGGTCCGCCCGCTGACGAAGAAAAGGAGCTCTTTGACGATCGCGTCGAAGTTGACGCGCTTCGTCGTCACGAGCGGGATCGTCTCCGAAATGTCGAACCGGAGCATGCGGCCAAACAGGGCGCGGGTGCCGACGCCGGTCCGGTCCGGCGACTGCTCGCCGGTCTCGTAGATTTCGCGCAGGAGGTCGAGGTAGCGCGTCTCTTCGTGCGTGACGTCGGGCGACAAATAATGCCGCGTGAAGTCGCGGCACTTCGCGGGCGCCTTGAACGTGTCGAAGCTCTTCACTTTGTCCCACGGGAAAAACTTGTCGCACTCGTGCTCTTCGCGGAACCGCGACACGTAGATGCGGTCGCACAGGTACAGGTATTTGTCGACGATCTGGTCGTAGATCTCTTCGCCGCCGGCGACGAAGATCGTGTCGTACCGCCGCGCGGACGCGCCCATCAGAAACAGCGCGCTGCTGAGCGAGTTGTACACGGTCACTTCCGGGTGGTCTTGCTGCGACCACGTCCGCGAGACGACGCAGCAGTGCCGGTTTTTCAGCGGGCGGTGCTTCGGCGGGATCGTTTCGTACGTCTTCCGCCCCATGATCACCGCGTTTTTGCCGCGGCCGGTCGTCGTGTCGCGGAAGAAGGTCATGTCGGCCTGGCTCGACCACGGCAGCGCGTCGTCCTTCGAAATCCCGCCGCTCGCGTCGGTCGCCACGATCACGGAAACGCGCGCAAGAGAGCCTGACATCGGTTGTTACACCTGGGCCCGCCCCTTCCTTAAATGGGGTCTTTCATCGCGTCCGCGGACTCGGTTGTCCGCGGACTGGCTTGGCCGAGTTTGCGGATGGAGATCCAACGCTTCACAACCGCCGGCGCACGCCCACGCCCACGCCCACGCCTCGATGCTTGAGGCCTTGCCGAGAACGTGGACGCGCGCGCCGAGGAGAGCGCGCGCGTCGGGGAGA
>SDBT01021555.1_pt1 | contig 10071 bp, 7 predicted proteins | sample 2277101 | NCBI WGS metagenome assembly SDBT01 (sample SAMN10404973, study PRJNA504765) | marine sediment metagenome | isolation source: marine sediment core GS10_PC15, 103 cmbsf | place: Arctic Ocean: Southern Knipovich Ridge | collected 2010
CGATCGTAGGGTGGGTCGAGGTACGAGACCCACGCGGAAACTGCGGTCTCTATATTGCTCCGCGTGGGTCTCGTACCTCGACCCACCCTACTGCCGGGGAAAATATCGATCTACAACTTCGGAAAACTGCTGCGGGGTGGCGGCCTTGCCGATTTGGTTGCGGAATGTGCGGCTGCCGTGCTGGCCTTGGGCGTAGTGGCAGGCGTGACGGCGCATCTGGATCGTGCCCCTTGTCGGGCCGAAACGGTCGACGATCATGCCGTAATGGTCCAGCAATAACTCTCGCTGCTGGGCCAACGTCGGCTCCGGGGGGATCGGCTCGCCGGCCAATGCGGCACGGACCTGGCCGAACAACCAAGGTTTCGTCAGCGCGGCCCGGCCGATCATCACGCCGTCTACTTCCCAACGGCGAAAGGCCTCGACGACGTCCTCGGCGGTGCGCAGATCGCCGTTGCCGACCAACGGGATCCGTTTCAAGTGCGGTTTGATCCGGGCGATCTGGTCCCAGTCGGCCGATCCGCGGAACCGGTCGGCGGCCGTGCGTCCGTGGACCGTCACCGCGGCGCCGCCGGCCTCCTCGATCGCCTGGGATACTTCGATCGCGTTGATCGACTCGCGGCTGCCGCCCAGCCGGATCTTGGCCGTCACCGGCACCGGGGCACAGGCCTCGGCCACCCGGGCAACGATCTCTGCGATACGATCCGGGTATCGCAGCAGATAGGAACCGCTCTGGGCGCTTTGCGAGACGGCCTTGACCGGGCAACCGAAGTTGATGTCGACCACGCTGACGCGCAATTCGTGGGCTAATCGCCGTCCCACGTATGCCAACAGACCCGAATCGTTGTCCCAGATTTGCACGGCCAGCGGCCGCGGTTCGTCTGCGACACCCCAGAGTCTCTCGGGAAGATCGTCGCGGCGGGTCTCAATCTGGCGAAATCCCCGGGCACTGACCATTTCGGTGGTTAGCAGTCCGGCGCCGCCGAAACGACGAACGATTTCGCGAAAGGCGAAGTCGGTAAATCCGGCCATGGGGGCCTGACATACCGGCCGCTCGATCGAAAGCGGCCCGATCTTCAGCGGCAATACCATGCCAAAACACCTCAATAATCTATCAATCCTGACCTGCGATGATACTCGAAAGGCCCGGCTGAGGCTACCAGCCCGAAAAAGCGGACAGGCACCGTCGGCAACGCGAATCATCGCTCCGATACCGGTCGTCGAGGGAGCCAGTTCCCATTTATAGGGCTCCCGCATTGAGGGTTTGTGTGATATGATGGGGGCGTATGGCTTGCTTGGAACGGACCGGTTGAGATGAGGTGATTTTGTGCGCGGCAATGGCAGAGTGTTGATGATCCTGGTTGTGGTGGTTCTGCTGATCGGCGGCGGGGTTAGGGCGGCTTTCCTATTCTATCCGTCGTTACCCGATCCGGCCGATGCCAACCGCGACGAGTTGCTGCAATGGCTGGTTGTCCGCGATCTTCGCGACGAATCACCCGAAACGCTCGAGGTTCTCGGGCAGCGTCTGGAAGAGGAGTTCAGTACGGGCTTCGACTGGGAGACTGAGGAAAACCGTCTGGACGAGTCGCAGCGAGAGCGTGTTTGCGACAACGTGGTCGTGTTGATGAAGCCGTGGTTTCTCGGCAAGACGAGGCGTTATTTTCAGTTGGCCGACGACCGGCGGCCGGCCTTCCTGGACAAACTGATCGACACGATGACCGTCTGGAACGAGGTCGATTCGCTTCGCCCGGCGGCAGCGTCCGGCGGACAAGGCGGTCTGCTCGTGACGCTGGCTGAGGAGATGGAGCAATGGAAACGAGAAGCGAATCCGGCCGAACGGGAGCGTATCGAAGAGTTTTCCAGAGCGATCCAGGTGCAGCTACTCCGGCGTATGCTGCCGATGTCTTCGGCCGCCCCCTAGGACTACAGCGCCAAGTCTGCTCGGTACGGAGACCGGTTTTCAGTTTTCAGTCATCAGTTTTCAGATCGTAGTTTCGGACCGTATACCCAGGAAACGGCCTATCCCCCAAACCGCTCATCCACCCAGAGTGATCGTCCAGGGCAAGGACTGAAAACTGACAACTGAAGACTGACAACCTCTTTTCGTAAGTGCTGCGATAACCATACGTTGCGCGGTTTCGACTCTTACAACCCCGCGCAGTGGTACTAACAGTCATCGAGCTTTTCTGACCGGCGGCGAATCTTCCATATCGTCGCGGTCGTTCTCGTGCCACAGCGGCAGACCGTTTTCCGCTCGCTCGGCAAGGATTTTCAACTTATCTTTGGTACCCGGCATGGAGTCGGCGGCGTCGAATTTGCCGAACTCGACCGTCGGCGGCTCGAAGTCCCAAAACCCCATCTTGATCGCTTCCAGCACGGACTTCGGCACGGCTTCGCTCCTTCCTTTGCTCGGTAGTCAGCTTCCTAATTCACCCCGGTGCCGGCAGAACCAACGAATTTGCGAACGCAAATGGCTCCAACATTAGCACTGGTGACTTGGTGACATTGCGTCACAAAAATGAAGTATCCGTATTGTTCCGATTTTTCACAAAATGTCAAGCGAATCCCGTCAATCTTGGAGAAGTATCGGCCTGATACCCGGAGGCAACCACCTCTACTGAGGGGATTGGCTTGCCTGGTTTGCCAGATAGTGAGTGAAACCGCACAAGGGGAAAGAGCGGAAACCGGCAAATTGAACCATGGATTACACGCAGTGGCCTATGCTTTCTTGATAATCTGGTGCGGCGTCTGCCCAAGAGCCGGAGGGGTTGGGCTTGATTTTTTTGCGGATATCCGGTTTTCTTGCCGGGCAAGCGTACTGCCGGGACAACATTTTGTGATGGTATGGGAAGGTAACACGAACAAAATGGACCACGCACATACTTCATCGGGCTCGAACAAGCCACTTCTGAGTGTCGTCGCGATTATCCTGGTCGGCTACATCATCGCAGTCGGGTGCGGTCTGCCCCAGCAGGGCACGCAGATGATTGTCGAGTCGGCGGAAGACGAGGTCGCCTTCCACGCCCCGCCCCCGGCCATTTGGACGGTGCTGCCCTTCGTGCTGTTGCTGGGATCGATTGCCGTGCTCCCGCTGATCCGGGCCACGGAACACTGGTGGGAGAGCAATCGAAACCGCTTTCTCGTGGCCGCCGGTCTGGGGGGCCTTACGCTGGTGTACTACCTGGTATTGCACCATCACCCGGTCGCCGCCCACTGGCCGGTACACCCCGACTGGCCCGGTCAGCACGCCATGGAGCCTTCCGAGACGGGGGTGAACTTCCTGGTTACGTGGACCGTGTTTGCCAACGCCATTTTCTACGAATACATCCCTTTCATCATGCTGCTGTTCAGCCTCTACGCGATCAGCGGCGGGATTCGCATCCAGGGTGATCTGCGGGCACATCCGCTGACCAATTCGGCGATTATCGCGGTCGGCGGGCTGATGGCCAGTTTCGTCGGCACCACCGGGGCGGCCATGCTGTTGATTCGGCTGTTGTTGGAAACCAACCAGGAACGGCGGCACGTCAAACACACGGTGGTCTTCTTCATCTTCGTGGTCTGCAACTGCGGCGGGTGCCTGCTGCCGATCGGCGATCCACCCTTGTTCCTCGGATACCTCCGGGGGGTCGACTTCCTCTGGACGTTAAATCTCTGGCCGGCCTGGCTGTTCGTCAACGTCATGTTGGTCGCCGCCTACTACCTGATCGACCGCTTCTGGTACTACCCGCACGAGGAAGCCATGGACGTCGCACGGGACGAGTCCCATGTGCGAGGGCTGAAGATCACGGGGCTCTGGCCCAACGCCCTGTTGTTGCTCGGCGTGATTCTTTCGGTCGCCCTGCTCGATCCGCTCAAGGTTTTGCCCGGCACCGACTGGCACCCCTGGATGTATCTCCGCGAGATTGCCCAACTGGGGCTGGTCGCCCTGTCGTTGATTCTCGGCAGCGAGGTGGTCCGCCGGGCGAACAAATTTAACTACCATGCGATTGTCGAAGTGGCCGTGTTGTTTTTCGGGATTTTCATCTGCATGCAGCCTGCGCTGCAGATCCTCGGCGAGCGGGGGCCGCAACTCGGGTTGTCGACGTCGATGGAATTCTTCTGGCTCACCGGGGGCCTCTCGGCCGTGCTGGACAACGCCCCGACCTACGTCGTCTTTTTCGAGACGGCCAAGACGCTCGGCGGCACGGATCTGATGGCGGGCGTCGAAAAGGCCCTGCTGGAGGCCATCAGCCTGGGGGCCGTGTTTATGGGGGCGATGACCTACATCGGCAACGGGCCGAACTTCATGGTTAAGGCGATTGCCGAGAAATCGGGCGTTCGCATGCCCAGTTTCTTCGGCTATATGGTCTACAGTTGCATTATTCTGCTGCCGTTGTTGGCGCTGACCACGTTTATCTTCCTCGATTAGCCCTCTTTGAACGGACTTCCTGTGCAATACGAGAACATTACGACGGATCGCCAACTCGAGGACTACTGTCGCGAGATTGCCGACAGCGAGTCGATCGCGTTTGACACGGAGTTCGTCTCCGAGCACACCTACCGGCCTGTGCTCTGTCTGGTCCAGGTGGCCGCCGGCGGAAAGTTGGCGGTGATCGACGCGCTGGCGGTCGAGGACCTCACGCCGTTCTGGGAAATGGTCGTGGCCGGCGACCACGAGACGATCGTACACGCCGGACGCGTCGAGATGGAGTTCTGTTTGCGCGCGGTCGGCCGACAGCCCAAGCGTCCCTTCGACGTGCAGATCGCCGCGGGACTGGCAGGGATGGAATTCCCCGCCGCCTACGGCACGCTCGTTTCGCGGCTGGTGGGTGGCGCCTCAAAGAATCGCGAAACCCGCACCGATTGGCGCCGTCGACCGCTTTCCAAGCGACAGATCCAATACGCCCTGGAGGACGCCGACTACCTCCACCCAATGCGCGACAAGCTCCGCGCCAGTCTGCAGGAGCACGATCGGCTTGCCTGGTTCGAGGAAGAGATGGAGATCTGGCAGGCGGAGATTCAACGGGCGTTCTCGCACGAACGGTGGCGGCGAGTTTCGGGTAACTCGAACCTCAACGCCCGTACGCTGGCGATCGTCCGCGAACTGTGGCGATGGCGGGAGGCCGAGGCCGAGCGCCGCGACACGCCCGTGCGACGCGTGTTGCGCGACGACCTGATCGTCGAGCTTGCCCGCCGCGGTACGGCCGACACGAAGAGGATCGGCGCCGTCCGCGGCCTGGAGCGGGGCGACCTGCGACGCCGGATCGATGAAATCGCCGCGTGCGTTCAACGAGGCTTGGACCTGGACGGCGAAGAATGTCCCAAGACCACGCCGTCGCAGCGCAAGCCGAAGCTTTCGGTGCTCGGGCAGTTTCTCTTTGCGGCGCTCAGCAGCATCTGTCGCCGGGCCCAACTTGCTCCCAATCTGGTCGGCAGCCCCAGCGACGTGCGAGACTGGATCGTTTGGCAAACCGGGTCGAAACGAACGGGTCAGAACCCGCCCAAGCTGGCCCGCGGATGGAGGGCTCCGTTCATCGGCCGCCTGTTCGACGACCTCCTGGCCGGCAAGACGGCAGTGCGGATCGAAAATCCCACGTCCGAGTGTCCGCTGGTTTTCGAGGGTGAAGACGATCCGGCATAGTGACGGGCGCGGTAATATCCTGCTGCAACTCCCCCCGGATCGCAGTCCGGGGGCGTTGGAGATCCATTCCGAATCCCGAATCCCAAATCCCAAATCCTAAATCTGAAATCTGAAATCCCTACCGGTCGTCGCCGAGGCTTTCGGCCAGCTTGTTCAGTGCCTCGGTTTCGATCTGGCGGACCCGTTCGCGTGTCAGCCCGAGCTTCTCGCCGATCTCTTTGAGCGTGCGGGGCTCGTTGTCCTGCAGGCCGAACCGCATTCGCAATACGGTTGCCTCGCGCTGATCCATCGTTTCCAACTGGCGCATCACATGGTTGAGATTGTCGTGTTCGACCAGTTCGTCTTCCGGGCTTTTGATCCGGTCGTCCATGATCATTTCGCCGAGCGACCAGCCGGCGTCGGCCTGGTCGGTTTGCGGCGTGAGGTTATAGATGCGAATCGCCTTCTTGATGATGGGGAGCTTCTTCTTGGGCAACCCCAGCACTCGGGCAACCTCTTCGGGCGTTGGCGTACGTCCGAGCTCTTCGGCCAGCCGGGTGCTGGCTCGGCGCCACTTCGAGAGCAACTCGACCATGTAGGCGGGAATGCGGATCGTCTTGGCCGTGTTGATCAACGCCCGTTTGATCGACTGCTTGATCCAATAGCTGGCGTAGGTGGAGAACCGCGTACCCATCGTCGGGTCGAAGCCTTCGACCGCTCGCAGCAGACCCAGGTTGCCCTCTTCGATCAGGTCCTGCAATCCCAATCCTTTGCCGGTATACCCGCGGGCGATGTTGACGACGAGGCGGAGATTGGCGCGGACCATCCGGTCGCGGGCTTTGGTGTCTCCCTCGCCGATTGCCAAGGCCAACTCGTGCTCGTCGTCGGCCGAGAGCAACGCGGTTTCGTTGATCTCGCGGAGATAGGTCTCCAGGGGAGACTGCACGGAGGCGGACTTCCCGCGTCGCGGTTTTTCTGTCGTCGTTGTTGTCATCGTGGTATGTACCGTCAGCGGGGTTTGCAGAACACAGTTCAACAATTTCATCGACGCTCGCTGCAACGCTTCTGCAACCCGGCATGGATTCGACAGCGTGGAGTGAATGTAGGCGAGTTTCGGGCAGTGCCGAAAAGAACGGCCCGGTCGGTATTAACCGACAGGGCCGATTGGGGTTCGTAGCCGAAATGAGTAAGAAGAACCGCTAATCCTTTTCTTCGTCTTCGGACTGCTCCGCCTGTTCGGCTTGTGCCGCCTCTTCGCCGACGGTTTCTTCCGATTCCGCCGATTGCTCCTCTTCGACGGCTTCAGCCTTTTCCGGCTTGGCTTCAGAAATCACTTCCGGCTCAGGAGTCTCTTCGACAGTTTCTTCGGAAGTTTCCTCAGCTTCGAGTTCGGGAATATCCTCGGCGGTTTCTTCGGAAGTTTCCTCAGCTTCGGGCTTGGGAATATCCTCGGCGGTTTCCTCGGCTGTTTCCTCAGCTTCGAGCTCGGGAATTTCCTCGGCTTCGGACTCGGAAGTTTCTTCCACGACCGGTGCGATGGGCCGTATCAACGGACCAGAACTGTCGCCGACGCCACCCTTGAGCTCGCTTTGGTCGGCGGCTGCGGCCGCTTCCGCCTCGGCCGCTTCAGCCTCGGCTTCTTCGGCCCATTCGACGCGTTTGCGCGACAGCCCGATCTTCCGCTCGTCGGCGTCGACGCGGAGGATTTTCACTTCGATTTCTTCGCCGACCTTGACGATTTCTTCCGGATTGTCCACCTTGTGATCGGCCAACTCGGAAATGTGCAACAGGCCTTCCAGGCCATCTTCCAATCCGACGAACACGCCGAAGTTGGTGATCTTGGTCACCGGACCGTGTACGATCTGTCCGGGTTGGTAACGGCCGGGGATATCGCGTGCCCAGGGGTCCTCGTTGAGCTGTTTCAGGCCCAAGGCGATCCGTCGGCGATTCTGATCGACCGAAAGCACGCGGCATTCGACCTTCTGACCCTTTTCCAAGACTTCGTTGGGATGGCTGATCTTGCGGGTCCACGACATGTCGCTGACGTGCAGCAGCCCGTCGATCCCCTCTTCAATCTCGATGAACGCACCGTAGTTGGTCAGGTTTCGGACGGTTCCGTTGACCACGCTGTCGGGAGGATAGGCCTCGGCGACCTTGTCCCAGGGGTTGGTCTGGGTTTGCTTCATTCCCAAGGAGATTTCCTGTTTCTCCTTGTTGATCCCCAACACGACGACCTCAATCTCGTCCTCGATCTGGACCAGTTCGCTGGGATGGCTGATTCGCCGGGTCCAGGACATCTCGCTGATGTGAACCAGACCTTCGATACCCTCTTCGAGCTTGACGAACACGCCGTAGGTCATCACATTGACCACCGAGCCGCGTACGCGGTCGCCGACGGGATACTTGTTCTCGACGGCTTCCCAGGGGCTGGGCGTCTTCTGCTTCAACCCCAGGGCGATCTTCTCTTTCTCGTGGTCGACGTGCAGGATCTGGACTTCGATTTCCTGGTCGATCGAGACCATTTCCGACGGGTGGTTGATCCGTCCCCAACTCATGTCGGTGATGTGCAGCAGGCCGTCGATACCGCCCAGGTCGACGAACGCACCGAATTCGGCGATGTTCTTGACGACGCCTTTGCGGCGCTGGCCGACTTGCAACTCGCTGAGCAGTTGTGCTTTTTTCTCCGCCCGTTCCGCCTCGATTAGTGCCCGGCGGCTGACGACGATGTTTCGCCGCGCCTCGTCGATCTTCAATACGAGGCACTGGATGATCCGCCCGATGTAATCGCCGATGTCGGCCGGCCGACGGATGTCGACCTGACTGGCCGGGAGAAAAACGTTCACGCCGATGTCGACCAGCAGCCCGCCCTTGATCTTGCGGGTGACGGTGCCCGTAACGACGTCGTCTTCGTGGACGTTCTTCATCACGTCGATCCAGGCCTGAATCTTCTCGGCCTTGCGCTTGCTCAACGTGATCATGCCGCGAGAGTCGTCCGTCTGGCTGAAGATGTCCTCGACGTCTTCGACCAGCACCTTGACGACCTGGCCCTTTTCCGGTGGGGCTTCGCCTTCTTCCCATTCGTTGGCGAGGATGATGCCCTCGCTCTTGTAGCCCACGTCGACCAGCACGTAGTCTCCCTCAACGCGGAGAATCCGCCCGTCGACGATCTGGTTGATGACGACTTCCTGCGTGCTCTCGACGAAATTCTCGTCGGAGAACCCTTCCATCGCCTCTTCCAGCTCTTTCTGCCACTCTTCTTCAGCTAAATCGAGTCCTCGAATCAGATTGCGGTTGACCATAAAAATGTGTTTTTTCGTGAAAGGATCTGGTCGGCAGATGCCCGGCAATAACTGGGAGAACTGGCGCGGTCACTGAGACTGGCGCGAGTTGGCGACCTTCCGGACCAGCTTGGAGAACATCCCGTACGCCCGGCCCCCATACGCAGGGGGCTACCGTCAAGCCATCGGGGAACCCGGTAATATAGCAAACCATTTTCTCCACCACAATTGCGGGTAAGCGCAGTTTTGGTGAGTTTTTCGGATTCCTTTTCATCCGACCGACAAAATCGCCCCCCCAAAAGGTGGTAGGCGGGGCGTTAGAGTCTGACGTCGCAACCTCTGCTCGCCGTACGCGCATGTTTGCAGGTCGTTTCGTGCTACAGGCTGAGTTCAGGGTTCAGCATTTCGTTTCCAAACGTTACCCCGAAGTCCTGAACCCTGAACCCTGAACCCTTCTTTGGTTGCGACCAAAGGCCCCGTCAATCAGCACCTGCGACATCCGGCGAAGGCCGGATGTTGCCGCAGTTGCTCGCGGCACTGCCGGACTCGACGTTCGACTTCGGCCTGCAACTCCTCGTCGTCCATCTGCCGGGCCTCTTCGGGCAAAATGGGGCGACCGTACCGGACGTGGATTGTGCTAGGGTGGGGTAGTTTCTGCCCGCGAGGCCACGCTCGAAACGCGCCCTCGATTGCCGCCGGGAGGATCGCCGACTTCGATCGGACCGCCAACGTGGTGAAACCGGGCCGAAACGGGCGTATTTCGCCGTCCACCGTTCGCGTACCCTCGGGAAAGATCACCACCATTCCGCCCCCTTTCAGCCGCCGCAAAGACTCCTTGATGCCGGCCAAACCCATCCCCTCCCGGTCGATCGGAATCGCGTCGATCGTACGGATAAACGGACCGAACAATGGAAACCGGAAGAGCGTGCTCCGGGCAAGGTAGGTCATTCCTCGCCGAACGCCAGTCCCCACCAAGACCGGATCGAAAAAACTCTCGTGATTCGACACCACAAGCACCCCACCCTCGGCCGGAATGTTGTCGATGCCCCAGTGTCGCATTCGGCAGAACGGCACGACACCCAACTGTAAGAGTCGCTTGATGGATTCGTACCAGAGACGATGGATAAGCGAGCGTTGGTACATGGGGGGGGCAGTGGGTAGTGGGCAGTGGGCAGTGGGGAGTGGTGAGTGGGGAGT
>SDBT01021556.1_pt1 | contig 10071 bp, 10 predicted proteins | sample 2277101 | NCBI WGS metagenome assembly SDBT01 (sample SAMN10404973, study PRJNA504765) | marine sediment metagenome | isolation source: marine sediment core GS10_PC15, 103 cmbsf | place: Arctic Ocean: Southern Knipovich Ridge | collected 2010
GCCTACCGCCCAATTCAGTTCATCTCCTTTAAAGCGGCTCTGACTTAGAGGCAGACCGTGATGAGCAATCATCCCGGACTGTGAGAATGAAAAATGAAATCAGATACTTCAGCATGTTCACCGGGGTCGGGGGATTCGAACTAGGCTTTGAAAGGGCGGGAGATACTCAGCCACCATCCACGAACCGGAAAGGCCGGCAAGGGAGGTCGCGGTCCACTGACAAGCCGAAAGCACTGCTTCACGATAGACACGACTCCGCATTACCTGATCGAACATTCAGATGCGTCGGCTTCTCGGAGATCGACAGATTCGCCAGCCAAGTCCTCACCCACAGATTCCCTGGTATCAGGAACTACGGCGACGCGGCCACAATCGACGCCAGAGACCTTCCGGACTTTGATATGCTCTGTGGAGGCTTTCCTTGCCAGGCATTCTCGATCGCTGGCAAGAGGGGTGGTTTCAAGGACAGTCGCGGCTCCCTGTTTTTTGAGATTGCGAGAATCGTTAAGGCTAAAAGACCTGAAGTTGTTCTCCTTGAAAACGTCCAGGGCTTACTCAATCACGAAAAAGGGAAGACTTTTGGCGTCATCGTTCAAACGTTGGGGCAACTGGGGTATGACGTTCAATGGATGGTGCTTAACAGCAAGTTTTTCGGAGTGCCCCAGAATCGCCAGCGCGTGTTCATTGTCGCAAGTCTTGGAAAGGCGGGCCGACCGGAAATACTTCCTTTCGGAGAAGTCAGCCAGGCGACTGCTCAGCTACAGGGACAAGAAACAAATACCGTTAAGGCCAGCGAAGGGCCAAAAAGCTACGTTATTGAATGTCAACAGCTTCCGAAAACAAGAGGGGACGCCCAAGGCGCCCGGGTCTACAAAGCCAAGGGTATCAGCCAGACGATCACCAGTAAGGGCGGCGGCCTAGGCGGCACGACGGGGCTCTATCTGGACAAGAGGCGGATCAGGAGACTGACGCCGAGAGAATGTGAACGGCTTCAGGGCTTTCCTGATGATTGGACACGGTTTGGTGTTGATGCTGAGGGCCGGATCGTGGAGATGTCGGATACGCAACGTTACAGGCAAACGGGGAACGCCGTGACCGTCAATGTGATTGAAGCAATCGCCCGGCAACTGGCGAAGGTCCGGTAGGTGCGATGCATGACCATCGAAACCATTGCCCGAAAGCTCCAGCCGTTGATGCCGCAGCAGGTGCAGCACTGGATGCGGGTGAGAGATACCGCTGATCCGGAGTTGAAGGTTCTGATCGAGAAGCAGATCATCTCGATGGCCTACCGTTATCTCGGCGACTTTCGCAACAGAATCCTTCTATCCCTTCCTCCAGAGAAGAAAGCAAAAGGCTCAATCGATCTTGGCACTGTGCTCTATGACAAGGAAAGGTGGCCGTTCGGAATCTCCTATAGTGAACTGATACAAAACACTGCGATTCTGGGTCGATCCGGGGCGGGCAAGACCAATGTGGCGTTTCACATTCTTCGGCAACTCGTTGCCAAGGGCATTCCTTTTGTCTTTCTGGATTGGAAGCGTACCGTTCGCCATTTGGTTCCACTTCTGGGAAGCAGGATCGATATCTACACTCCCGGCAGGGCACTGCTGAAATTCCCGTTCAATCCGTTCGTTGTTCCGCCGGGAGTTGAATCTCATGGGTACGTCAATCAAGTCGTTGACGTGATGTCTGAAGCCTTTACTTTGGGCGACGGCTCGCGAAGTGTCCTTCGGAAGGCCATTGTCGGCCTCTATGAGCAGGGCAATCTCTGCCCGACGGTCAAAGAGGTCATCTCTGAGGTCGAGAAGCTGCCCGGTAAGGATCGGATGGGCGGCTGGAAGATATCGGCGATGCGGGCATTGGAGAGCATGGAGTTCTCAGACATTGCCGCCGGAGACCGCGTGTCGCAGGAGCAGCTCACATCCAACCTTCTTCACAGTAACACAGTCATCGAGCTTGATGCGTTGGGTCAGGAGACCAAGAAGTTCCTCGTGCCGCTATTGTGCCTGTGGCTCTATCACGTCAGGTTGGAATCGGCAGATCGTGAGAAGCTCAAGCTCGTGATCTTTATAGAGGAGGCCCATCATGTCCTGCACAAACGGGACCACCGGGCGAAGGAGTCCATTCTTGAAATGTTCTTTCGGCAGTGCCGGGAGTTGGGGATTGGAATCATCGTTCTCGACCAGCACCCTCATCTGCTTTCGACTGCCGCTCTGGGCAATACGTACACGACCATCTGCCTGAACCAGAAAGACCCGAGCGACATCAACAAGGCGGCTGCGCTTTCGTTGGTCGATAGTGATGAGAAGAAGTACTTCAGCATGCTTCCTGTCGGACAGGGGATTGTGAAGCTTCAGGATCGTTGGACCAGACCCTTCCTAGTCCAGTTCCCGCTGGTGGATGTGAAGAAGGGATCGATTACGGATGATATTCTGGCGAGGTATTCCGCGGTAAACCAAGCGAAAAAGCCGCGTTCAGGGCAGTGGAATAGGTCTCTATTGCGAGGGTTTTCACGCGTTCCACGCGTTCCACTGCTTGATAATGCTTTGGATAAGGCATCGTTCGCGTTCTTCGAAGATGTCTTGACCTCACCTGATGACGGTATCCGCCGGCGATATGCAAGATTGGGCCTGAGTACCGGAACGGGCAACAGACTCAAGGACCGTCTGCTGAGCAAAGGCTGGCTGGAAGATCAGGTGGTCGAGCTTGGCAGGACAAGGAAGGTGCTGCTTAGGTTGACGAAGGAGGGGAAGCAGGCCCTGGGCGTGGACGGAGAGAATACCGGGCGCGAATCGCTCGTGCATGAGTACTGGAAGCGGTTCTATGCGGCGCGTTTCCGGGAGCAGGGATATGAGGTCCAGATTGAAGCTCCGCGAAGATCGGGGAATGTTGACGTGTTGGCAGTCAAGGACGGCAGGAGCATTGCCCTTGAGATCGAAACGGGCAAGTCTGATATCGTCAGGAACGTCAAGCGGGACTTGTTGTCAGGATTCGACAAGGTCTTGGTCGTTGCGACCGACAAAAAGGCCCTGGCCAAGGTTGAGCAGGAACTGGGCCGAGCCGGGCTGATTGGGCTTGAAAGAGTCGAAACTGTACTGAAGCATAGGGGATAAGGCGGATCACTTGTCCCGTGCTGGAAAATGGCCTCTTCATCTGAATTGTACCATCATCATCTGAAGGATCTGGACAAGCAATACAGAGGAGCCGGAGAGGCGACATATGTCTATCGGAACCGCATAGATACAGCATATGGGCGCGGCTGATAGCGCGTTGTTACGGTGGCTTGACGGCAAGATTCATATCAGAGCGACTGAAGTGGCTATTCCTGCCCAGTTGCGTGAACCCACAACCGAAGATGGGCTGAAGAAGGCCAAAGCACTGGCCAAGATATACGCGTCAAACATCACAACTGTTCCCTTCGTCACCATAGAATGTAAATGGCACGCCGAATCGATCCAGCACGATTGAAGGCGACTCACCATCTTCGTGATAGGCGTCAAGCATCATGCCCAGCAGATGCCCACCGCAGCCGTGAAAGTTCTTGGGGCTCCTGTGTCTCTTTCTGTGTGTCATGCCTGCTGTGCGCAGCCATTCTCCCCAGTCGCCTAAATATGGGGAATTCCCCGGCCAGCCGATGCCAATTACGACCATTCTGTAATCATTCCTGTTTTCATCTTCGTGAATTCTCCGGAAAAGCTCATTGTTGGCAGATACGCTACTGATCCAATTCTCTTTGCCTATCACCCATACTTGCACAGGATCGGGGACTTGAGGATCTTGTGCCGGGGAGGATACTCTCTTGCTCAATCTGTAGAAATTACGGGCCAGAGCATGCTCGATGGTTGAAGAGTCTGAGTCACACGGATCACCAGATACTCTATCTGAAGAAATATAGCCATCCGTCATACCTATGGTATAGCGCCGCTCCCTTCTTCCTACCCATGCCATGTCCTGGTTAAAGTTATCTCATTTATATACGTTGCGACACGAATCGCGAAGGAGGCATGGTTTTTTCTGTGAGTCTAAACGTATTAACTGACGCCAATGTTCATGGTATCGGAGTCAGCCACTATCTCATCAGACGTCGGATTGAATTCTTTCTGAAACGCGATCGTGATTTCGGATGACATTCTGTGTGACGGCGATAGAAACAAGAGGCAATGCCAGTACACATGTTGCGATGTGCCAAGGAGGAGGCGGGCGGGTCGGTTGACGCCTCTTAAGGATTCGGGCCCAATCCAGATATATGGGATCCTCTGTAGCTGGCCATTACGGACATACTCAGGGGGAAGTCGCTTGGTAGTTACGGAAGCTGATTGTTCGGCTTTACAGGAGCACTGTGACTGTGTGCGAGGCAGCGACAGAAGTAACGCGGTGGTAAGCTGACCGAATGGGCGATTGAGTTCCCGAACACACTGTTTCTATTGTCTGGGCGAAGGCCATCATGAGGCACCGTTGTTCTGTGGCATACATCTGCAGATGGCGCGGGCTAGATTCGGGGAGCCCCATTCACGTCTAGAAGCAGTCCTCGCGGCCAAGGTTGTTCCGAATATCTAGCGTCCTTCCTTCAGACAGACTATCGCTTCATGTTGCCGCTGATTTGCCCAGCAGTGGTCAACCAATGAAGACCGTCATGTTGTTCAGGTTGTGGATAAACGGTACAGGGGGATCATGGGCGTTCAGTGAACAAGGGATGCTACCATATTCAATCACTGTCCCTCGGCGAGCTATGCTCGACCCCCATTACTTGTCGAAATAGAAGAGATTGCCAGCTGTTGTCCTCCTTGCATATATCAATTACGGTTGGATCCAAATCCACCGTCAGATCAAGACGATATGCCTTGTCGGCATGCTTTGATAGCGGCCGTTGCTCTATCAGGGCTCTGGTTTGGCTTGCCCCAAGCTGCGCCGCCTTCTCAAGGTGCTTCACCCCTCGCATCACTCTCTTGTGGATCAGGTTTCGCCGGCGCCGTATCACTTCATTCTGCGGACCATAGTCGATGCTCGCTACTTGGTCTTCTCCCTGGAAGCCCTCTTGCGGGAGACTGTCAGTCACAAAGGCATGATCATTATTGTCAGCAATGAGAAACGGCCAGAAATGCTGCCACGGAACCCAGGCAAGGGATTGCCTTGACTGGCGATCAGCCCACGCACGGCGAGTCGCGAGTACAAACAGAACCATCTTGTGGCCCTTCGGACCGTTACCACCATCAACCCAGCTCTTCGCGTCTACACACTGTATATTCGCCCCGCGTTGTGGCTTCAGAACTGCAAGCTCGCGAGCTTTTATGCCCTGACCTCTAGACATGCTCATGACGATGCCTCTGCGTCTATCACAGCGAATGAGCAATCGCACATCCCGGGCCAACTCATCGTATTGGGCTGCGCGACGGGATAATTCAAACAGCTCTTTCTCGTGCACCGGCAGGAACTCCGGCAAGCTCGCTAGGATCGCAGCCGCGTTGTCAGACTCAAGTTTCCCAGCAAGGGCTACGTTTATGACCGCCGATCGAATGCAGAAACCTGCAAGAAAAGCTATTCGCTCCAATTCACGCCATTCCCTGTGAGTATCATCTTGATTCTGAGGTAGGAAGTAGAGAAGCGATCTTGCCTGCAGTAGCCAGGCTCTCCAGATCATGATCGGATCCGGCACACGCTCGTCTCCACCAAACATCGCAACAAGAGGCCTCCACACGTCGGCCTTAGCATCGCCATAGGATGTCTGGGCAGCGCGTCTTGTCAGCGCAACGGCATCTTGACTTGGCCTTAGAAGGCTCTCGACGAGCGGATGCCATTCTGGAAGGAGGTAGTGTACAATTCTCTTGGATTCCTCAGCCTCCCGTGATCGGTCTACGTCCTCGACGTCACGGTCTGGATGCACGAGCTCAGCAAAGAGGAGGTGTTTCTTCTGCTTCCCGTCGAATCCAGTGAAGATAACCCCCAGAATCCCTGTGGGAAGGCACACTGCATCAGCCAAGGCCAGAAGCAGCGGACGAACAAGCTTCGCGATGGCCCGGGGGGATGACTCATTCATGACCGTGCCATATCCTCTTGACCAGAAATACGACTGAATTGCCGCACCCCCAATAGTCGGGGGCTCTTGCGGCAACGTTAAACCCCATCTTCTCGAAGAACGCTATCGTACCGCGGAAGTTCTGCTGTGTAAGCTCTGTGCGACAGGGCAACTGTTCTGGGTAGGCCGTCTTGCTAATAACAACCCGCTGGCTCCCTGCCGACTCCACTACTTCATCCACAAGGGCAGTCGCGATGCCACGACGTCGAAACGAGCGATCAACAGCCAGCCAGAGAATCTCGATCTCTGTTGCGCAGCTGACCCAAACAATGAATCCCCTTACAGCCCCATGAAGTTCTGCAACCAAGACATCGTGCCGCTCGGCATCCCATACCAGAAAACGCCTTCCTTGCGGCGTGAAAGCATCGGGCATGCTCTCAACCAAGACACCTAACGCCCTGACCTCTGAGTCACTAGGTTTACGAATCACGGCGTTCATCGCTGCTCCTGTCTGCGGCGCAAGGAAAATGGGATCCCCGTCAGCATGACTAGCAGGGCGGCCCCCAGCCCAAGAGCAGGGGCATAGAATTGCATATTCATGGAATTGCCCAGATGGCCGATAATGGCGGCCACCCAGGCCGTCGAGAAACCAGCCGCAATGGAAACAAGTGCGAAGTACCGAACGGCCCGAAGGTTCAGCCGCCCGAAAAACAGGGCCGCGGCAGTCGCTGGGAACATGGCCAATTGTGCGCCGTAGATCGCAAATACTAGCTGTACGATGTTAAGCCCAATCAAGTGGAACACGGCGAACACGACGAAAGAGCCAAGCCCCAAGGCAATTACCAGCGCGCGTCCATATCGCAGGCTGCTGACTGGGTCAGCCAGCAGTTGCTCGTGTCGCCGCACACCGGTCAAGCCGACATGCGCCGCAGCGATGAGGAGGCTATCAGCGGTGGAGATCATCGCGCTGAAGAGGCCTAGGATCAGGACGAACAGGATAGCCAGATCGGCCCCCGATCCGCTTCCCAGGGTCCTCAGTATCCCTGAAAGCAGGGGCTCTGCCTGTGAATTCCAGTGTGTTGCGACCAGTGTACTTCCGCTCAGCACGATGCCCCCGATGATCAGTACAGACCAGATGATGGCAAACAGCACGCATGCGCCTAGAAGCCCACGCCGAGCCACCTTTGGTGAAGATGCGGCACACACTCGTTGCCACGTTCCGGTGTCTGAGAAGGGCGCAGGGATATTCATGACTCCGATACCCACGAAGAACGCCAGGGGTGCTTTCCAGTTTCCTAGCAACGATCCAACATGGTCAGCAATTGCGGATGTATCCTTGTTGACAGCTACGACCATGAATGCAACCAAAGCCCCAAGGGACAGCAGAATGAAGCCGAGTTGATATTTGTCAGTTGAGACAACCCCACGAAATCCACTAAGCCCTGTGTAGACGAGAAGGAACGCTAGGTAGACCACGGCGAAGGCAATGATCCAATCGCCGAAGAACGGCTTGAGAAGAGTTACGCTGACAAGTATCTCCATGCTGAATATGCTCAGATAGCCTATGAGCGTGAAGACAGTTGCGAAGGCGTGAACCGCCTTGGACTCATACGCGTTTCCCAAGAAGGCCTGTAGAACTAGGTTGTTGGGGTTTTGATCCATTATTCTTCGGACACCGAAGGAGAGGAGGAGAAACCCAAGGGTGTAGGTTATGACCGTGAAGAAGAGCGCGCCCCCAATGAGTGGAGCCAGATTAAGCAGCGCCACCATTACGGTTGCCATACTCATGCCTGCGGCGACCACTGTTGCCCCAACACTATGAGCGGGCAGGAATCTCTCCAGCGGAAGATATTGGAATATCGTGCGGATATGTCGGTTCGCGCGGACGGCAACTAGAATATACAGGAGGCCTGGCAGTAGAATGGCCAGGGCAGTCGTAGCAACTGCGGAACTCGTCATTAGTTACTCTCCTTCGCTCGAACGTGCTCAACCTGAATGGAAACGTGAGTTCGCTCAGGACAGGCGTATGGAAAGCCTGGATACCTTCCCAGAGCGATATTCTTCATGATCGGTAGATCCGCGCCAAGATATACTTCAACCGCATAGCCAAGATGGTGAAGGTGAAGGAACATGGCTACCTCCTCCAGCATGTAGTCCTTTAGGATTGGGAGAACCTGTGTCGCATGGGATCGGGGGAGGTCCGGGCGCGCGTGTGCTGCGTAGCTCAGGGCTGCTTGGAGCACGTCTTTGACGAATCCGCCGCCTTGGTTGAAGTAGGCCGACAGTGATTGCAGAACTGAGCGACACTCCACCGTCTCGATGAGGTCGGCTGCGGAGCAGACCACAGGATTCCCATTGCCGATGTCTCGGGCAATATCCCTTGCCGTCTTGAGTGCACGCGATCCATCCGCGATTGCCTTCTTGAGCGCGCCGTGTGGAGAGAATCCTCTCAAGGCAACTAGGTTATGGCGATGTGGGTAATCTCCGATTACCACCAAAGCGGCACTGGCGTGCCAACTGAGCCAGGGAATTGCCTCGCATAGGGTACGCCGGTTGGCCATCTTGTTCTTGATGCTCACGCCGAGGAATGCTGGGCAAGGGCTCTCGCCAGCAAGGAATGCCTCGACCAGAGGGCCAGATGTTTCCTTTTCATGGATACGCACTGCGCTGTCTCGTCGCTCTTCTCGTTCGTCCGCTGGGACCATCTCTTCACCTCGTGCTGGTATAGGAAGAACTGCATGCCAGCACCATCCTGTTTACATATGGGAGACGGATTCAGACAGACACAAAGAATACAGTGCCGAGAAGATGGATGAAATGCATAACCAGCTATCGACACTACGGTTGTGCCTTGTGCTGCGGCAAATCGCATTTGGGCGTAATTGCCGCATTCTGTCTCGGCCCCGACTGAAATCCGTCCTCTGGCCAGGATTCGTCCGGACGGACGGATAGCGGTGCAACTCGACGTAATTGGGATTCGGTATCGGCCTGATTCCAGACCTATGCAGATATCCTGCGTCTTTTTTGTCCATCTTACGTTCGCGGCAGAACACAACTTGTGTATTTTTCTGCGGATAGGTTCTCGGCGTGGTTTCTGTCCATTGGGGCACGTCTCATTAGGTTACATGTCAAGGCAGTGTGTGCGATGCAGAACCTGTTCATGTGGGGAGAAAGAGACAATGATCAGAGCAAGCAAAAACATCAATAACGAGGAACGTGGATCCGGCAATGGGACTCTAGCCAGAGTCATGGATTATGTCAAGAAGGGCGAAGGTTTCACTCTGTGCCCGACGGGCGGGGAACTCACATTCGGTGTCGATGACATGGTTGTCAGTCTTGGAAATCACGGCCGCCAATTCGATTCTTATCCCAGTGAAGAAGACGTACAAGCCTATTTGGCGGCGAAGAAACACGTCCTCTCCATGCCTGGCAGGCTCTTGGGCGGGTGGGCCAGTGAAGACGGTCATTACTGGCTCGACATCAGCGTGACGGTGAAGGGGTTACTCAGGGGGATCCTGTATGGAGTTGACCAGGGGCAACAGGCCGTGTGGTGGCCTGCCAAGGATGCCGTCATCGACATTTCTGAGGCGGCCCCTCTTCGGCGTAAGGGGGTTGGTCGGGTGCCCCAGTGCCGTTTATGTTGTTCACAAGGGATTCAGAGTCATCATTCAATTGAGAAAGACTCGTCTATTGGCAGTCTGGCCTTAGGAAAGTGAAACGATTTCAAGGAGTCACAATGACCACCCACGAGATATTCAGCAGCAGGCCGGGCGAATCAAGCCCGGAAACAGCCCCGTTCATTCCGCGAGATACTGAAAGATTAACGGAAGCTCCATCATCTGGCGGCATGGGTCCCAAAGAGTCTATCGCATATCAGTCAGTGCCCGAGTGGAGAGATACGAGTTTCTTTATGAAGCGATTCATGGAGGTCCGCTGATGAGTTGGAAACAGAGCATCACGATATTGATGGCTGAGATTCTCAGGATGGCGATACGGGCGTGTCTTTTCATTGACGGGATTCTGATTGCGTTGGCGAGTGTGTGGTTCTGCTTTCGCGT
>SDBT01021557.1_pt1 | contig 10071 bp, 11 predicted proteins | sample 2277101 | NCBI WGS metagenome assembly SDBT01 (sample SAMN10404973, study PRJNA504765) | marine sediment metagenome | isolation source: marine sediment core GS10_PC15, 103 cmbsf | place: Arctic Ocean: Southern Knipovich Ridge | collected 2010
ATGGGTTAATCAGTAAATATTTTTGACGTTTTGTTTTCCGTTGATTTACGAACGATGCTCCGTGTCCACTGTTGTACCCGAAGCGTGTGATCGCGCATAAGTTTTGTGACAAATTCATCTGCGCGTTGCGCCGAGAACAAACCACGAACACGTTTTTCCATAGACCGAAAACTTCCGTGGAATTGATCGATGTCAGAAATGATGTCACCAAGTGATCGCTCTGTCTGTTCGGCCATTGTCTGAATGTCGATAGCCGCCAGACGCATGAACGCATTCACCTCATCGGCGTGGTCACAAGAATTATATACGACCGATGAATTAGACATCGCCAGAACGCCGCGTGCGTCAGCAATTTCTTTTAGTGCTGGCAAAATTACACCGTTAACGCGTGTCGAGAATGTGTGGCGCTGAAACGCTCGTTTGCTTTGACCGTCTGGATCAACTAAGGCGGACATAAACGATCCGCTCGCGGTCATCTTCCGCAAAGACGCGGAAACCGCCGTACGTTGTAATTTGAACAGTGCATACAGCGCGTTCGCCGCGTCTTTGCGTTTGTCCTCCTGTTTTGGATCACCCTTGTCGACAGGTGGTGATTCACCGTCTGGGTTGATCGGTTCGATATCATCGGGAGCAGCATCCTCAGATATGTCGAGTTGCTGACGTACATATTCTGGTGATACAATGCCCGCATTTTTTAGCTTGATCAATTTCTCGACGCGTTCAGCGTCATCACCACGGATGGCTGGAACTGAGTCAAGGTCAAACTTGATGCGAACGTCCGTGCCAAACATGGGCCAAATCAATTGTTTGTTTAGGCCGTTCTCGATGGCCATGATGATTGGTTTGATCGTGTTCAGCCAGAAGTCCAAGTCCTGTGCGACCGCATTCGCATAGTTTGAATATTCCAAAACACCACCGCGAAACGGTGGGAGTCCATACACGCCAAAAATCTTTTCGCGGTTCATGCGGAGTAGTTTGTCAAATGCAATATCTTTGTGACGTTGTTCAGGCCATTCAAATTTTCCAGCGTACTTGTTAATGAACAGTTTGAACGCACGTTCAGTGCCGCCGACTTCTCCGGTCATCGCATCAAGAATTTGTTCGTGTTGGTCATCAGACAAATCATGGTCAGGCGTGAACATAAGATTCATTGTTGCGCCGTTCTCGAAAAACCGCGAGTTAAATCGATTGATGAAATGGTCCATCATAATTTCTTCACGCACGGTGGTGACGCGACCGACTCCCCAAAATGGATCACTGACTTGAACGTCACGAATATGGATAACGCGGTCACGTGGATACGTCCGTGCATACTCCGTGAACTTACCAAACTTGTAGAATTTCTTATCGCGTGATATTTCAACATCCCGTGGATCACGAGGCCACAACTCAACCCTGCCGTTTGGACCTGTTGACTTTTCGATGGACAGAAGCGAGTTGCCATCGTTCAGAAACGACTTGACAATGTGGCTGACAATATCACTGAACGTGTGTTCTGGATTCGGTGACTGAATAATTTGATACGCTTCATGGTCGTTGTCAACAATTTCGCGTGTGACGCTGCCTGTCGTTTCTTCTGTAACGATGTCAACGGGAAGTCCTTCTAATGCGTCCGAAATAGCGCGTGTCGCGATGTACACATTTGCATTAATTAGCGGTGCCTCAACGTCGTGTTCAGTTCGCGGATGACGTTGCGCCCAGTCACGCGTTCCGTACTTGCGATACACGTCGACGTTGAGCAGACGATCTTTGAACTCGTAGTATGCGCCACGGAACGCATGAACCATCCGTGTAAGCGTACCACGTTTTCTTCGCATCAATTTTTCCAAAGCGAGTCTCCTTTTGTAAAGAAAATCTTTTTGATTTGACCGCCACGGATTCCGGTCGCGGATTGTTTGTCTTCAGGGCGTGCGAACTGCAAACCTATTGCTTCCATAAAACTATTTATAGCTTTCACATCGTAACCGTACTTTGCAAAATGGTTCAATGAGTATTCGACCAAGACCAAAATGTCTGATTGTTGTTCTATTGTTCGCCGCATTCCATTCATCACATTCAACTCAGCACCTTCGACATCTATTTTGATAAAGTCGAGTTGCTTTGACGTGCCATCCTTTGTTGTGATGTCGTCAATAGCAACACCTGTACAGATTGGCACGTCGCGACCACGCATGACGCTGTCAGTCACGTAGTGTCGACCCGGATTTGTTTGCTTTTGTATGACCAACGATGTTGTCGTGTTCCATGCTGCAAACATTCGGGGCACGATCCCTGTGTCTTCTGTTACGAACAACTCTGCGTTAGCCTCAAGCACTTTGAAGTTTCGCGGTTCGGGTTCCAATGCGTAGACCGTTCCGCCTCCATACTTGTTATATTCGCTGGCGAGAAACGCCGACCAGAGTCCGACATGCGCGCCGATGTCGAGAGACTCGCGAGTCATCTTGCCGTTACTGAACTTCCAATATAGATATTCTGTGACCATGATCATTTCACGTGCTTCATAATCATTCATTACACACGGCGAACAACCTTTAAATCCGCATGATGTCATTCCGTAATCAATTAAACGTGCCACATTTTTCTCCTTTTCGTTCCAACCTCGTTAGAGACGTGTTTTGTTTCGTCGCCAATAACACGTTCAGTCGGTCCCTGTCGACGCGTTGCGGGTGCGTTGCCAGCAGACCATGATTTCTTGGACATAACACTATTTTTCATGCCACTAACGTAGTATGCGAGCCAACGATATGCGGATGAGTGGAAAAAGTGATCTTTGCCCTTAGTCCATATAGGACGTTCGCCAGCATCAACAACGCGACTCGGAACCAACATTTGTTTGAAAAATTGACCGTGCGCACGTGTGCGCCAATCCATTGGAATGCGGGTCTTTCCATCTTTGTATGACTTGACCATGAGGTCAAGAAGTTCCGTTCGGTTCGTTTCAAGAATCTGTTTGTCATAGACACGATTGCACACGGGAGTTTTGATTTGGTCCTTCGCTCGGTAGTAGACCATCCACCGCATTCCTTTTTTCTTGACGAACTGGCGGGTTTCGACGTATCCACCACCTTGAGCGTCAATGCAATGGTTGACCACATTGTACGTAGCTTCGAGTGCTTCGACCTGACCCCATGTGTCAACCTCTGTGTGGACAATGTCGTAAAGTGTTCCGTCGAGCACCATAGAAATTGTGCATGTGAACTTCTTGCCTTGATCCGTACCCATAACCGTGCGATGTATTTCAGGATCGAATATGACGGGCATCTTCAATGCGGCTTTCCGCATTAACGCCTCGTTCATTTTGAACTCTATGTTTTCATATTCAACAGCAAGATAGTTGTTGTGAAAGTTCTGCAACGCAGTAGGATTGTTCTGCGCCTTGATAAATTGTTTGAAGAGCTTTCCGATGTCGCGTGCGACACCGCGCTTGTTAACGAATAAACGTGACACACGGTATCCACTCGCACGATCACGACCTGGGTTCAACGCGATCCAGCGTCCGTCACCAGTGCGGTCAAACGGCTCTCCACATGACAAACACAAAGGTGATCCGGAAGAGTGTCGAAGATTCCAGCCGGACGGTGTCTTTTCGACAAAATGATTATACCAGTCAAGAATCTGTTCGTGTCCACACTTACCACAATCCACTTGCCATTCTTTTTGATCACTATCCATATATTCATCGAGGATACCAAAACCCTCTCGCGTCGGATTACCAAATTTCCAAACATAAGGATTTTTGCAATCTTCAAGACGGTCGTATGCATAGACGATATTTTCCTGGTCGAGCAGATCAAATTCGTCCATAAACAACACGTCACACGGAAACTCGAAAAAGTCACCACGAACATTTGATCCGACAAATTTCCAACCCGCTCCAAAAAACATTTTGTAAACGTTGGAGTCAAATTTTCTGTCGTCAAGATTTTCCACAGCTTCGGCGTACAACGGCGAATGTGCTTTCATTCGATCAATACGGTCGTACACGAATGTTTTTCTGTGTGTACCTGATGGAAGAACATACATACCACGCAAACCGCGTCTGGCAAAATCATACATCGCGCATAGCGCGTGCTCGGTCAAATGAACCTGTGAACTTTTAACGACGACAAGATTGTGCGCTTTATCTTTGTAGATCGCGGTCAACCACGGTTTATCCGAAAACGTCATACGTTGTCCGTTTGTGGTACGGTGGTGAACCATTCCCATGAACAGACGCGGATACTTTTCCGCCATAACGTCCATTCCAGCACCAATTAGTTTTTGCGATTCTCTATTTGGTTTCAAGACTTTCGATCCTTTGGTTGTGGCAACACGTCAAGGATCGCATTCTCTCCTTTGAGAGTCATGTCAATAACGACACGTGTGCGTTCGCCATATATAATGAGTCGTGCCAGACCATCCATTTCAATTACACGGCGAAGAACGCCTGCGTGTATGCCAAATGCAAACGTCTCCAGTGTTGTCGAATCACTTCCACGGCGGACATCCGTGGCAAGCAAGACACCGCGACCTCGTACAGGTCCATCCTGACTGGACTCGATGACGAGTTGTGTAACATTTATGTAACCATGAAACTCAAATTGACCCATAACGTACCATGAAAGATTCATTACGTCGCCGGTCGCAACGAGACGTACGTCAACAGTGGGTTCGTACACAAGAGTTATTTCAGTCACTGGTTTGAACGGCGCGAGCGACGTTAAGTCGAAACGCTGCGGACCAATGGTGGCGATGGACGACATCGCCATAATTGCCAATGCGATGACGATTGCTAAGAATGAAATGTTTTGTTTCACCTGTCGACTCTCTCATTTAATTGTCGATTGATCTTACAAAGTTGTGCGTGTATCGATTTGAGTCGCACAGTAAGTTCAATATTTGCTTTGGCCAACACCTGCATAGTATGATTGTTTACTACAATAGCGTCTTCCAACTCGTCAAATCGCTTGTGGTCGCTGGCCGTCATATCTTAACCGCATCACATACGAAGATCGATTTTTCTTCCTGCGTTTTGATACGGCGATGACCCTGAATGCGAAGTACGCCGTCGTAGTAATCATAGATGCTTCCTATGTCTGGATACGTCCGTAGATGTGAGCGACTGCTAAAGTTTGGCACTGAAAATATAACCCGCGTGCCTGGCGACACAAATTTCAAAATGCGAAGGTCATCAAGATGTTCAAATACTTCCACCGCGATCAATGTGTCGTACGATACGTTGAGCCAATTGTCCTCATTGTATGCGTTGCCACGCCACGACCGACAAATCGTACACAAGCTATGTTTCAACAGGGCTTCGGAGCTGAAATCAAATCCTTCGTATTTGTGACCCGCTATCACCAAACGTCGACCGAGTTCGCCAGTACCACAACCGACCTCAAGAATATTAGCCGATGAAGGAAGATATCCCATCACCGCATTGTACACAGAATCGAACCGAACCACATCGTAGAAACCTGTGCGGTATGCGTTGCTGTATATTTCGTCGTAGTATTGTGCTGACTCTTCTTTGTGCTTCGTTTTTTTGACTGGCATTTGTTCCTTTCAATAAAAAACCCAGTGATCCGTTAAGACCACCGGGTGGAGAGAACCGCGCACCTGTGCGGTGCTGGTTGGTTCTAAGAAGTAGATGAACTCATAGATACAACACGTCCAAGTAAAGGATGATTCATAGACCACGTACTTGGTATTGCTCTGACAAATAACCTGATCAGAAATCATTGTCAGCATGCGCTCTATATGCTACTTTATTGTTTTAAGGGTGCTCTACCAGACTGAGCTTCATAGAATTACGATCTACTATTTCAAGATCGACTACGGTCGGATTTGGACCGACGACCACCCTTTGTCCGTGTTCTACTAACTGAACTACGCATTGTGTCTCGCACAATACGGCCAGAGTTGCACTGGCGACATCGAACTATTTTACAAGCTTGTGATGTTGTAAACCTCATTAACAACCTGTAGACATTGTACGGGTTGCCAGAACGGAAAGTCTACAGGCTCACGGCTGACGATTTTCAAACCCGGCGTGCAACAACGGTCACACACGAACGGACATTCATCATCCGATGCGAGTACGTCGTATCGTCCACACGTCACGCATTCGACAACACACTTTTCAAGAACATGTTCAAACTCCATGATAATAACTCTTTGTGGTTCCCTATTTTGTGGGCATAAATGGGATTACTGATATTTTCAATGTTGTATTTTGACGTTCGCAATTTGGACAAGACGGTTTACAGTGTCGATCCGCTATAGGAAACATAGCGGCAAATATGTCTGTTTCACATTTTACATTCAAGCATTCATATTGGTACAACGGCATTTCGTCACCCGCTTTACAGGTTCATACTCCATGATAATGCTTCTTTGTGTCCCCCCACTTTGTGGGCGTGTTCGCGATAGTTGACATAATTCGTTTAGTTAGTCGACCACATTCAACGCACACAGGACTCAACCTGTTTGCGTTGTCAGTTGCGCACGTTACCGAAATTAGTTCTTCGGTAACGTGACCTTTATTGCATTCGTATTCGTATAACGGCATTTTTCTATTCCATGTTCTCTTGCGAATCGTTCCATTTCAATTTCCACCTCTTCCCTGGAAAAAATCAAAGGAAGTGTGAATGCGTGCGCCAGTATATCAAGCGCGTCATAATTTTCTGGTCGTAGCATTACGGTACCCACTTTATTTCACTTTGTCCTTCGAGGATCATTCTGTATCGTCCTTTCGTACGTCGTCTGTCCCACATATCGGACAAACGAGCATTACTACATTCGTTCTTACTTCGATCAAGTAGTGGAATCCGCAACGACAACATTCGAGTGACGCTGTCGGCCACGCTTGATCGTTAAGTGTTTGCTCAGCCATTCGTCCGCCTTTGCTTGGAGCTTACGTCGTGTTTGCCGGTTGAGCTTCTTATCGCGTGCCTGTTGCCAGTACATCGTGTACATGTGATGTTCCGCATCCGGACACGTCGCCTTGTTACGGTCGACTGCTTTCTGTACGTCGCGGAACTTCAATAGTCGATCACATTCGTCGCATCGCTCGGTCGGCGTAGTCACCAGGAAGCGGGGAACGTTCAGAAATTCACCGGATGCGGCACGGATAATTGGGTTGCCGTTCGATTCGTCGATGGCATAAACGACGTGCCGGCTGTCATCAGCGATAGAATCACATGTTAACATCTACGTTTCCTTTCGAGACAGAAAGTGAGAAAGGCAACGATGAGCACCAACACGGTGACGGCACCGTACAGTATATCGTTCGTTAGTTCACACGTTAACATGCTGAACCACCATTCAGCACCATAGCCAGACAAAGAATTTTTGTGATTCGTTCATCAATAATTGTCAGCATCAGAAACCACCGTCTTCATCAGGTGAAAATATCGTATTTATTATTTTTTCATTAAATACGCCTTCTTGACAGTCTCCAGCTTCACAGCGTAAACGATTTACTCTGTGTGGAATATTAGCGCAATTGCACGTTGCTTCAGAATCAAGTGGTTTGTCTGCGAATCCAGATTTTACAACGTCATCGTTGGGCGCATTCGAAATATCTTTGTCGGTTAAAATAACTCTTTGGATGTCTTCGGGACGGTCAGGTTCTTCAGACTTGCAGATGATTGAAAGTACGTCACATTGTCGCATAAGTAGACACGTTTGTCCATCGATGTCGATTTCACCACCTGTAAATCGTGCGTACATAATAATGTCGCCGGGTTTGATGAACATCGGCGCGAGCTTATCGAGCAACGCGTTGTACGCACCAGGTCCGCACATGAGAACCGTTCCGCGTGTCTTCGCTTTCGTATTGATCTTGATCAGGTCGCCAGGTTTGGTTTCGTCCGGCTCGTCCGGTATAACCGCTATCCTGTCTTCTGTTAGTGTCATTGATCTCATCTGTTCTCTCCTGTTAATGGGTAAATCATTTTTTGACGCTGCAAATGCGTTTGTTAGCTATTTTACAGAAATTTTTTCCTGAATCAATTCCGATCCATTCGCGACCTAACAAGTTAGCGGCGACCGCGTTGTAAAACTGTGGACCGGACAGGCAGATCAATCGCTGCGCCGTACGGTTAATTGACAGATTTTTTGTCCAGTTCGCATAGTCGACTAAACTCTGCCAGACGGAACCGGGATGCTGTTCGGCCATCTCTCGAATCGTGGGTGTGTTCATTTCTCTCTCACTTTGGTTTCTGTTTATTCTTTATACATTCTTTGCTCTATAAATAAGAACGGAAAGCTCGGTTTTATATAACCAACAGAAACCAACCGAAGACGCATTTTTCCGCTCTATTTGGTCTAAATATATGCCATTCAACGGGTTAGAGGAATCAAAATAAAAAAAAAAAAAAAATTTGGAGATTTGCCGACCTGCTCCGTACATTAAGAAACGAAAGTGTTCAAGAATTACGCAGCCGCTCGGCACGCTGCTTGCCCGACAGATTCTGTGCCAGTACCCTGTATTAAGTTAATACATCTTGATGGCACGTTGCTTGCCGAAGCACATACCATGCCCACGTGGTGGTCGCGTGTGTACCCCTGCTGACCTGGTCAGGATGCGATAGCACACCACATGCTACCGTCACATGTGGTTACCGTGCTGTACACACGCACACGTACTGTGTGGTGTGTGGTGTGTGGTACGATATGACCGCATCACATACAGTACGCATCACATAGTGTACTACACTGCGTAGTACAAGCGTACCAGTTATGGAGCGGGTCCACAGGGGTAGATCAAACCGGTCCGGCACGATATGTGCTAACAGGTAACCAGCGTGCCCAAAAATAACTTGTTTTCTGGCACGGTATGTGCTGTACCGAAGGCCCTGGAAAAGTGCTCAAAAATGGTACACGGTTCTGGCACGCTACGTGCTACGCAGAATTATTGTACAAGGATTGACCACCTGCGCAGATTTAGAGCAGAAAGAAACACTTTCTCCGAGAAATAATACTACACTGCGTAGTAGTTCGCATTTTGCGAATACGCATGAGGCCCACTCTGTTACTTGGCCGTTTTCCCTTAGTGTATTATATACACAATATCTCTCTCTATATTATCGCATCCTTGCTTCTCTCGCAACGACTTAACAATGCGGTATAACACCAAATGACAACGCATTCGATGTACTTTCGTGTTCGTTCAACGACTTACAAGATTTTGATATATTCTCATAACTCGTAAGTCGTTGTCGTTCCGCGAAAGTACACGTGTTGTGTTAATACGCCCTATGCGGTCGACAGTGTAAGTCGTTGTGAGAGAATCAAGGACTCGAGAATATCAACACAACTCTTTGTGTATAGGCGGCATGATTTATCGCAACGACAAGCTGTCCGACAATTGTGCAGACGTTTGCACATGGTAACGACGGATAACGCCTTGTTTGATTTTACAGGCGGCTGCGAAGAGCGAATCCGACCTGATCTGTGTCATACCAGTACGTATTTCGCGTTTCTGGGTGCCTGGGGTGCCGTCTAAGCGCGTTTGAACATCATTAGCGGTCGACACAAGGACGGCCATCGCCAAAGCCAGTGACAGGCTCGGTACGACGAATATCTTGATTCGCCATCGACGTGTCAAGCTATTATGACTTCTGTCAGATGCTTTATGAGATTCACTTCTTTCCCTGATGTCTTGCCCATCGGTCGACCAAACGCGCAGTACATCGTTGTTGATGTCACGTAATACTCTTTGCCACCCATTTCCACGATTGCGCCTATTTTTGGTGGCCATTGTTCGAGGATAAATTCTCCTCCACAGTCACACAGCATCGCATCACATTTCTGTTCGGCTCTCATTGATTCGCGTGACTGTAATATCTCACTTCTTCGCGAACACCTATTGCATTTATACCTGTAGAGTGGCATAACAATATCTCCTTTTATGTCATCGTCGTGTCACGATATGTCGTCAGCCTTCGGTTTCATCAGTAACAACTCCATTGCGTTACGTTCTTTCCGTAACTCCTCGATACGCTTATGCAGGGCGATCTTGTCGACCTCTAACTGGTGGTTATCATAAAGTAGATCATCGTACGCTGCTTTTAACTGGTCGTTGAG
>SDBT01021558.1_pt1 | contig 10071 bp, 3 predicted proteins | sample 2277101 | NCBI WGS metagenome assembly SDBT01 (sample SAMN10404973, study PRJNA504765) | marine sediment metagenome | isolation source: marine sediment core GS10_PC15, 103 cmbsf | place: Arctic Ocean: Southern Knipovich Ridge | collected 2010
AGCGCACTTCAGTCCGCTGCATTCACCTTTTGTCAGATCATAGTAAAACTGCGGCTTTATCGGCGCTGTTGCCGGCACCCCTACTCTTTAAGGTAGTACAAGAAAGGCAACCCCTGTCACTTCCTTACACAGATCGTTACAAAGCCAGCGGAGGGATTCGAACCCGCAACGTCCGCTTTACAAAGCCTGACGCTATACCTTCTAAGCCCTAGAACATAAAAGAGATACGACCGCGCCAACGCCGCCGGTGCCGGAATCGGTGACAAGCGGGCCGGAAACCCCACCGGAGCCAGCCAGACAGCCAGATGCGCCGCTTCCAGACCACACCGCGTCGGCACCCTCGGCCACCACCGAGGTCGAGCGGCTAGCCGTCCTGGGCGACCTTGGCCCTCCGGGGCGTTGAGGCGGAGCTTGAAGATCTGCAGGTCGGGGCTTCGCCCCTCCCTCCAGCCCGGCCTGGGAACCATCAACCGATTCTCTTACGTAAACTGGCTGAAAATCCGGGAGGGGTCACCGGCCGGGACCGGAGATGGTAATCTGGTAATCGACATTGAAGCGCTCAGTGACAAACGGGCGGGCCTCGTGGGGAAGCCCGCCCGCCGTGGGTTCTTGTTTGTCGGAGTGATCTACGCCTTGCGACGCCGGATGAGCGCCGAGCCGCCCAGGGCCAGGACGGTCATGCTGGCGGGCTCGGGAATATGGATCGAGCCGTCCATAATCGCGGTGGCGATGGGACTAGAACGCTTGCTCCGCTTATGGCAGCGTTTAGCGCCACAGTGCAACTCTGGCCGCTGACGCAGCTCGTGGTGTCGACCCGTAGCGTGAGGACAAAGCCGTGGACTACCATCATACTACTATCGGCGGTGACAATATGCACAGATCATACCGCATCTATGACTGTACAATGACAGGTGATCTGATTCTATTGATCGCACAAGCTAACCTTCAGATCTCCGAAAGCCAGCGACTCATTGGGATGATCAAGATTCTTGAAAACGTCCACAATACCATTATCTTTCTTTGTGAATCTCGTCACATACTCTGCCGCAAAGCCAAAGGCAAGACCGCCATTCTGTGTGTTAGGCTCGACAATGCTGACATTGGCCAAAAAGCAAGCCGCAACATTGGAATCGATGGTCGAATGACCTTCTTCACTCATGCTGCCCTTGACCACTAGGGACCTGATACGTGCGAGAGCGTCATAATCTTCAAAACCCAGTGGCAATCCCGTCATGTCGTCCTTTACGCCCGCGTAGATGCTTACGCCTTTTATTCCACCAACAGTGACCTTGCCAATGCTTCCTCTTGTCCGGATCGTGCTGTCGACCAGCCACCCGGCGATCTTCATCGTCCCGAGCGCCAACCTGCGGTACTCCCAGTTCTCCGTCAGAGTGACATCTGCCCCGAAGTTGCCGGTAATGGTGGGTTCTCGGCGGTTGCCCTTCGTCACGATGCTCTTCACCGACGTCGCGTTCAGCGAGCCGGTATCCCACTGGGCTGCCATGATCGTTCCGGCTGCACCAGACAGCGTGATCTGGGAGTCCAGTATCTTCCCAGCCACCTGGAGCTTATTCAGCGACATACCACGCTTGTCTTGGCCAGTCAGGTTCACCGTGGCACCAAAGTCACCGGTAATGGCCGAATCGTGGCGGTTGCCCCTGGTCATGATGTTCTTGGCCCACAGAGCATCCAAAGAGCCGGAATCCCATTGGGCAGCCATGATGGTCCCGGCTGCACCGGATAGCGTGATCTGGGAGTCCAGTATCTTCCCAGCCACCTGAAGCTTGTTCAGCGACATGCCGCGCTTGTCTTGGCCGGTCAGGTTGAGGGTGGCGCCGAAGTCGCCCGTGATCGACGGATCGCGACGATTGCCCTTAGTCATGATGTTCTTGGCCCACAAGGCCTCAAGGGAACCGCTGTCCCACTGGGCGGCCATGATGGTGCCGACCCCACCAGCAAGGTTAATCTGGTAGCTTGGGTCTAAAGGATTGAACTCAGGACCGACGATCTTTCCAGCCACCTGGAGCTTGTTGAGTGACATGCCGCGGCTGTCCTGACCGGTCAGGTTAAGCGCTGCGCCGAAGTCGCCCGTGATCGATGGGTCGCGACGATTGCCCTTGGTCATGATGTTCTTTGCCCACAACGCATCAAGCGAACCGGAGTCCCACTGAGCGGCCGTGATCGTACCGAGTGAACCGAAGTTTGCCGTGATAACAGAATCCGTAATCGTCCCAGCCACCGACAACTTGCCGAGAGCAATACCTTTCTTCGGGTCTGCGCCAGTAAACGTCAGGTCTGCACCGAAATCGCCGGCGATGTCGTTCCTGCGGTCTCCCTTGATGGAAATGCTTGAAGCCCACGGTGCAGTCAGCGACGAGCCCACCCATTGCACGGCCGTCAAGCTCTTCAAGGGTGACCCGAGGACAATGTCTGTATCCGAGTATAAGACGCCCGCCTTGATCGTAATACCCCTGGTCGCGCCGGTGCCTGGCAAGACGATATCTGCACCGTTGCGAATATCGCGGACATAGACTGAGCCGATATAACCGTTGCCCGTGGCACTGATCCCGTCGCCGACGATATCCGTCGTCTTGGCCGTAAGGCGTCGAAGGAGGCCACTCTCGATGACGATGTCGCCAATTGTCGTATCAGAGCCACGCCCCTTCGTGGAAATCTTCAAGGATGACTTGTCCGTCGTATCTTGGAGAGTAAGTCGGATGGGATCGCAGTTGCCGTCCTCGGGGAACAGCAACGTTCCGGTCCCCGGCCCCGTCAGACTAATCGTGAGCCATTCATTGTTGGCATCCCAACCTTGCCACTTGCCCTTGGCGTCGAGATCAACTTCGTGGCCGATGGTAATGAGAAAGGTTTGCCCGTCCGATGTATCCACTCCGCCGTTGGCTATTCCGCCATCGTCCTTTAACACTGCCGTAACGGTAGCGCTACCGGCGGCATCCGAAGCCGGCGTAAAGGTCAGGGTTCCGTCATTCGAAATAGCCGGCCCAACGTCAAATAGACCGGGGTTGCTGTTGCCCACCAGGAACGTGAGCGATTGGTCAGCTTCATTGGCTGGTCCCGGCGAAATGCTCGTGGCCCAGTGTGGTAGGTTCTGCACACCTGCGTCAACACCTACCACCACGTCTTGGCCACCAGTGAAACTGGGGACATCATTGACTGAACTAACCGCAATACTGAAGGTCTGCGCAGCCGACGTGTCTTCACCGCCATTGGCCGTTCCACCATCATCCTTCAACACCACGGTTACTACTGCAATGCCGTTCCCGTTGGGAGCAGGCGTGTATGTCAGAGTACCGAATTCTGAGATCGCAGGCTGGCCAGCAGCCGTGAACAAGTCTTCATTGTCGTTGGTCACGAGGAAGTGGATTCCTTGGCCGGACTCATCGGCAGGTCCAGGCGAGATGTTCGTTGCCCAACCGGCAACGTTTTTCAGACCAACATCCTCATTCTCTGCCTGGTCAGCCCCTTTGGCAAAGCTTGGCGCGTCGTTCACCGGATTGACTCTGATGCTGACCGTAACCGTATTCGATGTCCCGCCCAGACTATCGACAGCCTGATACGTGAAGCTATCCTCGCCATTAAAGTCGTCATCCGGCTCGTATATGAAAGCCCCGTCGCTGCTCAGCACGAGCGTTCCGTGGGCTACATCTTGATCCAATCGAACCGTTAGAGGTGCATTGTTCTCCCCTGGAGCGCCTCCGTGCAGATCCGAATCGTTGCCCAACACCGTACTCCCCCTGAACGTAGCGTCTTCGCTCACGCTGTAGACATCATTGATTGCGACAGGGCCGTCATTGGAGTTGGTCACTTGAATGCCGAACACCTTCTCAGTGCTTGACCCACCTTGGTCGGTCGATCGAACACGAATGCTATAACTGTTCTTGGTCTCGTAGTCGAAAACAGTGTTGGTCGTCAGCGTGTTGACCACAATCGTAAAGGCGCCGTTATCGGTGCCACCGAAACCGTCAACCAAGGTATAGGTATGTGTGTCGCCCTCGTCGGGATCGGTCGTACTGAAGACCCCGACCGTCGTGCCGGACGGCTGATTCTCCGGTGTGCTATCGTTGGACAAAGAGATGTCTGTCGGAACGTATGTCGCAACAACGGAGATCGAATACTCACCTGGGGAATAATAGACGTTGGGCCTCGAACCGGCCCTGAGATAGTACCTACCCGGAACCAAGGCATTATTGCTCTGGCGTACAATCGTGCCCTGAATCGGATCGAAACTGGCATCCCACGGATCCGTTTGATCGAGAAGCGAGCTGGATTCATTTGGACCAAACAATTCCAGCCGTAGTCCCGGCCATGCTTTCAGCAAATCTACTGTGATCACGACGCGAGCCTCAGATCCTTCCGCTATGTCAAACACCAGCCAATCAACATCTATGGAGGCAGCGAGAGTATGAAGTTGCGCCGTTCCGTTGGTGGCAATCTCAGTGGCGGTCTCAGCAGTATCATCTGGCTCATGAACATCTGGAGCCAACAAATGTCCCGGCTCGGGACCGGCAAGGGCTCCCTCAACCTTCGTGCCAAACTCATCTCTGTAGGCACATACCCAGTAGTAGTTCACGACGCCCACACTCGCATAATAGTCCGGAGCCTGCCAGGAGTGCACCACCCCGTTTATGTCGCTGATGGAGGGGATTATAGAGGCATCCACCCGGGCAGCGCTGGTCAACTGCGGGTTCTCGCTGCGGTATATGTGATATCCATCTGCGTCATCCACGGATGACCAGGTCAAATGGACATAGTCACCGTGCAGACCATCCGAGGCCCGCAGGTATGATGTCGCTGGAAGCGGGGGAGCGGCAATCAAGAAGCTCGATTCGCTGTCATCACTGTATGATGTGTTAGTCGTAGAAGTGATTCTGATGGTGTAGTCTGAACCGGTTGTCTGCCCCGTTGGGACATCCCAACTGTACGAGCCGTCATTCGGGGTTGACGATTCGATAGTGCTGTCACAGTTCCCATTCTTATACAGTTCGATGCTGACATGAGATCCGGGATTGCCCGAAGAAGACCATGTGATACTCTGGGTGGTCCCAGACGACCATATCTCCCCTCCATCAGGTGAGTTGACAATAATCGTTCCTGAGGCCGGAGCGGCTTGTATCACAAAGGCACTGTCACTGAAATCCTCAATAGACAGATCGCTGGCCGCAGCGATCTTCACTCGGTAGTTTCTGCCTGTTGGCTGGTCCTCGGGGAGTTCCAGCGTATACGATCCATCGTTATCGGTAAGAATCCCGCCCCAGCCGTCCAAAGGAGGATCGTTACCCTTCCACAGACCGATCCACACTTCAGATCCAATGGCCTGGGAGGTCCATGTAATTTCGTACGTGCCCCCTCGCTGCCATGTATCTCCACCATTGGGGGAAGTAATCCTGACCGTCCCAGGGCCCGTGGGACCACCGGGACGGACGGGAATAGTGAGAGGCGAGGGGTCTGTGATCGAGAAGTCCAAGTCGATACCAGGCAATGTGTAGAGATGTGGGGATAGGGAGAGGAAGTCCTTCCGATACAACTCATAAGGATCAAAAAATGGGAGATCAATGTAGGCACCGAAGTACGGGTCGAAGTCGAGGCCGAAGCTCGCGTAGAAGTCGTTATTCAGGTCCAGATTGCGAATGTCCAACTCGACCCCAGTGTGGGCCGATGAAGGGATGTCAACATAGACCATTTGAGAGCCGCTGCCGAATGAAAATGTTGTGCTGTTAGCGCCATCAAGATATAGATCGCCTTCAAGGCTTTTGGGCTTGAAATGATCAGTCCTTCGCAATCCAAGGTCCAGGCCAAGGTTCAAATCCAAAAGAACACTGGCCGGGCCCGCTATTGGTGCCACAGGTGGAATAAAGGTCGCAAGTGTTAAAAGATCGAACGCCAAGTTATTAAGTATAGGGCTTGCCCCACTGGTCGAAACTGCACTCCCGAAGCTTGGTGTGAAGATCTTGTTCTGCGTATTGAGAATAATGTTATTGGGGATTGTCGGCGTTCCCAACAATGTGGCAAGGTAATCGTTGTAAATGTCCTCCAAATTGGTGGTGAAGCCGATGGCGCTGTCCAGGAAAGGTATCTTGAAATCGAGGTCGAAATCCAACGTTATGTCAAAGCCTGCGCCGAGATCCCCTGAGATGCTTCCTCCTGATTTGGGTTGAAACGCCATTGTTATCGGCACATTCTGCTGGCCCGGCAGTACGTACTCAGGATAAGTGACAACGAGGTCACCGCTGAAGTCGATATCCACGGTCCCCGTGCTTGCCCAAACGCGAGCATCAAGTGTCGTGCCTATGCTTTCAATGCCGTAGCCCCTGAACGTCCACGGCCCGGCCTCCCAATCCCAAAAGGTTAGCGTCTCATCAAACCCAGCGCTGCCCAACCAGATGGGAGCGTCACTGACGGAGAATGAGACACTGTAGGATTGCTGTTGTGTCCCTGTGGATAATGCCGCGACAACCGCAGCGCTAGCGTTGCTATTGCTCTCAATCGCGGGTACCAATCCTCCCTCAGCATCTCCGAGTATGGCGGAAATGATCGAGGCGCTCAGCATCAGCCGCTGTTCTAGTTCTTCCATCATTGGGCGGCTGGAAGGATGAGAGGATGAAGAAACCTTACGGCCTGTTCGGCGATCGTGATTTGCCATAGTTCGATTCCTTGTATTGCAGCCCCGCCCCGGGAATCGTTACGGCTTCACTTCACCTGAAGCCTGGATGCGTTCGCTTTTCTGCCGAGATGCCCCCGGAAAGATACGGCATGCTATCGGGGCATGGCCCAGCTATACGTACGCCGCTCGGTCCGTTTCCCTAGGAAAAAGCCAGCGATTAACAAGTACCCGCTCAGCCCGAGGTTTAGACAGAAAGCCATTATACTGGCGACGTCGGGAATCACAAGAAGAATTTCCGACAATTGTGTTTTGTCCGACTTGGGGGTAATTTAGGTACGGTCGCCCTTGGCCGCGAGCTGCGATTCGACATGGCCAATGTGCTCGGACAGGCGCTTCACGTCGAAGACCGCATGTTGCACATGAGTGTCTTCCCACCGCCGACCGGCAACGAAAGGCGGACCTTGGGCCACGCATCTGCCCGCCATCGCGGCGCGGAGAATGACGGGCGTCAAGGAATCCTGATCAGACTCTGCCGGGCGGGCCCACAGGGGAAGCCTGGCACTGGCGGCTATGTCAGGATAACCTCAGTAGTTTCCCAAGCGATGCAGGCAGTTTGGCATATCGTCATCGCCACCGAAGCTGCATCCTCCAGTCCCTCCCGCTCACGATGCAAACAGCGCCATGCCTGGTCTGCTGAAATCTCACATGCGAAGATCATCAAGGAACTCCGACGCAGGAGCCACACTAGTGACAAGCAGATGGTCGCGTGCGCGAGTGCAGGCCACGTAATCCGATCAATGAACAACACTCGCGCTTGATCCAGGCGCGCCTGGTGTGCCCTTGATTCCCGCCAACGACACAGGCAGGCAGGCAAGAACTGCCCCCTTGACATGCTGCTCCTGCCACAGACCATACCGTCTGATCTTGGGTCGTGGCGAATGATGTCCCAGCCAACTCTGCGAAGGCTTGCATCGACCACACTGAGCGATGGAAGCGATGAGCCCGGACTCCAATGTGAGTCGATCGTCCTTCTCCGCCACCGGAATGATGGCGAAGGTGAATCGCTTCGTGATGCAATCAGTTACCTCCGCCTCAACGGACTTGAGCTTCACTCGGTCGAGCGATGCACCGAACCGTTCTCGGGCATCACGAGTCGTCAGGCATTGATTCCACTGGGCAAGGAAGGGATCGGCTCGTTCAGCCAGCAATGCACGACCAATGTTCTTTCGGAAGATACTCCGGTCCTTGTTCGGAGTTACAGAATGCTCGAGAAGTCTTGCGGGCAGGTTGCCTTGCCCAGTGTGCGTACCCACCCTCACAATCCTATCGCCACCGTGGCCGTACTCTCCGTGCTCGAAGAGGATGTAGAGCCCATTACTAGGTAACTGAGATGGATCGAACGGAAACTGGACACGAGGCAGAGCTCGAGCCAGCCGATGCGCACGCCCGCAGACACTGTCTTTCCCCTCCGTGATTGGGCGATCGCTCGGACCAGTAGCACGTTCGCGCAGATAATGCAGCTGTTCGCCTTGCCGCAAACCCTCCATCGGCACTCGATAGTGCTTGATGAATGGCACGATGAACTCACGATATGGCTGCCCGGCAAGAACCGTAAACTCATCATGATCGAGGTCGGTCCTGCGACGAAGTTCGGCCAGCACGTTCTCCGCCCACTGCCTTCGCGTCGATTCACTCGCAGTCTTTAGCGTGCATTCGTAAGGAGCGGCCGTTTGCTCGAGCCCCAGAACGCCATGCTTCGCAGACAGAATCAGTATCAGGTCCGGGGCCAAAGACCGGGCATAGGCCAACGCCGAGCGAAACCAAGTGCTCGTATAGAGCTCACCGGCTGGAGCCGGTTTCGTCTGCTTGCTCTTGACGCACGAAATCAGCACAATGTGCCGTCTGTCGGTCATCTGTTCTCCACCATCAGTATCTGCCAAAGGCTCGCGTCAGTTCCTCGCGAATCTCCGCAGCCAGCGTGCCTGGAGCTGCGACCTCTGCCTGCCTACCAGACCCTGCCGAAACAGGCTGTCGCCTCGAGCCATGGGCTATTCCCCAGAGAGGGCCTCAATCGCCAGCTTGGCGACATCGGCAAACTTGTCAGTGTCGAGCGGCAAGATCAGCCCCGTCAGCCAGCCGCTCTTGGCCTGAAAGTTGTCGCGGGGCCTCACCTCGAAGCCGAGTTGGCCCAGGTCCTCAGACAGGTCGGCAGAGACTCTCATATCAACGAGAAGACCGTTTTTTCGTACATACACGTACACGGCGTCGCTGCCTCCATTGGAGTATCCGAGGTATCTGCTGCTGCGATTGATCTTTTCGCGGAGCTTCGGGCATTCATCCGCGAGCCGTTTTCGCAGCTCACCCACCAACTCCTGTGGGTAGCCCTTCAGCACATCCCACAAGAGTTCTTCCGGCAGCAGGCCGGCATCGGCAATGACCACGTTCCCTGAATTCTTCCCACCATCATTCATAGGCGTCTTCTTCATTGCCTTCAGCTCCCGCTGTGTCACTTGTTCGTCCGGCATTGGGGAAGCATAGCCGACAATCAGAACGTCATCCAAGAGAAGCGGATCGACCTGGGCAACCAGGCGGCTCAGCCGCTGCAGGTACCTGTAGGATGACTCACGTGCATTCCCGGAAATGTGCCTGGCTACAACGTTGTCGGCCGGCACCATGAATGCGCCGTACACCTTTGCGCCGGGTTGCTTGGCCAACCATTGGCTCGCGAAGGCCTGCATCTTCAGGACATCAAACTCAAGGCGAGCCAGGTGGCTCTTCTCGATCTCAAGGCAAACAACGGCACCATCAGTTTCGATGACCAGATCATTGTTGAACTTCGCGCCCCCGAATACTCGATGATTGGCATGCACTGTCAGATCCGGTCGCATCGACCGGATGATCTCTTCGAGCCTTCCATCGAAATTGGCGGGATCGGATTCATGCTTATCCATGAGCTTCTGCAATTCCTCGACCGATATGGCCGAGACGGCCGTGCAGAGCAGATCATTCATCTCCCCAGGAAAGAGGCTGCCGCCACCAGCGACTTCACGAACCGTTACGCTCCGGACTTCCAGGTTCATCAGACCGTCTCCTTGTCTGTCAGACATGCCTGCGTCCTTTCGTGTCGCCAGATACGCCGATCGCCCGACGAGCCATCATGGAGGGTAGTCCATATGGTGAGACCTCACATGCGAAGATCATCAAGGAATTCCGACGCCGGATCGACACCGGTGACAAGCAGGTGGTCGCGTGCGCGAGTGCAAGCCACGTAGAGCAGGTGGCGCTCGGTGTTGTAGACTTCTTCCAGGTCCGCGTCGTCCCCTACCGCCTCGATGCGCTCCTGGAGCGGGACGATCTCGTCATCGCAGGCCATCACTACCACGGCCCGAAACTCCAGCCCCTTCGCCAAGTGCATCGTGCATATGGACACGCGCCGCACTTGGGGGCGC
>SDBT01021559.1_pt1 | contig 10071 bp, 10 predicted proteins | sample 2277101 | NCBI WGS metagenome assembly SDBT01 (sample SAMN10404973, study PRJNA504765) | marine sediment metagenome | isolation source: marine sediment core GS10_PC15, 103 cmbsf | place: Arctic Ocean: Southern Knipovich Ridge | collected 2010
TGTAAGTACCTTCGGGTTCCTTGAGTTCATACGCATCTGCTGCCTCAACGGCTCTTCTTCCAATTGCTTGAGCACCTAACTTTTCTTTGATCTTCTCAACGAACGACTTGGCGCCGACAGCGACACTCTCTGACCACTTGGTTTCTCGAACATGGTCGTCGCGTCCCAGTGAGAATCGGTGTCAAATCTTGAATTGTGAATTACTCGCCCTTATTCACAATGCAAGATTTAACACCATAATCCATGGTAACGATCCGATTGAGCCCTTCGATTTCATCAGCGTTTAAGTAGTTTTTGGCAATGGTGACATCCCCCTTGCGGACCTTGGCCCCTTTCCATCACGTCAAACCCATATTGGGACGGCTGGCGTCAGCCCTTTCGGAGATTAGTTCGGCGGCGGCCTTGCCGGACATCGCGAAGTGCAGTTTATTTTGAACGATACTGAAGAATTCCAGCGTTTCCTCTGCCCTGGGATCGTAATCCGCCGCCAGTTTGTAGATATCCCGGATTTTCTGATAAAAGCGTTTTTCGCTGGACCGGATGTCCCTGATCCGTTCCAGCATCTCATCAAGATAATCGGAGCCGATACCTACGCCTGCTTTCAGGCGATCATCGTCCATGGTAAAGCCCTTGATGATGTATTCCTTCAGCTGATGGGTGGCCCATATCCTAAAACGGGTGGCTATCAGACTCTTGACCCGGTAGCCCACTGAAATAATCATGTCCAGATTGTAATAATCCAGTTCGCGTCGGACGGCCCTGTTCCCCTCCTGACGAACTGTTAAGAATTTCTTAATAGTTGACTCCGGGGTTAGTTCTCCCTCCTCATAGATATTCCGAATGTGCATACTGATATTGGGAACCGTCGTCTGGAACAGCTCCGCAATCATCTGCTGGGTGAGCCAGACGGTCTCGTTTTGAAGGCGAACTTCAAGCTTCACATGTCCGTCATCGGTCTGATACAGCAGAAACTCACCGCCGGATTCTTTGGGAGCAAGTTCATTCATCCCCTGGCCCTCCTTCCATGGAATCGAACAGTGTTGGCTGGACCATTTTGCCCTTGCCGAACTTCCGCCGTGGCTTCGCGGGCGCGGCTTCATGAGCCGAGGGTCAGACCTACACATTTGACAAAAGTCATAAAGAGGGCGTCCTTGACTAATTGGACTTTTCACTTTTCTCGCCTCGCAACGCTTCTTCCTCTTCCGCGCATCCCCAGGAATTTCTCTTCTTGGGGGGCGTTTGTGCAGAAATTGCATAACGTTCCGTCCCAGAACCTCCGACGTTATCCCTTTTTTCTCTTCGCCCCTTTCCCATAACCGGCGCGCTGTTCTTTGATCTCAAAACCTATTTTCTTCTGAGTCCTTTCAGGCGGTGTCATGAGCTGCTGGATCACTTCGAATATCGCCTGAATACTTTCGTCATGGCCTTGGATTTTTCGCTCCAGTTCGGTCAGCTTCACAGCCAGCTCTTTATGTGTGGAAAGGGTCTCCCTGAGTTTCACAAATGCCCGCATGATGGCGATGTTTACGTCAACAGCGCGGTCACTCCTCAAAACGCTCGAAAGCATGGCAACTCCTTGCTCCGTGAAGGCCATTGGCCTGTGTCTCAAGCCCATTTTGTCACGATTGGAGGTCACAAATTGTGACCTCCAATTCTCGAACTCTTCTTTTGAAAGCTCAAACATGAAATCGTTGGGAAAGCGTCTTATGTTTCTTCTCACTGCTTGCTTGAGTGCTTTTGGTTCCACACCATAGAGTCCAGCAATATCCCGATCCAGTAGCACTTTTTCACCGCGCAGGAAAATGATCTTGCGAACAATTGATTCAACCGGAACAAGTGGTTTCTTTCCCATAACCCCTTCTTTCTTTTCTGCCGCGGCCTCACGCCGATCTCATCTTTTCTTGCCGCGGACTAAGGCTGACACACACGGACATGCACAGCTGGAGTTTTTTGTGGGTCGTCCGACCGACGAAATGACCTGCCTCGTCTGCGCAGGTCTGCGGCAAACAGCCTATTTTTCAATCGTTTTAGGAGCTTAGCTTGTTGACGTACCACAAAACACCGAAAATGTAAAGCCCGACCTAAGGAGCCTTCCCACCAGGCCCTCAGCTTGAGTTTCCAATAACACAGACCCAGAGTTCGGGACATTCTTTACTTTCAATGTTTCGGTAGCAACGGGAACTCTGGGACCGTTATTGACAAGGAAGATGGCCATTTTTGGATAGCATCCCTTGAACCCGCCCTTTCCGGGCGGGGCTTGCGGGGAGCAGGCGGGTAAAGAACAGATTCAGGCCAAAATGGTTGACGGTCGGGCAAGAATGTGCCTAAAAGATGATTGTTTGTTTGAATCCTGAGCAAGAATGGTGTCGGGTCTTGACATGTGACATAGAGCTGACCCCGGTCTTCGTTCTGGCAACAAATGGCGGCAAAAGTGTTCCAGCGCCGCTGATGTTGGAAATAATCGGGGTCTGCTCTTGACCCCTTGACAACAGTCCTGACCCACGCAATGCCAGTTCGCCCTTGACAGATCACTGCGTGTCGCTTATGTTGCGCCATTCTGACGAACCGGACTGCGTCCGCCCTCAAGCATGGGGTTTGTCGGCACCTTCCACTCTATCGAAGAAAGGGTTTTTGGAAATATAATGGGCTTGTTATCCAGCACTGTGTCCGTAACGCGTTACAAGGTTGAAGGAAAGTTCAAAAAGTCTGTTCTTGAAACAATGGCTTCTTGTCTGAAAGGACATGCCATTCCGGAAACAGAACGGGACATTTCGGACAAGGCCGTGGGGTGGACATCATTTGAGACGCCGTTTCATCCTGGTTTTGACGGTTCTTCTTTTGTCATTGGGACTTATTTTGTCTTTTCGTTAAGGATAGACAAAAAAACCATACCGCCGAAAGTGCTGAAAAAACATTGTGCCATAGAAGCAACCAAGCGGCTTGCCGAAAGTGGCCGAGAATACCTGTCGAGTCATGAGAAGGACATGATAAAGGACCATGTTACAAATCTTCTCAACTTGCGTATTCCCGCCATACCAAACGTGTACGATCTGATATGGAGTTACGAAGATGGTTTTTTGTGGTTCTTTTCTACCTTAAAGTCTGCAAACGAAGAATTGGAAACACTGTTCCTCAAATCATTTCAACTTCCCATTATCAGGCTCTTTCCATACACCACGGCCGATCTTATGATGGGGCTTTCGGATCAACATCGCGATATGCTAGGCAAACTTTCTGCTGCTACCTTTGCGGAGTAACTTATGCTTGACGGCTTCGCAAAAAGTCCAATTTCTGTGTTGCGCTGCATCCTTCGTCACTGCGGAGTACAGCAACTACGCCTCATTCCTCAGGATTTGCGCGCCTTGAACTTGGAGCTTTTTGCTTTGCCGTCTAATTCGGACTTTCTACGAGACCATTATGCTTGATCTGTCAATTTCCTATAATCGCTACAAGTTCCTGGGTTATGAGTTCCTTACATGGTTATGGTTTGTCATAGAAAAGGAGCAAGACAAGATAGAAAAATTGGAAGAAGAAGCCGTAGAGCTCGAAATTGGGAACCGCATTGTTCTTGAAAACAAGAAAAGAGATGCAGTGGAAAGCATTACTATTAAGGGTGATGATGCAGGCCTTGAAGAAGGTATTTTGGCGTTGAAAAAAGGTGCCGTGGTGACGGAACTAAACCTTCTTTACAAGGCAGGCGACCAACAATGGCGGTTCACGCTCAAAGGGGAAAGCCTACACTTAACGGGTTTCAAGTGTCCACGGACAGGTCCTGTGGAGTCCCGGGAGGACGTGGAAGGGGCAGTACTTGAAAAGATATTTCTTTGTGAGAAGGCAATTCAGTTGACGGATAAACTCTTCAAGCAATTCATAACCCTGAGGGTCACGGGCAGCTGGAATAAAAAGGTTGTCCCTCGTGTGAGACAGTGGATCACGGCAGTGTAAACCCTTGTGCGGCCTTGCCTCGGACCAAAATCTACCATTTCTGAACGAACACCTGACAGTGTCCCTCCAAAAGTCATGCTTTGGTAAATCGGTATTCGTGGATGAGCACGAGTCAGGATTGTGGGGTGAAAGGAGCCAGGATGAGCGAGAAGTATGTCGGAAAGATCGCTGATGAATTGAGCCTCATGCCGAAACAGGTGAGGGCTACCAATGGACTGCTCGAAGATGGCGCCACCGTGCCCTTCATCGCTCGATACAGAAAGGAAGCTACGAATTCTCTGGACGAGGTGGCTATAAGGGCTATCCGTGACAGGGTAGCACAACTGGAGGATTTGGACGGGCGGCGGGAGAGCATACTCAAATCGCTCCAAGAGCGGGAGTTGCTCACGGAGGATTTGAGAAAAAACGTTTTGTCCGCAGACACCCTGACCACGCTGGAGAATATCTATCTGCCCTTCAGGCCAAGACGACGTACCCGGGCAACTGCAGCCAAGGAAAAAGGGCTTGAACCTCTAGCCAGGATTCTTTTAGAGCAAAAAGAAGACACGGACCCAGCCCATGCCGCCAGCACCTATGTTGACCCTGACAAGGGAGTGGATGCAGTCGAGGATGCCCTGGCCGGCAGCCGAGACATCATCGCTGAGTGGGTAAACGAAAACCAGGAGGCCCGCGAGAAAATCAGTGCCCTCTATGCACGCAAGGGGGTCATCCGAGCGCGGGTGATTGCAGGTAAAGAGGCAGAGGGTGCGAAATTCAGAGACTACTTTGATTGGGAAGAAGCAGTGTCCAGGGCACCGTCACACAGGGTCCTCGCCATGCTCCGTGGAGAAAAGGAAGGTTTTCTGGATCTAAGTATCAGCCCTCCTGAAGATGAGGCGTTGGCAATATTGCAGGCCTTGTTTGTCAAGGGCACGGGCTCTGCTTCCAGTGAAGTCGGGGCAGCTGTAAAGGACTGTCACAAGAGGCTTCTTTCGAGGTCCATAGAAAACCAGATCCGCTTAGAGACGAAAAAGAGAGCCGAGACAGTCGCCATAAAGATATTTGCCGACAATCTCCACGAACTTCTTATTGCGCCACCACTTGGCCAAAAGAATGTCATGGCCATAGACCCGGGTATCCGCACAGGCTGCAAATTGGCCTGTCTTGATCAACAGGGAAAACTACTCCAGACCACTACCATCTATACCTTCAAGTCTGAAGGCGCCCTGAAGGATGCAGCCGCAAATCTGAGGCAATTGTTCGACACACACCAGGTGGAAGCCGTTGCCGTGGGTAACGGGACCGGGGGAAGAGAGACCGAATCCTTTGTCAAAAGCCTGCATCTTCCCCGAGATGTTCCGACTGTTATGGTAAATGAAAGCGGTGCTTCAGTCTATTCAGCGTCTAAGGTGGCCAGGGCAGAATTCCCTGATCTGGACGTGTCTTTTCGAGGAGCGATCTCTATAGGGAGACGGCTCATGGATCCTCTGGCAGAGCTAGTCAAGATAGACCCTAAAGCCATTGGCGTCGGGCAATATCAGCACGATGTGAATCAGCAAGCCCTGAAGGATAGCTTAGACGATGTAGTCATGAGCTGTGTAAATGCCGTGGGCGTTGAGGTGAATACTGCGAGCGAACAGTTGCTAGCCTATGTTTCAGGTCTTGGTCCGCAGCTTGCGAAAAATATCGTTTCCTATCGAAACGAGTGTGGCCCGTTGACGTCCAAGCAAGCCTTGAAAAAAGTCCCGCGGCTTGGTCCAAAGGCCTTTGAGCAGGCAGCGGGTTTTATCCGGGTCAAAAACGGCAAAAACCCTCTTGACGCCAGTGCGGTCCATCCCGAATCCTATCACATCGTTAAGGCCATGTGTGCGGACCTGGGCTGTGCAATGACGGATTTGCTCGAAGATGACACACTCAGGGGCAGAATAGATCTCCACAGATATTTGACAGACAAGGTGGGAATGCCTACCCTCACCGACATTGTTTCCGAACTTGCCAAGCCGGGTCGTGACCCCCGGAAACAGTTTGAAAGCTTCGAGTTCACGGATGGCATTGAAAAACTCGAGGACCTTGAGCCCGGCATGACTCTTCCCGGCGTGGTCACAAATGTCACGGCCTTTGGTGCTTTCGTGGATTTAGGGGTCCATCAGGATGGGTTAGTCCATGTAAGCCAGCTGTCAGATAGTTTCGTCAAGGACCCTCACAAGGTGGTCAAAGTCAGCCAGAGGGTTACCGTGACAGTTCTGGGCATTGACCTGGAAAGGAGTCGGATTTCTCTTTCCATGAAGAAAAACCCGAAAACGAAAAAGTGAGGGACAATCTGAACCAAATCTGAGCGCAAATTCTGCGAACTTATTTTTGCGCGAGCCCTAAGCAGTAGGCAACCATGCTGCTGAACGTAGTAGATCATCGAGGGTTACTAAAGAGCCTCCAGTCACCTTCAGGAAGTGGGGTCACAATATTTCCCTTGATGACAATGCTTCCAAAAACGTCGTCCAAGGGTACTCTTTCAAGGGTCATGTTCTGCCTCCTTTCTTTGTTTGGATTGTTTTGTTAGAAAAAACAGGCAGATATTGACCCTTGAACCCTAAAGTGTCAATATTCATTTTGTTACGTACAGTGGCAAGGAATCCGCACCCTGATTCTCGAACGCAGCCTCCTGTGATATCTTTACGCAGCCTCGATTTTTTGTGAGTTCATGTACTGCTAGGTCTCGACACACTAGCCTAGCTCAGCCAGCCGACTGCATATTGGGTCGTCGCCGCTTCGCTGGCACACGATAGTATCTGCGCCCCTCAACGATCTTCGTCTGCCCACAACTCGCCGCCACTGCCAAGCCTTCACAATATGTAGTGCTGCATTAATCCTTGACACACAACCCCTTTCTTGCCGTAAACTGTCTTCAAAAAAACAAGTTCTTATCCACGTCCACCATAGCCTTTTCCTTTCCAACCGGCACCGACTCAGCCAACCTTCCCTTGACACCGGATTAATAGGTGTTAGTATTATAGTAATCAATTATTATATTGAATAAGAGAAAGGGTTGAACATGAAAAATCCCAACAGACGTTTTAAGGACGCAATCTATGAACAGTTCTCTCGAATCGGAAAGGCGGTCTCAAGTCCAAAGCGTTTGGAACTTCTAGACATCCTCTGCCAAGGAGAGCGGACCGTCGAAGCCCTTGCCAAAGAAACCGGCCTGGCCGTGGCCAATGCCTCCCAGCACCTGCAGGTATTACGTTCCGCTCGCCTTGTTGAGGCAGAGAAAATGGGACTGTATGTAACCTATCGCCTGGCTGATCAGAAGGTCTGCGAATTCTTTCTATCCATGCGAGTGCTTGCTGAAAACAGGCTGGCAGAAGTTGAGCAGATCAAACGACGATTCTTGGAGGGAAGAGAGGGCATGGAACCGGTCGATCGAGATGCTCTCCTGAAGCGTGTTCGTGAAGGAGCAGTGACCGTCCTGGATGTGCGGCCGACTGAAGAGTACAAAGCAGGGCACATCCCTGGAGCCATATCCATTCCGTTAAAGGAGCTGGAGCTTCGCCTGTCCGATCTGCCGCTAAACCAGGAGGTGGCAGCATATTGTCGAGGGCCTTACTGCGTTCTCGCTATCCAAGCCGTTGAGGTACTGCGTGCCAAGGGTTTTAATGCAGTGCGCCTTGAAGAAGGAATCCAGGACTGGCGGGCCATGGGGTTTTCAATCGCCAGGGGTGATGAGGCGAGATAACTTCAGTAACTTTATGGTGAGGTTGTTAAGGTATGATATTGATCAATAACTTCTAAAACAAGAAATGTAATAGGAGAAACAACGCATGAATCTCTTCAAGAAAAAGACTCTCACGGGACTTGCCCGCACGTGCGGCTGAGCGGCGAAAATTGGTCCGGCAGCCTTGTCGGACGCGCTTTCCGGTCTTAAAACACCTTCGGATGCAAACCTTCTGGTAGGTGTCGAGACTTCCGACGATGCAGCTGTTTACCGGCTCACAGACGAGATCGCTATGATCAACACCATCGATTTTATTACCCCGCCGGTGGACGATCCTTACTGGTTCGGGCAGATATCGGCCGCTAACTCGATCTCGGATATCTATTCCATGGGCGGCCGTCCCCTAACAGCATTGAATATAGTGATGTTTCCCTCAAAGCACCTTGACATGGGGCTGCTCAAAGAAATTCTTCAAGGCGGCTCCGACAAGGTGGTAGAGGCCGGGGCCAGCCTTGCGGGCGGTCACAGCGTGGATGATGAAGAGCCCAAGTACGGTCTTTGTGTAAACGGTATAGTACATCCTGAGAGAGTGATCACCAATGCAGGATCAAGGCCCGGAGATGCCTTGATCCTGACGAAACCGCTCGGCACTGGAGTCTTATTCAATGCTGTCCGCTCCGGCAGGATGCCTTACAGGGACTTAGAACGGGATGTACTTCCTTCCGTGGCAGCGCTGAACGGACCGGCCATGAAAGCAGCCCTTGAATTCGAGCTGCATGCATGTACAGATATAACCGGGTTCGGGATAGCCGGCCATCTCCTTGAGGTCGCCCTTGGCAGCAACTCACGTGTCGTTCTGAAATACTCGGATCTACCGTTGTATCCAGGCGTGCTTGATATGTACCGGAAGGGCGAAACCACCGGGAGCAATCAAGCAAACCGCCTTATGACACAGCCCAAAATGGAGATCCAAACCTCCCTATCCAAAAGTGAGGCGGAGGTGCTCTATGATCCCCAGACTTCGGGTGGGCTTTTGCTCTCCGTTGCCGATACCCAGGCAGTAGAACTCATGGCCGCGCTTTCTGCTTCTGGGGTGCAACAGGCGGTTCAGGTGGGTGAAATCGTTGAAGGCTCGCCCGGAATAGTAGTGGTATAGGTTTATGGAGATTTACATCCTGATCGGCGGACTTGGTCTTGGTACAGGCTTTCTGTCCGGATTGCTCGGCATAGGCGGTGGGATTGTTATGGCTCCGTTGCTTCTTTACGTGCCGCCTTTATTGGGACTTGAACCATTGTCCATGAGAATAGTTGCCGGGTTAACGATCGTACAGGGGCTTCTGGCGAGTATTTCCGGAGCCCTATCACACCGTCAATTCCGTATGGTGTCTGAGCGGTTATCCCTGTATATGGGCGTCAGTATTTTCATCGCAGCGATGGCTGGCGGTGCCGGTTCCAGGTATGTATCAAACGAAATCCTGCTCTTTCTCTTCGCCTGCCTTGCTCTCGGCGCAGCGTTATTGATGTTGGTACCTGTAAAGAAAGACAGCGAGAAACCTGATGTCGACCGGCTCACATTCCATCGGTGGCGCGCGGTGACGGCAGCTTCCGGCGTGGGATTACTGGGAGGATTAGTCGGCCAGGGTGGATCGTTCATCCTCATACCACTCATGACCTCGTTCGTTAAGATCCCGACAAGGATTGCCATCGGCAGCAACCTGGCAATTGTTTTTCTGTCAACTATTGCCGGGTTTATCGGTAAGGCGACAACGGGCCAGATCGCGTGGATGTTGGCTATGCCTATTGCGCTGACTGTGGTACCCGCGACCTATGTGGGAAGCTTGGCAAGTCGGGCGGTGTCGGTTCCCGGACTCAGAAAGACGCTTGCGGCTCTCATCGCAATTGTGGCCATTCGGATATGGGGTTCACTTTTGTTCGCATAGTATCCGGTTTCTCTACACTCCCATCCCCTTTGGCGATGCCGTACAATGTTCTACCTGCTTAGATTTCTTGGTTTCCTTTTTGCCTTTGGCTGGCTTCTCACTGGTTTGCTTCAGCGGAATGCATCCACAGCCACATCCGCTCTTTTTTTCTGCCATTCTAATCACCTCCTTTCTGTTTAAGCGATTAGGCAAACACTTAATTATGACGGCTTCGCAAAAAGTCCAATTTCTGCGTTGCGCTGCATCCTTCGTCACTGCGGAGTACAGTAACTACGCCTCATTCCTCAGGATTTGCGCGCCTTGAACTTGGAGCTTTTTGCATTGCCGTCTAATTTGGACTTTTTACGAAACCGTTATTCTTGCAAATCAGAGAAAGCGGCGCGTTTCTGAGACAAGGTCTCAACTCAGAGATTAATTACACTACAGGTAGAGAGTTGTTTAAGGTTAAGCATTAATGGGTTCATGGAGTCTGTCAAGGCTTTTTGCTTTTGACGGTTC
>SDBT01021560.1_pt1 | contig 10071 bp, 20 predicted proteins | sample 2277101 | NCBI WGS metagenome assembly SDBT01 (sample SAMN10404973, study PRJNA504765) | marine sediment metagenome | isolation source: marine sediment core GS10_PC15, 103 cmbsf | place: Arctic Ocean: Southern Knipovich Ridge | collected 2010
GAACAGGAACTGAAACAAACCCAGCAAATTTAGGGCTTACATATATTATAAAGTATTAGTGAACCAAGGTTTCCTATGGAAAAAGTATGATCATACTTTTTTTTAATCTATTTATTATTTCCTCCTCGCTGGTAAAAACGAGCTGCAACCAGGAGATCCTGATCTAAAAAGTGGCCAAGATCTCTTTCCTTGACCAGCGTTTCCTGTGGAAGCGAATAAATGATATATTTAAAAGGGTGTCTTACTACACTATTATATGAAAACATTAAGATTAAATTTTGATGACAAAGAATTTGCAAAACTGCAAGAAGGCAAAGACAAAGCAAAGAACCTGGACAAATGCAAGAACTGGGAAGATCACATTTTGCGGCTCGCGAGGGTGAGGACATGAAAAAAAAAGAAATCCAAGAAGCAAGAAGATGGTTAAAAGAATTTCTTATAAATGGAACTCAACACAAATCAAGAATGGATTATTATACATATTTTTCAGGATTATTAGATTTGATAGAATTAGAAAGGAGGTAAAAAAACATATGGTAAAAATAGAAATTAAAGGAAACAGCACATCATACAATCTCCACTACGGAGATCAAGTGTTGTTCATAAATGATGAAGAAGTTTTGAAGGGAAGCAAAAAAGAAATCATTGAAAAATTAAATAGTATCATAAGTGTTTGGATTTAAGATGGAAAAAAGAAAAGAGTATATAATTGTTGAAGATTTTGAAGACAAGAAGTATGGAAAAGGAAAAAGATACACTCGATTCAAAACAGACCAAGGATGGATTTCTTCATTTCACAAGCCAACAATAGAAAAGTTGAAAAACAGCATAGACAAAAAAGTGAAGGTTGAAATTGAAACTGATGATGATGACCGAGAAAAAATCACAAAAATTCTAGGAGCTGCAACTGATGATGATGATGAAGTTTTTGATGATGATGATGAAGTTTTTGATGATGATGATGACACGGAAAAACCAGTCAAACATGAAAGACCTGGAGCAGCACCTGCAAGAAAATCTGTGAAGGGCTCGGCCTACGAGAAGGATCCTGTGGGCTTGGCTGTTGAAGTGTTTGTTGCAATTCAGGCAACAGCGCATGCATCAGATGATTTACAGGCAGATATGATTGCAGCAACAAACCTTGTCAAGCAGGCTCAGAAAGTTTTTAATTCAAAATGACAGAATATAATTGCCCATCAGATGATTTACTTGAAAGAAAAATAGAAGAAGAAGCTGAAGCAGAATTAGCTGCAAGTGAGCAATCGCGAGAAGACCCATAAATCAGCCTAGATAATTCATACATATTCATCGCTAATTTGCAGGGCAGGGATGTCCGAGTTCAAATCTGGCTTCGACCATAAAGAGTGAACAAAGAGCTTCTGGGCGCGGTGAGCGGGGTTTATCTTTTTCCCCGAGAATCATTACCCAGAATCTCAATCCTTCTTTTTTCTGAAAAATTCTATCTGAGTTCATGCTCTTTTTTTTACTACTGCATAGTATTTTTCTTGCAAGATCTGTAAAATTTTGGAAAAATTTCACTCCTGGAACATGCACGTGCAACTACCCGGCTACCGAACAACTTAACTAGTTTGCTCGCCTCAGAAATCTGCGATTTCTGCATCAGGCCCTGGCCAGATTGCCGGCCATCATCTAGCTGCGTGCTTTGTTCAGGATATAAATAAGAAATTTATAAGATACAAAAGTTATTCGGTGAGGAGTATAACTCTTTAATCTCAAAGGGAAATAGGCAGGCAAGAAGCCTGCTCATGCCAAACAAAAGTTGTAAATATCTGCAGGCTTTGCCTGCACCGCCAGAGACGCACGGCACCAAGTGTCCGCACGCTCAGGCTTCTATTTAGAACTTTTGTTTCTATTCTTAAGGGGCTCCGCCCCTTGCAAGCCCTGCTTGCCAACCCCGAGATAGCAGGCACAAGTGCCTGACGTGCATGCGGGGCTCAGTCCTTCGCCCCGCCCTCTGCATGTCAAGCAGGAAACCTGCTTGCCACATGTTCGTTCCTACTCCGCAGTCACTCACCAGATATGATGCTCCAGTTACTACTTCCTTGTGGCTTTGGGAATCCTCACAACCCCGCCTCAAGCCTTCGGCGGGGAAAAAAGATAGATAGATAGATATAATAGATAGATATGTTTTGTAAGATAGATAGATAGATAGATATATAGATATAATAATAATAATAATAATAATAAAAAGATTTAAATACTATTTATTTAAATAGTTTATATGGTAAAAGGATTATGTACATTCAGTCTTGATATTGAAGTTATTAAATCTTTAAAAAAAATCAAAAACAAATCCAAACTAATCAATTCTTATTTAATAAAATACTTGAAAAAAAGAAGGGATGAAACAACAAAAGATATTTACAATTGATTCAGAATTATTAATTGAATTAAGAAAAGAAAGAAATCAATCTAAATTAATGAATGATCTCTTATCTGACTATTTTAAATCAGGAGCAAAATCAACAAAGCAAGAAATCCTAAATAAGATTAATTTGAAACAAAAAGAAGTAATTGAAAATAAACAAATGATTATAGTTTTAAAAGCAAAAGTAGAAACAATTGAAAAGAAAGAGAATCTATTAAAGAAAATATTTAAAGACATTCCAGATGAAATCCTTGAAGACTTTAAGTTCTTCCCTAAGATAACACAAGAAACTTTAAGGATTAGATTTACTAATATTTATTCGGTAAAGTATAATAGTTTGAAATGGGAAAAGGTTTTGAAAGCTTATAATCAATACTTCAATAAAAATGTTAAAGACACCAAGAGCAAGAATTAAAGGAATGCTCCGTCAGATATTCCTGAAGAGTGTAGAAAGAACAGCTGCTTTAAAAAGAGATAATTATACTTGCTGTGATTGTGGGAAGAAGCAGTCTGTTAAGAAAGGATTTGAATGTAAGGTGCAGGTACATCATAAGAAAGGGATTAATATTTGGGATGAGCTTATTGATTTGATATATAAACATCTGCTTTGTGATGTTGATGATTTGGAGACTTTATGTAATGAATGCCATGATAAACATTAAAATACCTACAAATACCCTAAAAAGCGAACTTTGGGGCTTTTTCCTTAGCGCTTATCGTGGACCTCACAGAAAATTTTAAAAAATAAAAAATGAAACCAGAACAAGAACCCGAGCCTGACGAAGAATTTCCAGAACTCGAGCGGCAAGCTCGCGAGAACAGAAAGTTCCTGGAGCAGTTCGGCGAATGAAGCAAGCACTCGAGTTCGACATAAACAGACCATGGCTCACGCTTGATGACTGGCAAAAAGATTATTGCTTTGCGAAAGAAACTGATAGGAATTGCTTCTTGCTCTGCGGTCGGCAAGTTGGCAAGACAACTGCCATGAGCATCCGAGCCGTCGAGCTTTGCATCCATCATCACAAAAAAGGAGAGTTTGTTTTGATCAACTCGATTACTGAAAAACAAGGATTTCACATGCTTGCAAAATCTCAGGCGTATGCAGAGGAAATTTATCCTGGAGCAATTAAAAGAAATAAGGATGATAAGCCGACAAAACATCGTCTAATGTTTAATAATGGAACTGGAATCCTCTGCTATGCAGCAGGGGATACTGGAGAAGGCCTTAGGGGCTTCACCATAAAGAAATTAATGCCTGATGAAGGGTCTAGGATGTCTGAAGAGTATTTCATCGCTGTGCTGCCCGCATTATCAGTTGTGAGAGGAACCATGGATATTGCCTCAACCCCGGCCGGAAAAAAACATAAAGATGGAAATTTTAAATTTTTCTACAAATGCTCATTAGATAAAAATTTCAAGAAATATTATGTTAGCGCAGAAGACTGCCCGAGACATACAAAAGAATTTTTAGAAAGAGCAAAAGAAAAATTATCTAAATTAGCTTATGCACAGGAATATCTCGCAGTTTTCACTGATGAATTAAAAAGGATTTTTGATGATGACTGGATTCAATCAATATGCACTTTAGAAAGAATTGACAATTATAAAATCAACAGAAACAGCAGATATTATCTAGGAGTTGATGTTGCAGGATTTGGAGAAGATGAATGCACTTATGAAGTTTTTGAAAAAACACAAAACTTTTCTATTTTGCAAATTGAAAACATAATTGAAAAAAGAAATTACACAACAGAGACGACAAATAAAATTATTAATCTAAATCAAATCTATCCTTTTGAAAAAGAAAGCATCGGCGTCGACGACGCAGGAATTGGTTTTGGAGTTTATAGTGAGCTCATGAAAAATGAGTACACCAGGAGAAAAACAGAGGGCCTTAACAATGCCTCCCGGGAAATTGATAAGGACGGAGTTAGATCTAAAAAATTATTAAAAGAAGAAATGTACATAAATCTTTTAGTATTAGGTGAGCAAGGAAAAGTAAAATTATTAAATGATGATGAAGTTAAAGCAAGTTTGTCGTCGATACAGCATGATGATGGAAAAATCTTTGGCTCATATTCTCATATCACAGAGGGAATTATCCGGGCAGTTTGGTTGGCCACAAAAAACAAAGATTTAAATATTTTCGCTCGTAGGTTTTGAAATGGCATTTGTAGCAAACATCGTGACCGTTGCAGAAATGCAATTCATGGCAGGGGAAAATGTTGATGCAACTGGAGATGTAGACGATAATCATGTATTTCTCCAAGATTATGCAGAGGCATATCTTTCTAATCTTTTAAAGTTTGAATTAACAAGCGCAGCATTCACAGCATTAAACTCTACAAAGAAAACTTTGATATCAGAATGGGCTGCAAGATTTGCAGCAACTGCATTAATTTTATATAATACAACTGGCTACGGAAGTTTGACAGAAGCAGAAGATATGGTTAATGTTCATGCTTATAGAATGTGGCAAATTGAAAAATTATTAACAGATGAAGATACTAAAACTTTCTTAGGAGTACAATAAAAATGCCTTTAAATATTTGGCCTGCAGGATGGGGAGGAGAACAAAGAAAAGAGCAACAAATAGGAGTTGCAAATATTCCTAATGTTTTGAAAGGACAAAATGTTTTAATCCCCACTGGGTTCGGAACTGCGGCAACAAATCAAAAAGAAGGTTTCAAATATAAAGAACCAGCAGGCGTAGGATATGAAGAAATCTATACGGTCCCGGCAGGAAAAATTTGGTATGTAACAACATTAATTATTCAAAATGTAGGGGGAGGAATCTTATTGGCAACCGGAGCAGCTGCTTCTGAAGTTGATTTCTTAGGAGCAACAACAGCATTCGCAATAAGCATGACAACCCCAATTAAGTTTTTATCAGGAACGAGAGTATCTATAAAAGGACAAAATTCAAATATAACTTTGATAGGATGGGAAGAATAAATGACAACTTTAAGAACAGGCCAAACAACAGATTTTTCAAAGCAAGGAACTGAATTTACCGTTGATAGTGTAGACACTGATGGAGCAACTCTTAAAGAAACTTTTTACATTCCAAACTTTTCAAAGTGGCATGGATTTTACAGGAAGATTGCAGAATTAAGAGCTGTTATAAATAAATTTGGAAGCTGGACTTTTGGAAGAGGAATAAAAGCTGATGCTGAAAATAAAAAGAAGCTAGATAAGATTAGAGGAATTGGAAAAGAAAGTTCAAGATCTGTTTTAAAAAATCAGTGGAGAGTTGCGATGATTTGCGGAGATTCTTTTGCGCATAAAATTAAAGGAGGAAATCTTAAACCTCTCAATCCTGGAAAGGTTGCAATTGTTGCAAATGCTGATGGAATAATTATCGGATATGAAATGAAAACCAGCGTCGAGGGAGAGAACTTAAGATTTGATGTTGATGAAATTTATCACTTATCTTTTGAAAGAATTGCAGATGAAATTCATGGCATCCCATTCCCAGAGGCATTAGAAGATTTAACTAAAATGAGAAATGAGGGAATTACAGATCTAAGAATTTTATATCACAGAACTGTTTTTCCAATTAATTTCTTTGAAGTTGAAACATCAGACACTACAAAATTAAAATCTCTTGAAGATACAATTAATAAAGCTTACAAGAATTATGAAAATGTTGTGCTCCCTGCAGGAGTTTTGAAAGAAATCACAAAAGCATCACAGCCTCAATCTTCCGGGAATGATGTTAATAGCCTTGAATATATAAAATTCTTAGTAAGATCATTTGTAACATCATGCGGCATGCCAGAAGTTATCATGGGCTGGGGAGAAAATGTAACTGAGGCCTCTGCAAATATTATTTACCTGGCTTACCAGCAAGAAATCGAGGACATGCAATTGTACAACCAGGAGGCAGCAGAAATTCAGTTAGACATAATTTTTAATTTAGAATTTCCAGCATCGATTGAAACAATGCTGCAGCAAGATAATAAAAAAGATGGTCCTGTGAAAGCTGAAAAACCACAGGCAGGGAAGGATACATAATGCTATATGCACAACAAGCAGAAGAATTTATAATAGATTATAGAATTACAATAGTTGCAATAATTGCTATTTGCGTCGTGGAAAGTATAGCTTTATTTCAAGGTGTTAATGGAGTATTATTGACGGCAGTTGTTGGAATTCTCGCAGCACTTGCTGGCTTATCCCGTCCTATTCCAAATTTTTTGAAAGGAGGTAAAAAAACTAATGACAATCGAGGAAGATGAAAAAGCACAGAAAGAAGCTGAGCAAAAAGCGGAGGAAGAATCTAAGGCTAAAGCAGACGCAGCTACACATGAAAAAATTCGGGCTGAAGAAGGAGAAACCTCAATAGTTAAGGAAGCAAAAAAAGCAGCTGCTGATCTTAAAACTGAGAATGACCGGAGAGAGAAAATTCTTGAAGATGAAAAAAAACTTCTAGATAGAAAAGAAACTTTAAATGCTCTTGGAGGCGGAAGTCCTGGAGGACAATCTACACCATCACAATTTTCAGAAAAAGAAATAGCATCAAGAAAAAGAATTAAAGCTGTTGCTGATGCTAGCGGTGCGTCATGGGGAAAGAACTATGAGTAAAGAAATTGGTTACGCAGATTGGGATGTGGTTGTTAAGGCATGTGAAAAAGAGTTTGAACTTATTGGGAGAACAAGAATTTCGATGAGTGTTGCGGAGCAATGTCAAAAGGCTACTTACAAATTAGCGTTAAAAGAAAGAGCAAAATATCCTGTGCCTAAACCTGTAAAAGTATCTGAAATTAAAGAGATTAAGAAAGTGGATAAATAATTATCCTAAATTCGGATTCGCAAAGTTTATATATCTTGTTTTTATAATTTTTTTATGGTTCAAGCTGAAATCTGGAGACTTCTCGGTAATAAGGGTGATAGAGTTCCGTTTAATGTTGCTAATGGTTCTGCGATTGCTATAGGAGATTTCTTGGAATTAGCAGATAATATGGTTGTAACTGCTCACGCTGGAAATGTTGACACTCCTATCGTCGGGATTGCTGCACATGAAAAAGTTGCAGGTGACGGGCATCTATTTATCACTGGAATTACAAATTGTATATTCAAAGCTACAATCCTCGCTGGAGGAACTTGCACTATTGGAGACTTTGTTTCAATGGGCAATGCAGCTGGAGAAGTAAATTTAGCCTCTGCAACTGACTTTGAAACAGGCTGGACTGTTGGCAGAGCATACACTGATGGAGCAGCTGGACATACATCTCTATTCAAGAGCACATTTTAAAATGGAAAACGAAAATAAAACTGAAGAAGAAAAACCTGAAACTCAAGCAGAAGAAGAAGAAAGAGCAGAGCATGAAGGGGAGAAATCTGAATAATGGCAGATATACCTGGAGAACAAGACCTTAGAGCAGAAGATGTAGATGAAATTGTAAAAAATTATGCTTTAGAACAATTTACAGGAAGACAAATTTGTTCAGTGATCCCAACAGGTGCTGAAAAAAATACTTATTATGAAGAAACAGATTCTGATATTTCTCAGATGACCGTTGACGGAATTACAAACACTGGCTTTACAAATTCTGAGGGTGCAATCTTTGAGCATGTAACTCACTCCTGGACTGAAGTTGCTGAGAGGGTTAAGATGCATGGAGCAACTCATACTATGTCCTGGCAGGTTTGGAAATTATCAGCTTTTGATGTTAAAGCAAGAATGCTTGAAAGAGTTGCAAGGGCAATCGTATTGTCCGAAGACACTGCAATCTATACAGAATTAGCTACAACTACAAACACAGCCACTGCAGTACAGACCTGGGATAACGCCACAGAGAGCTTACAGCAACCTTTAAAGGATATTCTGATAGCAAGGTCAGCTTTGAAATTAAACAACTGGACAACAAGCTCTAATCTAAAGATGATTATTCACCCAACAAACTTCATGGAGCTGTTGAATAATCCTGTTGTAAGAAATGCTGGACAATTCTACACTGACGGAGTTACAAGAAATGGAGTGGTTGGAAAGATTGCAGACTTCACAATAATTGAAAGCAATGCTATGACTGAGAACATAGTTCTATTCTGTATATCTCAAACAGCGATGTCATTATATGAAGCTCAGGGTATTATTACAAAGTTCACAGAAGAAGCTGGGGAAACAATAACTATCAAAGCTTTTCTAATGTCTGTTCCTGTTCTTATAAATAACAACGCTGCGTACAAGTTGACGGCGTGTTAAGATGACAGCTGGAGATGTTGAAGTTATTAAAGGATCAATCAATTCTTATTTAGCAGCTTCTTTTGATGGCACTGATGATGAACTGCAAGCAAATGCTCATGCAGTTGCAAGAAATTCAGCAAATGATACTAAAGGAACTTATTCTTTCTGGTTTATGCCTGATAATATAACAGGAACTTATGGCCTTATTTCTTGCGGAGATGCTGTAGGCGGAGCAATAGAAAATTTATTAATTGAACAGGCAGCGAATGATATTAGAGTTTTTGGCAGGTCACAGGGAGCAGCAGGATTTGATTTCATAACTACAAATGCAGCTCTCGAAAAAAATGTATGGGTTCACGTCGCTGTTGTTCAGAATGGAGTAAAACCTAATATTTATATTAATGGATTACTAGTAGCTGCGACTGAAACAGTCGGAACAAATGCTGATCACTGGTTTAATGATTTTACAGGGCTTGATGAATGCAGAATCGGATGCAAGACATTGAATGGAGCAGAAAGCAATTTCCTTTTAGGTGTCATGGGTCCTGTTAAATATTGGAGTGCTGCCTTAGACGCAACGTCAATTGCAAGAGAAGCAGGAATTGATCCAAGTCCTAATACTACTGGGGAACAGGCAATCCTCGACGCTGCTTTAGAGGAATCATGGGCCTGGGATGGATTGCTTACAAGTTCAGGCGGAGATGCAACAACTGCTGTCGTTGTCGCGCATGCTTATTTATCCGGATGGTCCTCACAATGGAGCAGGGCAGTGGAATTAAGAGGATATACTCATGCTAACGATAACTTTAATACTTTTAGAGATGGCGGTCAATATGTAACAATCGCTATCCAGGGGGCATGATGGTAAAAACAAAAGAAAGAAAATTATTTTATAAAGGAAAAGAAATAAAATCTGAGGATGCACACAAACTTCCTCTAGAAGAAAAAGTTTATTTGTCAGGAAGAAAACCAATTAAACTTAAAAAGAAGGAGGTTGAAAATTAATGGTAGATGGAGACCCAATAAAAACAAGAGAAATAATTATCGGAGAGGGGAAAATTATTACTGAAATAGATACTGAAGCAAACGGAACTTCAGGAACTCCTGCTTTTGGAAATGTAGAACCTGCAGCAGTTACAACAGACACCGTGGCTAAATGGTTGAAGATAACAATCGCTGGTGATGGAGATTATTATATTCCTATGTGGACATAAAAAATGGTTAGCGCTAATGCAAGGCGGATAATTAATTCTACAAAACCAATCATAACAAAAGTTCCTCGAGGACAAACAAAGCAAGGCTCAGCTGGTTATGATAACCCCCGGGATGATATTGAGAGAGTCAAGAAAATGCGGGAGGGTAGTGTTGAGAAAGTCCCAACACTCCACAATGATATAGTTAATAAAGAATATGTAGATGATTCTATCCCAGCCAGTATTAGTTTATTCTTCACAGAAAATGGTTCTGACCTTGGGGGAGTTTACCTAGACCA
>SDBT01021561.1_pt1 | contig 10071 bp, 10 predicted proteins | sample 2277101 | NCBI WGS metagenome assembly SDBT01 (sample SAMN10404973, study PRJNA504765) | marine sediment metagenome | isolation source: marine sediment core GS10_PC15, 103 cmbsf | place: Arctic Ocean: Southern Knipovich Ridge | collected 2010
GACCAAGGGGCCGGCAGCTGGAATTTACACAGGAAACAAAAACAGGCGGAAGGAAGCCCGGTACAGGCTCTATAGAAAAGCTTCTGCATTATTTAGAAGAGAATGGGATCGGCCTGGTCGATATATCCCGGGATGATTATCCGGGCCTTCTCAGGCAGATCTATTATCCCCCGCTATTACTATTTAAAAAAGGTATTAAAAATATAGGAACAGGGTTTAATATTGCAGTGGTAGGAAGCAGGAGATGTACTGCTTACGGCAGGGAAGTAGCAGAAGATATCGGCAGAAATCTATCCAGATTGGGCATTACTGTTGTGAGCGGCCTGGCAATCGGTATTGACAGCTGTGCCCACAGGGGAGCACTGAAAGAAAAGGGGGGAAGCATCGGCGTACTCGGGTGCGGAATCGATGTAATATATCCCCCGGAAAACAGGACACTTTTTAAAAATATGCAGGAAAACGGGGCGATCATAACTGAATTTTTTCCCGGGACTCCACCTCTTAGACAAAATTTTCCTGTCCGTAATAGGATAATAAGCGGATTATGCCGGGGAGTAGTGATTATTGAAGCCGGTGAAAAAAGTGGAGCGGTAATAACCGGTGAAACCGCGCTCAGGCAGGATAGGGAAGTATTTGCGGTACCTGGCAGCATATTCAGCACCCAGAGCAGAGGCTGCCACCGGCTGATAAAAAGCGGGGCAAAACTGGTTGAAGGAATTGATGATATACTGGAAGAATTGTCTCAATACTTTGTAGGAAAGCATGGTAATCTTAAAAAAGAGGCACGATCACCTGAGCCTGGATCAGGAGAGGATCCAGATAAGAACGGTCTCAGCCGGGATCAGCGCAAAGTCTATGATGCACTGCGGCATAAGCCTGGGACCCTGGAAAATATAGTCAGGGCCACAGGGATAGAAGTCAAAGAGGCCTTAAGAATACTTGCTGCCCTGGAACTGAAAAAACTTGCCTACGAAGATAGTTCTGGAAAGTACATAAAAGTATAATAGACTTTGTATTAGTAGAAGATATTTATTAAAATAAGGCATGTAAACCAATCAGGCAGCCAAATGTATTAAATTAATAATAGGGAGCACAAAGCATGGCACTGTTTAGAAGAAAGAAAATAACCAGGCCAAAAAGCCATCTTGGAATGGCTCTATTTAAGTATGATAATATTATAAACAAGGATATAAAGGGGATCATCAACAGCATAAACTCTAAAAAGGCAGTAAATCCAAAAAGGGGCAAAGCTATTTTTGATGGTGCCAGCAATAAGTTTGATTTTATTGTTGAGGATATTTCAAAAGAAAATCTAAAGATCGATTACCGTTCAGATAAGATAAGATATATGATAATAGATATGATAAATATACTTAAAACTTTTTTTGAAAAAGCCCTGCAGCATGATTTTGATCCTGAAAAAATTAAAGAATATAACCTGCCAGGCAGTTTAGGGAAGGTTTTGTCTTTAAGAGAAAATATTAAAAAAAAGATGAAAGATATTGAAAGTGACTATCTGTAAAGATGGACTTATATGAAAGTTTTAGCCTTTATAGGAAATATTTAAAATTCGAAAAAAATCTTACACCCAATACTATAAGGTCCTACCAAAAGGACCTTATACATTTGTTGGAATTTTATAAAGAAAAAATGGTGTCAGATACCAGCCAATTGAGCCTCGGGATGTTCAGGGAGTATTTGAAAGCTCTAGACAGCAGGAATTATTCCAATCGGACAATAATAAGGAAATATTCATCTTTTATCAATTATTTCAGATTTCTGGAAAATAACAGCCTGGTCGATTCACAATTAAACCAGGCTATAAGTGTTCCCAAAAAAAGGCACCGTTTTTATTCATATCTTTCTGCTAATGAAATGGAAAAACTTTTTGAAACCATAAAGACGGAAGATGACTCCGGTATTAGAGATAGGGCCATCATCGAGTTGATATACTCGACCGGTGCCAGGGTAAGCGAGATCGAGGGCCTAAAGGTCCGTGATATTGATTTATTGAAAAACGAGGCTATGGTCACAGGGAAGGGCAGGAAGCAGAGGATCGTATACATTAATAATGAAGCACTGCACTGGCTGGACAGGTATTTAAAGATCAGGGCCAATTTCGGTTGTTCCGGGGACAGGGGATATCCGAGAGATGAGCATTTGTTTTTGAACAGGTTTGGGACCAGGCTTTCAGCCAGGAGCATAAGGTCCATTGTCAAAAAAAACATTAAAAAGGCCGGGATAAGTAAAAATGTGTCAACTCACAGCCTGAGGCACAGTTTTGCTACTCATCTGCTTCAGGAGGGCGCAGGGATAAGGGAGATACAGGAGCTTTTGGGGCATGAAAATGTTTCTACGACCCAGATATATTCACACTTGAATATTAAAAAATTAAAAAAAGATTATAAGAAATTCCATCCCCGTGCAAAATAAAATGGATACTTCTATTATAAATAAATCATTTGATCCGAGGTTATATTTGCTGAATAAAATATATTATGTTAGACTGTAGCGTTGAAATTACACACACCACTTTCAGTATTATGGTGAGGATAAATAAAAGTTAAAGTGGTGGAGGAAAAACCATAACAGGAGGTATTATTTTGAGCGTCGTGACCATGAAGCAGCTTCTGGAAGTCGGGGTACATTTTGGGCATCAGACCAAAAAGTGGAACCCTAAAATGAAAAGATATATATACACAGATAAAAACGGAATATATATTATAGATCTTCAGGAAACTCTAAGGCTATTGATCGAAACCTATGAATATGTAAGGGAGCTTGCCGCCAGAGGCGGGTCAGTACTATTTGTAGGCACAAAAAAACAGATCCAGGATATAATAGAAAGCTGTGCAAATGAATGTGAGATGCCGTATGTAAAAAACAGGTGGCTTGGCGGCACTCTGACCAATTTTGAGACAATAAGTAAAAGGACCAGGAGAATTGAAGAGATTGAAAAAATGGAAGAGACTGGTGTTTTTGAAAAGCTGCCAAAAAAAGAAGTACTTGGAATAAAAAAACAGTATCAAAAACTTCTTTACAATATTGGAGGCATAAGGAAGATGAGGAAAAATCCTGAAGCCCTTTATGTCATCGATCCGAGCAAAGAAGTGATTGCAGTAAAAGAAGCAAGGAAGTTGGGTATTCCCGTAATAGCTATTACCGATACTAACTGCGATCCTGATTTGATCGATTATGTGATTCCCGGCAATGATGATGCGATCCGGTCATGCAGTTTGATAACCGGGGTTATCAGTGATGCAGTAAAGAAGGGAAAAGAACAAAAGATCAAAATGGATAATAGCCCTGAAGAGAAAGATGCAAAAAAGTTAGAAAAAAATGAAAAGAGTGAAGATAAAACTGAAGATTGACCCGAAGATAATGAGTGGGTTTAAAAGTTAGAGAGGAAATAATGGAAATAAAAGCTGATCTGGTAAAAGAATTAAGAGCTAAGAGTAATGCAGGAATGATGGATTGTAAAAAAGCGCTTCTCGAAAGTAAGGGCGACCCGGAGAAGGCTGAAAAAATATTAAGGGAGAAAGGCCTGGCACTGGCTTCTAAGAAAGCTTCAAGGACTGCAAAAGAGGGACTGATTGAAAGCTATATCCATCCGGGTTCCAGAATAGGTGTGATGGTCGAGGTAAATTGTGAAACTGATTTTGTAGCGAGAAATGAAATGTTTAAAACTTTTGTCCATGATATTTCATTACATATTGCGGCATCGGCCCCATTATATATATCTATTGACGAGGTTCCTGAGGAAATAATCGAAAAGGAAAAAGAGATCTACAAAAACCAGGCATTAAATGAAGGAAAACCTGAAAAGATCGTGGATAAGATCGCTGAAGGAAAAATAAAAAAATTCTATGAGGAAAATGTACTTCTGGAGCAATCATTTGTAAAAGATACTGATACAAGTATTGGAGATCTTTTAACACAAAATATTGCTAAAATAGGAGAGAATATAGTAATTAGAAGATTCACACGGTATGTACTGGGTGAACAAAGCTAGGGCTTAAATATTTTTTTATAAATAAAAAATTATTAAATGGCAGTAGCAAAATATAAGAGAGTTTTACTTAAGATCAGCGGTGAGGCACTGCTGGGTGATGGCAGGCACGGGATCGATCCTAAAGTAGCAAATGATATAGCCGGACAGATAAAAGAAGTCGTTGATCTTGGTGTAGAGATCGCAGTAGTGATCGGCGGGGGAAATTTTTGGCGCGGCACATCAGCAAGCGCTAATGGAATGGACAGGACAACAGCTGATTTTATTGGAATGCTTGCAACCACCATGAATTCCCTGGGACTTCAAAATTCTTTAGAAGGAATAGGGGTCATTACAAGGGTACAAACTGCCCTGACTATGGCCGAGATAGCGGAACCTTTTATCAGGAGGAGAGCAGTAAGGCATCTGGAAAAGAAAAGAGTAGTAATTTTTGCAGGCGGGACAGGAAATCCATATTTTACAACAGATACGGCGGCAGCACTTCGTGCACTTGAAGTAGATGCAGAAATAATCTTTAAAGCTACCAAAGTCGATGGAGTATATGATATGGATCCGGTAAAGCATAAAGAGGCCAAAAGATACAGTGAGCTGACTTTTTTTGAGGTCCTCAAAAAAAACCTTAAGGTAATGGATTCAACTGCAGTTTCTTTATGCAGGGACAATGATCTACCTATTATAGTGTTTGATATCACAAAAACGGGCAATATAAAAGGTGTTATAATGGGAAATAAAATTGGCACTATCGTAAAAAGGGGTGAAGAATGAAAGACAAAATAATAATAGAAATCAAGAAAAAGATGATTCAATCTTTGGAAAATACGCAGCATGAATTCAATACAGTCAGGACAGGAAGAGCTTCAGCAGCCTTACTTGATAATATCTATCTTGATTATTATGGAAGCAAGACCCTGGTAAAACACGTAGCAAATATCAGCGTGCCTGAACCAAGGACAATTCTTATTTCACCCTATGAACCAAAATTTTTAAAGGAGATCGAAGACCGGATCACTAAGTCGGACCTGGGTATTAATCCCTCGAATGATGGGAAAGCTATCAGGTTAAATATCCCGCAATTAAATGAGGAAAGAAGAAGAGAACTGGTAAAACTGGTAAAGAAAATAGCAGAAGACGGAAAAATATCGTCAAGAAATATTAGAAGAGATGCAAACGAGGAATTCAAGAAATTGAAGCATGATGGTGATATTACTGAAGACGACCTTGCAAGTTCACAAAAAGAGGTCCAGGAAATTACTGACGACTTTATAGAAAAGACCAATAATTCCCTGGCTTTAAAAGAAAAGGAAATCATGGAAGTGTAGGTTGAATATCTTGAGTCTGTTTTCTTCTATTTTTACTTCTATAAAGAATCCATCCATAAAGGAAGTCAAAAAAGATAAGGTTCCCGGGCATATTGCTATAATTATGGATGGAAATGGCAGATGGGCCCTAAAAAGAGGGCTCCCGCGTTCTGCCGGGCACAAAGTCGGAGTGGAATCACTCAAAAAAGTTGTCATAGCTTGTATCGATTTAGGAGTAAAATATCTCACGGTCTATTCATTTTCCAGCGAGAATTGGCTGAGACCCAAAAAAGAGGTCGATTTTCTTCTGGATCTATTTGTATTTTCGCTCAAAAAAGAAATCGAAGAGCTAAATAGCAGCGGCGTAAAGCTAAAGCTTATCGGCCAGAAAGAATCAATACCTGCCAAGGTGCTTAAGGCATTCAGGGATGCTGAAAAGATGACTGCAACAAACAATAAACTTATTTTCAATATAGCATTTAATTATGGCTCCCGGAAAGAACTTATCGAAGTAATTAAAAAAATACATAAAGCTGCAAACAATAATAAGGTCGATATTAATAAAATTGATGAGAATGCAATATCTGATTATTTATTTACCACCGGGATACCTGATCCGGACCTGCTGATACGTACCAGCGGAGAATATAGGATCAGTAATTTTCTTCTGTGGCAGCTTGCTTATACCGAGCTGTATTTTACAAAGACCTTATGGCCCGATTTCAGGGAAAAACATTTGCATAAAGCAATACAGGATTATCAAAAAAGAAGCAGAAGATTTGGAAAAATATAGTTTTGCAGGTGATTAAATGATCGTACTACAATATGTCATAGCCATACTCGGGCTGTCAATGATAATCATGGTTCATGAATTCGGGCACTTTATTTTTGCCCGGATATCAGGAATGCATGTTGAAGAGTTTTTTATAGGTTTTGGCCCGCCACTGTTCAAGTATAAGGCTAAAAATGGAACTGTTTATGGGATCAAGGCCATACCGGTAGGAGGGTATGTCAAAATATTTGGTATGGACAGAAGGCAGAAGATCCCTGCTGAGAAGAAAGACAAGTCTTTTCACAATAAAACATTTTTCAGGAAGATTCTTGTGATAATCGGAGGGGCAGGGTCAAATACGGTTTTTGCCGTTATCCTTATCTGGATATTCTTGAGCATGGGGGTAATGGCACCTACCAATACTATTGAAACTGTCATTCCTGAGACTCCAGCCGATATTTCGGGTTTTAAATCAGGGGACCGGGTAGTCTCCCTGGATGGAGAAAAAATAGAAAGCTGGGATGATTTCGTGAGGCTGAACACGAGCCATCCCGGGGAAGAAGTGACATATTCTATTATCCGGAATGGGGAAGAGATAGACATACCGGTAGAACTTGAGGATGTAGAAGGAGAGGGTTTCCTGGGTGTGAGCCCGGGATATATTGTAGAAAGGATGGGTTTCGGGGAGATAATAACAGAAGGTTTTAAGATGACATGGGAGATCGGCACCACTTATGTCAAATTATTTGGAATGCTTTTCTCGGGGCAGTTATCTTTTGCCGAAGCACGGCCGGTCTCACCGGTAGGAATCATCAGCATATTTCAGCAGTCGGTGGCAATGGGTTTCCAGAATTTTTTACTCTTTATTGCCCTTGTCTCGATTATCGTGGGTTTCGGAAACCTGATCCCACTGCTTCCACTGGATGGTGGGAATGTAATTTTGATCATAGTGGAGGGCATTAGAAAAAGGCCGATTCCCATAAGGGTCTTTGAGATCATTAATTCTATAGGAATATTTATCATGATATCGATACTGATCGTGGGTTTTGTTTTTGATATAATCAATCCTTTCCGGATAAGTAATATGTAAGCGGTTATAGATGATAATAAAAAGAAAAAAGACAAGGGTCATAAATGTTGGAGATCTAAAAGTCGGCGGATCCAATCCTGTTTCTGTCCAATCAATGGTCAAAACAGGAATAGAAGATCCCGGCAGGCTGCGGAAAGAGATCGGTGAATTGACCCGTAATGGCTGTGAACTGATAAGGATAGCAGTACCAGGGGAACAATCTGCGGCTTATTTAAAGCAGCTTATAAATGAAGGAATATTTTCTGTACCTGTAGTGGCAGATATCCACTTTGATTATAAACTGGCACTTGCCAGTATTGATGCCGGAGTAGACGGTATCAGGATCAATCCAGGAAATATTGGCAGCCTGGAGCGTACAGGCAAAGTGATCGAGGAAGCAAAAAAGAAAAATATAGCAGTAAGGATCGGAGTAAACTCGGGCTCGATCCATAAAAAGATCCTTAAAAAGAATAAGGGGAATATAGTAAACGCAATGGTCGAAAGTGCTGTTGAAAATGTAAGGCTTCTTGAAAGGTTAGAGTTTTACAATTTTAAAATATCTGCAAAGGCATCCTCAGTTCTTGACACCATTAGTATTTATGAAGCAATATCTGCAAGAATTGATTATCCCCTGCACCTTGGGGTCACAGAAGCTGGCCCTCTGTTCAGGGGAAGCATCAAGTCTTCCCTGGGCCTGGGCATCCTGCTTGCAAAAGGGATAGGGGATACTATAAGGGTCTCCCTGACTGAGAGATCTGTAAAAGAAGTAAAGGCTGCATATATGATATTAAACAATTTGGGCCTGAGGGACCGGGGAGTGGATATAATTTCCTGCCCCACATGCGGAAGAACCAGAGGGGACCTAAAAAGTATTGTGGAACATGTGGAAAAATTAACCACAGGTGTACAGAAAAACCTTAAACTGGCAGTGATGGGATGTATTGTGAACGGCCCGGGTGAAGCGAAAGAGTCGGATCTGGGGATTGCTTTCGGCAAAGATAAAGCTGCAGTATTTTTGAAAGGAAGTATAATAAAAAGAGTTCCTAAAAATGAAGTAAATGAGGAATTTGAAAAGGAATTGGAAAAATTAATTAAAATAAATTAGGAGACAATATTGAAATATTCTGAGATTTTAATGCCTACTTTAAAGGAAGAGCCCAGCGAGTCCGAGATCACCAGCCATTCCCTGACACTCAGGGCGGGCCTTATAAGAAAGATCGCATCAGGAATATATGCATTCCTGCCAGTGGGGTTTAAAGTTCTAAAAAAAATAGAAGAAATCATCAGGGAAGAGATGAACAGGTCCGGGGCCATTGAGCTGCTTCTACCGGTGGTGCAGCCCTCTGAGCAGTGGAAAGAATCCGGAAGGTGGGGAGAATACGGGCCGGAGATGTTCCGGCTCAAAGACAGAAACCAGAGAGATTTCTGCCTGGGACCGACTCATGAAGAATTGATCACTACCCTTGCGCGCCTGAACCTGAAGTCTTACAGAGACCTTCCAAAAAACCTGTATCAGATACAGGTCAAATTCAGGGATGAAATAAGGCCCAGATATGGACTGCTTAGAGCCAGGGAATTCATAATGAAAGATGCATACAGCTTCTGTGAAAATGAAGAAGACCTGGATAAAATATATCAAAAGATGCATGCGGCTTATAGTAATATAGTTGAAAGGATCGGTCTCAAATACAGGATAGTAGAGGCTGATACAGGGCTTATTGGCGGGAAGTCTTCACATGAGTTCATGATCATTGCAAAAGAGGGAGAGGAAAAACTGGTTTACTGCCCCAAATGCAGCTATGCATCTAATTTTGATATGGCAAAGTTTTCAGTTGGCACTGATGAGGGGAAAAAGTCGGGAGAAAATAATTTAAGCAATATAAAAGAAGTGCATACCCCGGGTATCACTGATATCGAAAAGCTGGCAAAATTTCTTAAGGTCAAAACCAGGCAGACTGTAAAAACGATCCTGGTCGCTGACAGGGATAGCAGAATATATGCTTTTCTGGTAAGAGGTGACAGAGAATTAAATATTGGCAGGGCTGGCAAGTTTTTAGACAAGGAGTTGGGCCTGGCAGACAGTGCTGATAGTTCAAGTGATCTTAAAATCGGCTATTTGGGTCCGGTAAAGCTGCAGGAGGAAATAGAAATATATGCAGATAATTCTTTAAAAGAAATAAATAATCTGATAGTGGGGGCCAATAAAAAGGATTATCACCTGACAGGCGTAAATCACCCCAGGGATTTTAAGATCAAGCAGTGGGGTTATTTTTCTTATCCCACATCGGGTGACAGGTGCCTGGATTGCGGAAGTGCCCTGGAATTTGAAAAAGGCATTGAGATCGGGCATATCTTTAAGCTGGGGAAAAAATACAGTGAAAAGATGAATGCAAGATTCCTGGATAAAGATGGAAAATTAAAACCATTTATAATGGGCTGCTATGGAATCGGGGTAAGCAGGATACTGGCAGCCGTAATAGAGCAAAACCACGATGATAAAGGGATCATATGGCCGACTTCTATAGCTCCTTTTCTTGTAAATTTAATTGCGACCACGACCAGGGATAAAGATATAACTGCTGCTGCGGACCGGATCCATGAGATCCTGCTGGATCTTGGCGAAGAGGTCCTTTATGATAACAGAGATATCAGTGCAGGCATAAAATTTAAGGATTCTGACCTTATAGGGATCCCCCTGAGATTTATAGTCGGTAAAAATTTCTTAAAAAGTAAAAAAATCGATGTAGAGACCAGGAAGGACCAGAAGAAATTAAGCCTGTCCCCTGAAGAAATCCCGCAATTTATAGAAGACTTTAAAAAAGAGAATCCCTGACCCTCCATTAGTATATGAAAGATCAAGAAGATAGAATCAGCGGAGTTTTAGAAAAAATTGTTTTTAAAAACTCTGAGACCGGATTTATTG
>SDBT01021562.1_pt1 | contig 10071 bp, 13 predicted proteins | sample 2277101 | NCBI WGS metagenome assembly SDBT01 (sample SAMN10404973, study PRJNA504765) | marine sediment metagenome | isolation source: marine sediment core GS10_PC15, 103 cmbsf | place: Arctic Ocean: Southern Knipovich Ridge | collected 2010
TCCGGTGGGCAAAAAAGCCCCCGAATGGGAAATTTCCGAGTGGATTAATTCTGAACCCCTCAGCCTTGCTGGGCTGAAAGGCAAGGTGATCGTCATCGACTTCTTCCAGCTCTGGTGTCCGGGCTGCAACTCCTTCTCGATTCCGCTGATGCATCACTGGGAACAGGTGTTCGAGAAAGAAGCCACCGAAGGCCGCATCGCCTTTGTCAGCATCCACACCGTGTTCGAGGGGCACAATTTCCAAACCCCCAAGCGCCTGCGCGGCTTCCTGAAAAAGAAGGGTATCAATCATGCGGTTGGTATCGACCGGCATATTGATGGCCAGCGGCTTCCTGAAACCATGCGGCGCTACAAAACCATGGGCACGCCGGAGATGGCCATTATCGACAAGCATGGGACGATCCGGTTGCAACGCTTCGGTTTCTTCGAACCCGCCTATGGCGAAGGCCTCATCCGCACCCTGCTTGAAGAGCAGTTCGAGCCGGAAAAAGCGAGCCTTGCCCGGTAGGCCCGCCAGCGCCCGGAAATCGCCCTTGCCACAAGCCCCCCGGCCAAAATAGAGTGATGCTGCTGGGCAGACTATCGGACCCTAGGAGAAAGCTATTGTGGCGAGGGATGCCCCGCCGCCCGGTCTTCCCCGAATTTCTGAATTGACTGCCAATGACACCCGCCCCGCGTAAACGGTGGTGGCATAGTGTATCTACGGGGAAAAGGAGACCACTCGATGAGCGAAACCGGAACGGTGAAATTCTTCAACCATTCCCGCGGCTTCGGCTTCATTACGCCGGACGATGGCGGCAAAGACGTGTTTGTTCACATTACCGCCCTGGAAGCGTCGGGGCTTCCGGCTCTTGATGAAGGCGCCAAGGTCACATTCGAGACCGAACCTGACCGGCGCGGAAAAGGACCGCAAGCGGTCAACGTCGCGCTCGCGGAATAGTTTCGAAATGGCTTGCGGGAGCCGGTTTTAAGGTTCCGTTAGCCATCATTGCCTAGCCTGACGGCAGTGCAGGGGGATTTGTGCCCATGAGTTCCGTCGTCAACATTGCCGCCACTGCCGTCGCCTCCAGCCAGGCGCAGGTGCAAATGGCCGTAGCAGCCAAACTCGCTAAAATGAACGCGAGTAACTCCCAGTCGATTGTGCAGCTGATCGAGTCTGCGAACGCCAGCCTGCAGCAATTGGTGCAATCTTCCGCATCGACCGGGGTTGGCGCCAACCTCGATATCAGTGCCTGACTAGCCCCCGGCTTCATCACCACCAAGTTTGGTACCGCCGCTGAGACCAGCCGCTTGCGCATATTCGCTCGCGGCAACCTTCTTCTCCTTGGGCGCCCGCACCCGGCCAACACGGACAGCGCCGCCACCAGCCGCGATCGTCATTCCCTGATCGGAAATATCGAGCACTTCGCCCGGCGCGCCATCGCCATCCACCATGGCGCTGTCAAACAGCTTCAGATCAACATCGCCATGGGTGGTCCAGGCCCCCGGCGCCGGGTCGGCCCCGCGAATAAGGTTATGAACCTCCTGGACGGGCTTCGACCACTCGATGCCGACGTCTTTCTTGCGGCACCAGCTTTCATAGGTCTTTTTGGAATGATCCTGATCTACGCGCGGGGCCTTGCCCTCACGCACCAGATCGACGGATTCGAGCATGGCTTCGACGCCCATGGGGAACAGGCTTTTGAAGTAGATGGAGCCGAGCGTATCGTCGGGTCCGATCTGCACGGTTTTCTGCATCAGGATGGGCCCTTCATCCAGCCGCTCATCGGGCCAGAAGATCGAAAGACCGGTTTCCTTCCGCCCCATGATGATCGGCCAGTTGATGGAGCTGGGTCCGCGATGCAGGGGAAGCAGCGAGGGGTGATACTGGATGGTGCCGAGTTTGGGGATCTCGATCGCGGGTTGCGGCACGAACAGCGTCACATAGGCCATGACGCACAGGTCAGGCTCCAGCAATTTGAGATGATCCCAGACCTCTTCCTTTTTCCACGACGCCGGCTGATGAACCTCGAAACCCTTTTCTTGCGCGAAAACTTTCAGCGGGTCTTCCGGCCGGCCTTCCTTGTCAGGCGCGCAATAGACGCCAACCACATTTTCACCACGCTCCAGAAGAGCTTCCAGAACCGACTTACCGAAGGCTTCCTGCCCGTGAACCACAATCCGCATGATGCTGCTGCCCCTCAACGTTGTTGGCGTTTTCCCTTGACCAATGGTGGTATATCACCGGTGTGGTCTTTTGTATACCACCAGCGGCGCGCGGGTTATGCTCTCCCCTCGCCGAGCACCGCGTTGCGAAACGTCCGCACCAGTTCCTGCCCGTCCATCGAGGGGAACACAGGCTCATCTGAACTCGGGCCGATCTTGGCGACGGCAAGCACCGGTCCCGTCTGGGCGAACAGGAAATCCGCAAGACCGGCAACGTCATCCTCGCTGCGCGCAACCATGGTCTTTTCGAAACCGGACCCGAGTGCAATTTGGGCAATATCGGCGCGCGACGCCGACAGGCCCGACTGGGCGCCGGTTTCCTCGAACATTTCATTGTCCAGAATGAGAATGCTCAGATTTTCCGGAGCCTGCGCGGCGATTACCGACAGCGATCCGATACTCATCATCATGTCCCCGTCACCGGCGACCACGAGCACGCTGCGGGTCGGCTGCGCGATGGCCAGTCCCAGGCCCGCGGGGACCGCCAGTCCCATCGCGCCCCAGAAATAAGCATTCTCCGCCGCCGGCGAGACAGCGAACAAATCATAGGTGGAAGTGCCAAGGCTGGAGACCACCAGTGCGTCACCGCGCGCCTCGAGTGCGCGTGCAAGGACGCTTCGGCGTTCGAGCTTTTGCGCGCCGCCGCTCATTTGGAAAAACTCTTCATGCCGATGACCTGCTGGGCGATCAGCACGGCCACCGCCCTGCCATCCCTGAATGCCATATCCGCCCCCTGCTTGAAGAAAGCCGCAACATCCTCTTTCGTCACCGCTTCCAGGCAGGTGACGCCCATGGCCTCGAAAACCGGTCTCACTGCCCGGCCCATGGGCAGTTGAGCCGGATTGCCCTCACCCTCCTGGCCCCGCATGGTGACCAGCATCAGGCACGGGCTCTTTGTAAAAGCCGGCAGCGCCAGGCCATTGATGCAGTTGCCGGTCCCGCTCGACTGCAGGCACAAAAGCGCGCGCGTCCCGCCGAGCCATGCGCCATAGGCCATGCCGATACCCTCTTCTTCGGTTGAGAGGGTGACGACGCGGATATTCTCATCTGCGCTGCACAGGTTCAGCAACCGGGTAAGCCCGGCGTCGGGGACCGTTGTAACGAGGGAAATCCCGGCCTCCTTGATGAGAGAATAGACCTGCTCGGACCAGCCATCGTCGGTTTGCGCGGGAGCTTGTGACATGTGGGATATGCGTTCCTCTTGCCGCGAACCTCGCCGCGAACCTTGCCGCGAAACTGGGGGCCAGGATGACGGGCCGGAATGATCAGGTTGACTGGGATGACTTGAAGATTTTTTCAAACAGGCTTCTGTCAGTTGAAGCCCCCGAAACGGAATATCTGGACTTGGGGAGCTTGCGGAAACGCCAGCGCGCCAGTTCCAGCTGACCGCGCAACGTTATCACGACTTCGCCGAAGCTTTTTTCTTCGACAAACCCCGACTCAAGCAACTTGTCGATCCGGTTTCGCAAGGCCGGCCCTAGCGTCTCTCTACTGCCGTTGAGACGCATTAAAATCCGGCAATCGGCCTTGTCCAGACCCGCTACTGGACGCGACACCACATACCCCCGCAAATAAACTGATATACCCCATCAACGCGTACAGGAAATTAGTGTAGCACGCAGCTTACCCACCTCAAGACATGGCAGCGGCAAACCATATCAATGTTGGGGATAAGCTCTGGATAAGTGTGGTTGCACGTGATGCAACACGGCGCCACTCAATCGTAACTGTATGATTTTTTGGCGATATGCCTCAGCCCGATTTAGAACAACTGAAGGAGCGGAGTTTCATCTCATGGCCGACGATTTGAACACCGTGCTCGAAACGCTGGATGAAAACGCCGAAGCGGCCCTTGCCCGGCTCATCGAGATCCTGAAAATTCCCAGCATTTCAACCGACCCGGCCCATGATGATGACTGCGCACGGGCTGCGGACTGGTGCGCGGCGACGCTGAAAGATATCGGCTTTGACGCCTCGGTGCGCCCGACCAATGGCCAGCCCATGGTGGTGGGTCATTACCGGGCAGATGGCGCGCAAACCGCTCCGCACGTGCTGTTCTATGGCCATTACGACGTACAGCCGCCCGACCCGCTGGAGGAATGGGACAGTCCGCCATTTGAACCGCGCCTTTCACAAGATGACGTCAATGGCGAGGTGATCACGGCGCGCGGCGCGTCCGACGACAAGGGCCAGTTCATGACCTTCCTGGAAGCATGCCGGGCATGGATGAGCGTCCGGAACGCCCTGCCCGTTTCGGTCACGGTTCTTTTGGAAGGGGAGGAGGAATCCGGCTCCCCCAGTCTCGCCCCGTTCCTCGAAGCCCATGCAGATGAACTCAAGGCCGGTCTTGCGCTGGTGTGCGACACCGGGCAATGGGATGCCGCCACGCCCGCCATCACCACCATGCTGCGCGGCCTTGCTTTTACCGAGATCGTGATCACCGGCCCGTCGCGTGATTTGCATTCAGGCATGTATGGCGGCCCGGCGCAGAACTCCATCAGGGTTCTGACCTCGATCCTGGGCGATCTCCAGGACGCCGATGGGCGAGTCCAGATTCCAGGCTTCTATGACGATATCGTTTCGCCCACGCCCGACCAGCTTGCCCAATGGGAAGGGCTCGGCGTCGATGAACGCACATACCTGGCGGCGATCGGTCTTGAGCTTAAGGCGGGCGAGCGGGGCCACTCCCTGCTGGAGCAGCTCTGGTCGCGCCCCACGGCAGAAATCAACGGCATCATCGGCGGATATACCGGGCCCGGCTCCAAGACGGTGATCCCGTCCAAGGCTTCGGCCAAGCTCACCTTCCGCCTCGTGCCGGGCCAGGAACCGGACAAAATCATCAATGGATTCAAACGCTTCGTTGCTGAACGCCTGCCGCAGGACTGTTCAGTGGAGTATCTTGGTTCAGACGGCTCACCGGCTGTCGGGTTCGATATCAGCGCACCCGCGTTCAAATGCGCAGCCGAGGCGCTCGAAGAAGAATGGGGAAAGCCGCCGGTGCTGATGGGCTGCGGCGGTTCCATTCCGATCGTGGAATCCTTTAGCTCGCAACTGGGTATGAATTCTCTCCTGGTCGGGTTCGCACTCGACGATGACGCTATTCACGCACCGAACGAGAAATACAACCTCAGGAGTTTCAACAAGGGTGCGCGCAGCTGGGCGCGGATACTGGCCCGGCTTGCGGCACTCTGATTTCGGACCTTTCAACCCGCATCAAATCCCGGTTAGTCTCCCGCCCCGGTACACATAATAAAACAAGGAACGCCCGATGATCCTCCGCTCCTCCCCCTCCTCGCCCTTTGGGCGCAAATGCAAGATATCCGCTTCGATCCTTGGCCTCATGGACCGGTTCGAAATTACCCGGACCGACACTAATGATCCGGAGGATCCAATCTCCAGGGAAAACCCGTTGGCCAAAATTCCGGCGCTGATCCTGGATGATGGCAGTGTCATGTATGACAGCAGGGTTATCTGCGAATATTTCGACAATCTTGCCGGCGGCGGTAAAATTTTCCCCGCGGGTGATGCGCGCTGGTCTGCCCTCACCCTTCAAGCACTTGGTGACGGCATCCTCGATGCAGGTATCCTGCAGGTCTACGAAAAACGCTTCCGGCCCGAAGACAAGCGCCATCCAGCATGGGTGGACCGGCAGGCCGGCAAGGTCAGCCGCGCGCTTGCGCACCTGGAAGCCAACACGCCGAAGGCGGCTGAAACACCGGCCATTGGAGATATCACTCTCGCTTGCGCGCTGGGTTACCAGGACTTCCGCTTCGAGGGTACGTGGCGCAACACTCATCCAAACCTGGTGGCCTGGCTCGACAGTTTCGCCAAGGCAGTCCCCTCATACGAAGAAACAATACCGAGTGACTAGGTCATGGACGCTATCGCCCGGCACATACTGACCATAGCCATCGTCTGCGGTTTTCTTGCCGCCTCTTCACCGATGAAGGCCGCTGGCAAACCGGGAAAGTTCGACTATTACGTTCTCGCGCTGTCCTGGTCGCCAAGCTTTTGCGCAGGGCTTGGCCGGACAGGAAAATCACCGCAATGCTCCGGGACGCGGCCCCTTGCCTTCGTGCTGCACGGGCTATGGCCGCAATATGAGACTGGCTGGCCGAATGATTGCCACAAGGGCAGCAAACCCCGGTTGCCCAGCACGCTGATCAACACCATGCTCGATATCATGCCGGCACGCGGACTGGTGATTCATCAATACAACAAACACGGCACCTGCTCGGGGCTTGATCCTGAAAGTTATTTCCAAACCGCCCGCAAGGCGTTCGAGACAATCAAAATCCCGGCGCGATATTTGCGGCCACAAAAGCCGATACTCATCTCGCCGCGCGAGATCGAGAATGATTTTTTAAAAACAAATCCAGAGCTTGAGCCCGAAATGATCTCTATTGCCTGCGGACGCAACAAGCGGCTTCGGGAGGTGCGCATCTGTTTTTCCAAGGACCTGGCCCTGCGCGGCTGCGGCGTCAATGAAACACAGCAGAAGCTGTGCAAGCTGGACAAGGTCGTCATGCCGCCCGTGCGCGGGCGGTAACTGCCGGGAACTCCTGAACTTGTTCACCCCAACCGCGCACCCCATCTTTACTCAAACGCTCAATATCGGAGAGGAAACGCCATGACGCCAGGTGGGTTTATTTCCGTAATGTCCGGGCTTGCGAGCCTGGCATTGATGGGCGCGGGGCAAGCCGCCGCAGCCCAGCTCACGGTTCCAGGGCTGGTGGACAGGCAGATGCACGCCGACAAGGAATTAAGTCGAAAGGATATACGACATCAGGCACAATCTTCACTTGATTGCGAGAGCCGCAGAACCTAGATTGCCCGCCGCCGCCAAGAAGCCGTAAATAACAGGGCAGCGGCGTAATGATTCGGTGATCGGCGTTGCACCTTCTGTTCGCAGAAAGTCATCCTATATAAGGACAACAGCAGAGCTAGCCTCGAACCCGGTCAAACGCCCCTGAAGGTCACTTGTCCGGGATTTATCGCGTGTGTTTTAAGAGCTAGCCAAAGCCAGAAACGAGCCCATGGTCTATCTCACTCTCGCTGCCGGTATTGTACTTTTGTTGATCGGTGGTGATGTTTTGGTTCGCGGCGCTGTGTCGCTGGCCGCAAAATTGGACATTCCAACGCTCGTCATCGGTTTGACCATCGTTGCCTTTGGCACTTCAGCTCCAGAGCTTGTGATCTCACTGCGCGCCGCGCTGGCCGGCTCCTCCGGCATTGCCGTCGGCAATGTGGTGGGCTCCAACATCGCCAACATATTCCTGGTCCTGGGGATACCGGCTCTGATCGCAGCCACCAATTGCGACCAGCCCTTCATCAAACGGAACATGCTTTATGTGGTTGGCGCCAGCTTGCTGTTCATCACCCTGTGCTTCAACGGCCCCCTGACCTTCTGGCACGGGGCCATTTTATTTGGCTGTATGGTCGCCTTTCTCGTTGAATCGGGCCGCCTTGCGGCGCAGCGCACCAATGCGGCTACGGCGATCGGAGAAGAAGCCATCGAACTCATCGACGGCGTTTCCGGCGTGCCTACGCGCAGCTGGACCATAGCCCTGTTCCTGGCCATCGGCCTTGTCTCTCTTCCCATCGGCGCACAGATGACGGTGAGTTCAGCATCCGATATTGCCAAGAGTTTTGGTATTTCCGAAGCCACCGTTGGTTTGTCCGTGATCGCACTCGGCACGTCCCTGCCGGAATTATCGACCACCGTTGCGGCTGCACTGCGGGGCCATTGCGGACTGGCGCTTGGCAACGTGCTGGGAAGCAATCTGTTCAACATCCTGGCCATCATGGGCCTCACGGCGATGGTCGTACCTGTGCCCATCCCCGAGATCATCAAGAGTGTCGATATCTGGGTCATGCTCGGGGCCGCGCTCGCCATCACGCCTTTTGTGCTGCGCCGCAAATGCATCACCTGGCAATTCGGTCTGGTGTTTGTTTCCTGTTATGTGCTGTACATCTCATTCGTGTTCATGCCGCGGGCAGAACAGATGGCCGCCATCGCCGCCAACTAGGGTCAGGCCACCCTCTCCCCCGCGTGATAACTCTGGCGAACGAGCGATGGAATCTCAACAAACAGCACTTGTCACAGGCGCGGGCCAGCGCATCGGCCGCGCCATCGCGATTGATCTGGGCCGCGCGGGATGGCGTGTCGCGGTGCATTACAACAGCTCGAGTGAAGCTGCCGGTGAAACTGTCGAGCAGATCCGCTCTAACGGCGGCAGCGCTGTAGCGCTGCAAGCGGATCTTGAAGACCTTGATGCGGCACGCGGCCTGTTGCCGGCCTGCGCCGAAGCTCTTGCTCCCCCGCTATGCCTGATCAACAACGCCTCGCTGTTTGAAATGGACGATATTTCAACGCTGAACCCGGAGGACTTTCAAAGACACCTTCGTGTAAATCTGCATGCGCCCGTCTTCCTGGCGCAAGCCTTTGCGGCAAGCCTTCCCGCTGACGCACGGGGCGTGATCATCAATATTCTGGATCAGCGTGTCTGGAAGCTCACACCGCAGTATTTTTCGTACACGCTCTCAAAATCCGCCCTCTGGACGGCAACGCAGACACTGGCCCAGGCGCTTGCACCCAATGTGCGCGTCAATGCCATTGGCCCGGGACCGACGCTCGCCAATTCCAGGCAATCCAAGGAAGCATTCGAGAAACAGCAACAATCCACCATCCTGCAACGCGGGGCCGAGCCTGAAGAGATCAGCGCCGCCGTGCGCTTTATCCTTGACGCCCCCTCCATGACCGGGCAGATGATCGCGCTCGACGGGGGCCAGCATCTGGCCTGGCGCACACCCGATATATTTGAAAGCAAAGATTAGGCATGACCGAGCAAACATCGAAACGCTTCCAGTTTGAAGCTGACGCCATTCGCGGACTGGCCCATGTGTTCGTGCGCGATCTGGAGGTCGAAGCGACCGTTGGCGTGCATGAGCATGAGAAACTGGGGCCCCAACCCTTGCGCATCTCCATCGATCTGACGGTTCGGGAGCTGCCGGGAAGTGTGAGCGACAGTCTCGATCAGGTGGTCTGCTACGGAGATGTTGTGCACAAGGTTCAGGCCATCTGCGAAGATGACCACGTCAACCTCATCGAGACACTGGCGGATCGCATTGCCGCCAGTTGCCTGAAGGATGCCCGCGTCCACGCGGTGCGTGTGCGTGTGGAAAAAACACAAGCCTTTGCCGAATGTGCCTCCGTCGGCATTGAAATTGAACGCCTGCAGCCCTTAACCTGATCGAACGAAAGCGCCGCACCGGTTCGCGGCCTGAAGGTTCGATCTCGTTGATGCCCTCAAAGATACAAGACGGCGACGATCCAATCGCCGATGAGCCTGGCAAACCTGCCCCGTCTGGCCGCGAGACCGGACCCGGGGTGATTGCGCAGGTTCTGAAATCGCTGCCCAACAAACCCGGCGTTTACCGGATGATCGGCGCGAAGGGCGATGTTCTGTATGTCGGCAAGGCCCGTTCGCTGAAAAAGCGCGTGGCAAGCTACACCCGCCTCAGTGGCCACACCAACCGCATCGCCCGCATGATTTCCGCAACAGCGAGCATGGAAATCATCACCACCGCCACCGAAACCGAAGCGCTGCTGCTCGAAGCCAATCTAATCAAGCGGTTGAAACCAAGCTGCAATGTCATCCTGCGCGACGACAAGTCCTTCCCCTATATCCTGATCGCCCGCGGCCATGACGCACCGCAGCTGGTCAAGCATCGCGGCGCCCGTAAACGCGAAGGCGACTATTTCGGCCCGTTCGCATCGGCCGGCGACGTCAACCGCACCATCAATACGCTGCAGCGCGCCTTCCTGCTGCGCTCGTGCACCGACAGCTATTACGAGGCGCGTAC
>SDBT01021563.1_pt1 | contig 10070 bp, 10 predicted proteins | sample 2277101 | NCBI WGS metagenome assembly SDBT01 (sample SAMN10404973, study PRJNA504765) | marine sediment metagenome | isolation source: marine sediment core GS10_PC15, 103 cmbsf | place: Arctic Ocean: Southern Knipovich Ridge | collected 2010
ATCAAATCCTTCTTTTCTTTCAATTGCTACATCTTGTGAAACTATGATATCAGCAACATCCAATTGTTTTGATTCGTATTGAATTTTTTCCTTTTTCTGGTCAAATATTTCTTTTAGTTTATTCTCTCGATGATCAATTATAATTTGAAGTATCTTATTATTACTCACGAATCATCATCTCTTAATGATTTATTAATAACTAATTCATATCTAAAGACTAAATTAAAAAATTAATAACATCTTAATTTAAAAAGAAAAAATATTATTAGTTTTATTTAAATTAAATTTAACATCTTTTTATTGATATTTAAATAAAGAGGTTAATCTTCCGATTGATAATCGTCAAATTTATAGGACCATTTGACGTAATCGTCGCCTTTGTCATTCTTTGATTCTTCTAATCCCATGTAAAACTCGTTGTTATGATTTCGAAGATGAAATTGGTATCCACATTTAGCACAAGTGGTCACCGTTGTTTTTAACCAGTATTGGGGTCTAGAAAAATCTAGTACAACTTTATTCAATTTTTTATTCTCGGTTTCTAAATAGCATTCAAGAGGCAACCTAAATCTAACAGAAGTTGACCCACAATTCGGGCATTCTCCTACTTTACCGATATATTTTACTTGATTCATATTTATGCCAATTTTTTCGTTATTTTCTGCCATAATAATTTCACTATTTTTTTTAATGTAATTAAAGTTAAGTTATTTCATTTGAAATTTAGAATAAATTTAGGTAACGTCTGATTGCATTCTGGATTATAAAGAGTTGAATGTTTCTAGCACCTCCAATCGGCTCTTCTATGCATGCCGTAGAAGCTAACTCTTGAAGATCCAAATTATCAGTTACTGCGATTCCTCCACAAAGATTTTGGATATTATATGTTACTTCTGCACTTAATTTAGCAACCAAGTATTTCCCTTGCGAACTAATACCTGCTACCCATTTTTCTGCTTCTTTACTTGGCTTCTCAGCAAATAGAATATGTTTATCATAAATAGTTGCTGCCTGAAATGCTAATGCTGTTGCTGAGGAAATTTTTGACAAAAAATCAGCTAGACCAAATCCTACTCCTTGATATTTGATTATTGGCTGACCAAACTGAAGCCTTAAATTTGTGTATATAATACCATAGGCAAGAGAAGCCCAGCATATTCCGAGTCCTGATCCCATAATACCAAGTCTCTCCGGAACTAAAGCCCCGAATAGATTTCTGTATCCTTGTCCTTCAGATCCCAAAATATATTCGTTAGGGCATGTTGTATCGATGATTGTATGAGCGATATGAACTCTGGGTACATAGTCAATTTTTAAGCGTTTCGTTGTAATTCCACCAAAATCACGAGCAAGCATCGCCTGAATCATCGTTCCCCTTGGATTTGCCTCATTTGTGACTCCATAAGAGCAAAAATAATCTGCTTTAGGACCATTTGTAGTAAAAACTTTATCTCCTCTAAATTCAACACCATTTTCAGTTCTAATACATTTTGTGGTCATATTGACTGCATCAGAGCCTCTTTCTGGCTCTGTAATGCAAATACATCCAATTTTTTTTCCAGTTATGAGTTCTTCTTGAACGCGTAAGATAGCTTCGCTTTCGTGACCATGTTGAAAAAAATGAAAAGTTGGATTCGCGCATAAAACTCCGCTAGCTAACCGTGCTAATTCCAGCTGAGAATCTAAACAGCTTAGGTGAGTTGCTAGTAATACTTCAGTTTTCATTCCATATGGTTCAAAATCCTTGAATTTGTTGATTCGTTGGATATAGCCTTCTTTACCGAGGATTGGAAAGAGATCATATACATCTTTATTTTTATCAATTTTAGGTCGTAAATCTATACAAAATTCTTGTAATTTTTGCGCAAATTCTCTCTCTTCATCATTAAGAATAGGAAAAATGTTATCATTAAGAATTTTGAAAACATTTTCAAGCGACATTTTTTCTAAAATATTGTCTTTTATGATTTTTTCTTGCATTTTTTCTCAATTTAGAGTTATTTTTGAAATTTAGAATTCAATTATCTTAATTTTTTAAAGCAATTAAATATTAAATATCAATTTAAAAATTGAATAACAAAATTATTTTAATTAAAAAAAAAATTAATTAAAGTATAGCAAGAACAAATTAAATTGATAAATAACTCGAGTGATTAATTATAAAGTTAAAAACCTTTCTCGAAAAGATTAGATCGAAATTAACTAAAAGAGAAAAAGACGAAACACTGAATGAACTTTTAGATAAGTATGTTGACGAAAAGGAAAAAGATGAAATGAAAGTAAAATTAGAGAAAATCTCTAAGATTATTTTAGATACAGAAAACCATATAGAAAAAACAGTAAAAAAGAAGGTAAAAGCAGCTAGAACTCAATTAAAAATTAAGAATAAAGAAGTTGATGAAATCAAACAAGCTGGAGTTGCATATGATTCTTATTCTTTTGGTTTGAGATCTGCTATGCCAATGACTGAAGCAGAACGCTTAAAAGATATGAATGAATTAAAGACGGCAATTTCAATGCTAGAATCCTTTGATGAAGATTCCTATATAGAAAAGAAAGTAATAGATGCAGGGCTAGGAATGTTTTATGATAAAATGTCTCAACGATTTACCAAGATTATTAATGACAATAAATTTAATGCTTATACAATTATTCCAGCTCAAAGATTAATGTACCATGTTTTTTTAAATGTTAAAAATATTACAGAACAAGATATTCTTCCAATATTAAATGTAATGAAGGATACAAAATTATTAAACGACATTGTTGAGATTAATTCAACTTTTTTCATCGTTATCTTTACAGATGAGAAATTAAATTTTACTCTCCCTGAAAAAGTTATATTAAGCTTCGCTTATGATAAGGACCTACTATCTATTCAAAATTTAATGGAACTTACCGAATGGAAGATAGATTATGCAAAAAGAATTATCGAAGGATTGGAAGCTAAAATTAATATTAGTATAACAGATAATAACCTTGAAATTGAAGGATTCAGCAACTCTGAAGGACGAAGAAAATGGGATGAGATTATTCAAGAAAAAATTCAAGAACAAAAAGAAAAAGAAGAATCAAAAAGAAGACAACAATTCGAGAGAAAAAGACAGTTACAAACGAGACTAACTCAAATTGAAACAGTAGAAATGCCAGAGGATGAACCAACAAAATCAGACTCTGAAATTCAATCTGAACCAATTCAATTTGGAACGAAACCGATGGTAAAGACACTACCTACCCCTAAAACAGACGATGAACCAAAAATTGAGGTAAAAGGTATAAAATCTAAGGAGACACAGGAGATTATAGATAAGGATGATTTATTAAGTGCTATGGATGCTCTGGATGAAATCATGCCTGGCCAGCCAAAGATAGAAATGGAAGATTTAGGAGAGCACGAAGCTGATTTAGAGGATCTCATACCTGAAAAAATTTTAAATTACCATGAAAAATTCACTTTAATTACCGGAGGATTAACACAGTATGAAAAAATTAAGATATATCTCGAACAAGATATTCCCGGGAAAGATATTCCCGATGATTTGTTGAAAAATATGCTCGAACAATTAAAAGAATTGCAGATGATACAAAATTCATTGAAAATCGGAAATTATCAATTTTACTTGTTTAAAGAGACCGAGCTTAACAATAATGAAAAAGAGTTTATTGAATTTGCAATTAACAAGGAACCCTTGAAAAAAGAAGATTTTATTGAAGGATTGAACTTGAGTGAGGAGGAAATTTTGGTTATTATGAAAAATCTTCAAGAAAAAGGGATTTTAAAAATAGAAACAAATAATATTATAATACCTGGTATTATTCAAAAAGAGTAAATTAAAAATTTCATTAAAAAATTGTTCCTAATACCTTTTAAATATAGTTCTGTTTAATATATGCTTGAACATTTTTAATTTCTTTTAAGTAGGAATCTCTTTTTCCGAAAATATAGAACCTTACATCAGGTCCCGTCCCAGATGGCCTAAAATAAAGAGTCGAAGCCTTACTTTTTAGTTGATAAATATCGATTTTATTTTTATTATCTGAAAGTGCCTGAACTTTGTATTCCTTATCTAGTATTTTTATAAATTTATTATCGTTCGGTTCGAAATTTTCCATAATTTTTACTTTTTCTCTGTCTACAGCGGGAATCGTACGATTAATTCCAACTATTGACCAGTCAATAGATTCAGAAATGACATATCCTCTACAAATTAATTCGGTAATTAAGACCAATGCAGGAACAGGATATTTATCGGCAATTATAGTAAAATCTGTTGAAAATTTAAAATCACCGGCTTCATTATTTTTAGATACATTTAAAATATTTAATGTATGTCCCCCAGATTCTTCCCAGAAAACCATTAAAAACTGTTCTTCTTCGATACCTTGTTTATTCATAAGCTCTATAATTTGATTTCTTAGTGGTGCCGAATTATTAATCTTTATCAGATTTTTGTTCTCATCTTCTATGTACAATATAGCTTTATCTATTTTTGATTGATCTACTTTTATTCCTAAAAGAAAATACAAAATCACTCCTAAATGTTTATACCCCACTCCAGTTAAAATGTTTAAAAAACTTGTTTCATCACCCCTTAAATCGCTAGGAATTGTTCTTACGTTAATTATCTTCTTATTATAATCTTTTGCGAGGATATTATGCATAGCTGAATAGATTTCGTTTGGGATATAAGTAAAATATTCTCCATTTTGTTTTACATATAAAACAATCCTATCCCTGTCAGCATCAAGCAATAGTGCTAAATTTGAATTAGCTTGAGCCATGATTTCTTGTAATTTTTTTTCTTGTAAATTCTTTAATGGATTTGGAGGATTTAATTCCTCGTCCACAAGAGTTACATTAGCACCATACTGCTTAAAAAGATTAACAATCCCTCTAGCCTTACCTAAATATGGCCAAATCACTAAATTTCTATTTTTTAGACTCTTAATTTCGAGTACTTTTGATAATAGTTTAACTACATAATCATTATTTTTCTGCTCTGGCTTAATTAATATAGGTTCAAAATCTGGTTTTAAGCAGATTTCATTAATTTCTAAAGCTAAATTAGAAATCTCTTTGAATAAATCACCAGACATCGGCATAGGAAAATCAATGTAAAATTTTATTCCATTCCATGATAATTCATTATGGCTAGCAGTTATAACGATTACAAGATTTATATCTTCATAGAGTGCTACTGATGCGGCGCCATATGGAGAGGAGATTTTAGATTCACCAAGTTTGTCGTTTTGGTAATAAATCTCATATCCATCATAAGAAAATATTTGAGAACAATGGTTCAATAGAAACGTTTTGCTTGGTCGGTTATCAGTTACAATAAGTATTTTTAGATTTTGATTTTCCTTCAATTCTTTGAATTTTTGGCTAATAGCCCTAAATACTCGTAAAAAAAGGAAGAATTTTCTGTTTGTTAAGAAATACCTTTCTTTTTCTATATCATATATTTGTATTCTTAAGCCGGAAGTTGGTGCAACTATCGGATCTATAATATTTTTTTCATCTTCCGTTAATTCTGGCAATTTTATTATTTTAGTTCCATTTTCGCCATCTTCATATCGAATATCTTCAATTTCAAATTCCACTGATTCATCTACCTTTTGTTTACTACCTATTTACTAATAGAATTAAATAGAATTAATTAAATTAATGAAGAATTAAAATTTTTTTGGTAAATATTCATTGTAGTCAGGACTGTACTGTTATTATTCTGCTAAACTTTTTTTAGGAAAAATTTGCTCAATCGCTTCCCTTAATATTGCAAAAATCTTTTCCCGATAATTTGAGTTAATCGCAATCATTCCATGAACTTTTATCACAGGAAAGCTTTCAGATTTAGAAAGAATTTTCTCACAAAACTCGGGAGTAAGCCTATTTGGCAAGTCTTGCTTGTTAGCTATACCAATTATCAGAGTATCCTTATAATATTTCTCCAAAATATCATGAAGTATTTCCTTAGATTTATTCAAATTCTCAAATGAAGAATCTAACACCAAAAGTGCTATGTGAGTTCCTTCTAATAAACTTCTCCATAGAGAACGGAACTGATATTGTCCTGCTAGGTCCCAGAAAATAACTGGTAAAGGTCCAAGTGCTTCATTTTCATAGTTAGCAATATCAGCTGTAATTGTAGGCATGTATTCAAGGTTTAAATCCTTCCCGCATATGAGACGGACAAGAGTTGTTTTACCAACACCACCGTAACCAATAATTGCGACTTTAGTTGCCCCTAATATGATATTATCTAATGTTTTCTCAAATTCAGTGAAAATAGAACGATTCCCGCCCCAGCTACCATCTTCGATAATTTTACTATATTTCTCAGTAAACTTCGACCTAATACTATTAATTTTTGAATTCAATTGAGCATCTTCATCATCTAAATCAGCACAAACTACAATAATTACTGAATCAACAATAGTATAACAATATTTAAAATGTTCTGTAGCAGTCGATTTAATGTCAGATTGACTAATTTCTTTCATAAAACCAGAAAATGCACTTAAAAAACCCGCTAACAAATCTCGATCTACCTCTGTGTTTCCGTAATTTCTAAAGAGTAAAGATTTTCCATCCTTCGTGAGAACATTCACAAATTGAATCATGTTTATTAGTTGATTAGTAAATCAGTTGATAAGTAGAGAAGTTTTTTATTTGTATATTATATTTATTAAGTAAATAAAAAAATATTGTTATTCCATAATTCTAAATATTTTTTTTTACTCCTAAAAGGATTTATTTTGTAATTAAATCGAGGTTAGTTTATGTCAAATGATGAAGATTTAAAGCTAGAGGATGTTGTTAATTTAATTAAAAATATAGAAGATAAAATCAATACTTTTTCACAAATACTCCAGAAATTTGGTTTGGATATTATAACCCAATTTGGAAAAACTACTCATAACATAAGAATTCTTACAGATAAAATTAACGAATTAGATAAAAGTGCAATTAAAATTAAAGGATTAACACCACAACTAACTAAAATAATTGATAACCAAGATATATTAGAATCGGATTTGGACTTAATTAAATCCTTGATTCAACGATCAAACATCTCTCAACCTCAAAAAGATATTTCGATTAATAACGTGGAAAGAGATACTTCTTTTACAAAAAGCACACAAGCAATTAAAAACCAATTACTAGAGGTTCTAGATGAAATTGAAAAAGCTGATGATAAACTATATATTATTGAAAAATTGGAAAAAATTAAAGAAAATATCTTTGAATTAACGGGTGGTCATAAAATATCTTATGAAATCTCACAAGAAATAACTAAATTAAATAATGCTTCGTCTTTATCTGCTTCTTTAAAAATTTCTATTAAAGAAAAAATAGGCTTTTGGTTAAATAAATTGTAATTTGATTATTAATAAGATTTTAAATTTTAAATTTAGGTTTTATCTAGGTTTTGTTTTTTCCCGGTAAACATTTTCTGCTATTTTTTTAAAAATTAGGTCAACATTATCTCCCGTCTTAGCGGAAGTCTCAAAATAAGGAGCATTTAACTCTTCGGCCAAGTGAGTTGCCATAGGGCTTATTATCTTTCTCTCATCCTTTAAATCAATTTTATTACCAATTAATAGCCGAGAGATTCCACTAAGTCCGTATTTTCGTGCTGTATTAGACCAATTTTTAACATTTGAAAATGTTGAGCTTCTTGTTACATCAAAAACAAGCAACATACCGTCGGCGCCGTTAAAGTAAGGTTTATGCAACATATAGAACTGCGGTTGGTCAGTTTGCGAGAGACTCATCAAACTTTTGGCCAGCAATGTCCCAAAACATTAACGAAACTTTAACAGCACCCTCATTAATACTAAGATCGACTACCTCCTTGACAATATTAACTCCAACAGTAGGAAGGTACTGTGTTTTAAATTGTTTTGATGCAAATCGCGTAAGAAGGCTTGTTTTGCCGACTGTGGGGTCGCCGATAACGATAATCTTGTAAATAGCTTCTCCAATATTAGATTGGAATACTATATCATCACTACTCATCAAATTACCTTAATTTTTTTTTTTTTACTATAATAGTTTTGAATTTATAACGATTTGAATTTATAATAAATTACAAACATATAAGGATTTTTAAATTTTTAGCTTCAAACCTTTTTTATTAAAGAATACATTATATTTTAAATTTTTAAGGGAATTTGTTTATCAATTCGAAATTTTGAGTCTTTATGTTGTTCTCTTGATATGAAGTAAAATTCATTAACCTCAAAGTTTAATTCATTCCACGTGTTTTGTAATCCTTTGATACTTTTTTTTAATTGAGTACGACCTGTAATTTGTCCAACACTAAGATGCGGACGGAATCCCTCTTTAAATTTGTTTACATCGTTACAATCGGGGGCTATTTTTAAAATTTCTAATTGTAAATTAATGATGTAATCATTCGGTTGAGGATCTAGCCATAATGTAATATTTTCATGCTTATGTTCAAAGTATTTGAATTTTTTAAGTGATATTTGGATTGAATCAAATCGTTTAGATAATTCTGAGAATTTTTTTACCATATCCTCATATTGGGTTTTAGGGCGAAATGGATACAATAACGTGATATGAGGCATCCAATCATTAAAGTGGCGATCATATTTTTTACGGATTTCTTGAATTGGAGTCCATTTCTCCTTAGGGGGAATAATTACAACAGCAGATGTATAAACTTTACTCATAGAATAATAAGAAATAGATTTTTATTCAATAAAAAATTAAAGATTTAGGATTAGAAATGAACATAAAACAAAGGCATTTCATTAAATCCACTGAAATAAAAACGCTTAAGGCGGATATCTTAACATATTACAACCAAGACTTTATAGACCAGGTTTTCCCTAAAAAATGTCGAGTTGAGGTTATTCTAACAGAAGAAAATGATATTTTATATGCAATCAACAATGAATTAAAGCTATGGAAATCGAAAGATGGATATATCCCGGTTTTAACTCTTTTATTAAATAAAAAAGTAGAATTAAAAAAAGTTGTCGTGGATATGGGTGCTATTAGATTTGTAACTAATGGCGCAGATGTCATGTCCCCAGGTATAACTAAAATTGACCCTTTAATTAAGAAAAATGAAATAATCCAAATCGTCGATGAGACACATGATAGAACCTTGGCTGTAGGAAAAGCGATGTTTGATGCTCATGAAATGGTAGAAAAAACTTCAGGAAAGGTAATCAAGAATCTCCACACAATTAAAGATAAAGTTTGGGCTTTTATTAAAAATTTCAAATAGTCTTTGGGCTCATTTTAGTAAGATTAATTAAATAATAAATACATTTTTATTTTTAGTGCTTAATAACTTTTCCAAAGGTGATGATAATACTCCCTAAAGAAGAAATTAATAAAATTTTAAAAAAAAAGAAAGAATGGAAAGAAAATGTTTTGTCAAAGTTCCTTAGTAGGGGTAATATTAAAGAAGAAATAGAGTCTCCTTCAGGAATTCCCTTAAAACTAGTTTATGGTCCTGAAGATATCCAAGACCTTAATTTTTTAGACGATCTCGGATTCCCAGGTGAAGTTCCTTATACCAGAGGTGCGTATCCTACAATGTATAGGGGTAAGTTATGGTCAATGAGGCAATATAGTGGTTTTGGTAATGCGATTAATACAAATGAAAGGTTCAAATTTCTTCTATCGCAAGGACAGACAGGTTTGAGCGTGGCATTTGATTTGCCTTCTCAAATGGGATATAATTCAGATAGTAGTTTAAGTGCTGGTGAAGTTGGAAAAGTTGGAGTTGTAATAAATTCTCTTAAGGACTTGGAATCAGTTTTTGAGGGTATACCTTTAGGTAATATTTCAGCAAGTATGACTGTGAATGCCCCCACAGCAATTTTGCTGTCAATGTATATTGCTGTGGGAGAAAAGCAAGGTGTAAATCAATCTCAATTAACAGGTACAGTACAAAACGACATTTTAAAGGAATATGTAGCTAGAGGTGCTTATATTTTTCCACCAAAACCATCTATGAGGCTAACAGTAGATGTTATTGAATACTGTTCTAAAAATTTACCGAGATTCAATACTATCAGTTTAT
>SDBT01021564.1_pt1 | contig 10070 bp, 8 predicted proteins | sample 2277101 | NCBI WGS metagenome assembly SDBT01 (sample SAMN10404973, study PRJNA504765) | marine sediment metagenome | isolation source: marine sediment core GS10_PC15, 103 cmbsf | place: Arctic Ocean: Southern Knipovich Ridge | collected 2010
ATCTGGCTGGCGGCGTCGGGCATGATGGAGAAGACGGTGCACAGCACCATGATCCCCGCCAGGAGTGAGACCGCGCTGTCCCCGAAGCCGATGACGAAGGCGTTCAGGGCGGTGTCCTCGCTCTCTTTGAGGTAGATGGCGTACGCCATGATAAGGCCCCAACCGGCCCCCGTGGACCAGGCGTTCTGGGTCAGCGCCTCGAGCCAGATCCGGTAGTTGGTGAGCTCGGAGAAGGAGGGCGCAAAGAGGAACTCCAGCCCCTGGGACGCGCCGGGCAGGGTGACCGCCCGGATGGTGACAACGATGATCAGGACCAAGAGGCTGGGGATCAGGATCTTCGCCGCGGTCTCGATCCCCCGTACTCCTCTCAGCACCACCACCACGCCCAGGACGATGGCGATGGCGTGGGTGAGTACCGCCGGAGGGGTGGCCGCGAAGGAGTCCCAGAAGGCTCCCGGCACCTCTTCTGGGACCTCCCGCAACAGTGAGGCCCAGAGGTATCGGATTGTCCACCCCATGACCACGGAGTAGTAGAAGAGGATCGCCGTGGTGGCCCACACCACCCAGGCGCCCATCCAGCCGAAGCGAGGCCCGATCGTCTTGATGAAGGCGCCCACGGGACCTACCCGGGTGCCCTTCCCCATGCCGAATTCGAGAAGAATGAGCGGGACCGCCCACAGGAGGAGGAAGACCACCCAGGCCACCAGGAAGGGGCCACCTCCGTTCGTCGCCGCGATCCGGGGAAATCGCCAGATATTCCCCGTCCCCACGGCCATGCCCATCATGGCCATGAGCATTCCCCAGCGGGAACTGAAGACCTCGCTCCTCTTCTCCTGCACGGGCCGCCTCCGAGCTCAGGTTCCTGGTCGTCCAACCAGCGCACGAGCGTACGGGCGGTAAGCTCGGCCTTCGCAAGGCCGGTGGCAAATCAGCGCCTCAGGGGCAGATCACCATCCCCGGAGTCCACCCCATGGGGATGAAGAAACCGAACGCGAGTGCACAGTAATCACCGGACTCGGAATCGGTGGCGGTACCCATCCATCCTTCCGGGCTCGCGAAGAGGACGCCGACTTCCACGCCGTCGGGCACCTTCTGCCGGGCATTCGAGAAGAGGTCGGATACGTCGGCGGTGTAGCTGTAGTGCTCGGCGTAGTTGATCTCCTGGAGCGAAGCCATCCACATCATGAGGTCCTTCAGGGGCTTCAGCGCCGCCGCCTCCTCGGGCGACCGGATCGACCTGGGACGCGGGCTCACGGTCGGTGGAGAGAGGTCCAATCCCGGTCCCGATGGGCTGTTTGCCGGCTTCTCCAAAGCGTACAGCCGGATGAAGTTGATATCGAGATCGTCCATGAACCGGCCGATCACGTAATCGGGTCCGACCTCATGGGGCTCGAAGCGGGAAGGAGTCACGACACGAGCTCGTGCCCGGCCCTGCAGATCATAGACGTCCCAAATGACTGACTTATCCGCGGGAGGCCGAACCTCCGAGACCCAAATCCTACCCTGGTGAGTGACCTTCAGGAAGAGGAGTCCGACCAGTGAATCCGGCACCGGAATGGACTGGACCGCCCTACGAACGGGCTCCCGGGCGGAGGGCCTGAGGGGGCTGTCGATCCAGAATTGGCCGTGCAGCCATTCGTCGCCAGGGAAGAAGACTTCGCGGGTCGGCTCAAGCTGGTGCGATCCCTGGAAGGCGCCCTGAGAATCGAAAAAGGACACCCGCATCAGGCTCTGATCCCAAACCTGTAGCAAATCCCCCGAGGACTTTCGTATGCGAGTCGGGAATCGGAATTCCCCGGGGCCTTCGCCGTTCCCTCCCACCGAGGAGAGGTACTGCCCGTCCGGGCCGAAGAAGCGGAGCTCCTGGCTCCCTCCGTTTACCACCACTATCCGTCCGTCCCCCAGGCGCAGCGAACCCCGAGCACGATGGAGCTGGTAAGGCTCCGCCCCCTCCCGAACGCCGATCTCCAGGAGGGGAGTCTCCGAGAGTCGCCAGGACTCGATGGCGAACGGAGCGACCGATCTTCCACTCGGGTCCGTCGACTCCCCTTCCCCTCCGACACCACAGGCAAGGGCGGTGAGTGAGGCCAATACCCAGAGGAGGTTGGCGCGGGTCAGCACCCCGGAGTCAGCCGCTCTCTGATCCAGGGAAGAACCCCCTCGGAGGAGATTCGGATCTGCTCCAGGGAATCCCGGTCCCGGATGGTCACCGTGTCGTCATCGGTGGTCTGTCCGTCAACGGTCACGCACCAGGGAGTCCCGGCCTCATCCTGACGGCGGTACCGCCTGCCGATGGATCCGGCTGCATCGTAGAAGGAGGGGATCGCCGCCTTGCGAAGGCCCTCGTGCAGCTTGGTGGCGATCTCCGGAAGACCGTCCTTCTTCACCAGTGGGAAGACGGCCACCTTGAGGGGCGCCAAAGACGGATCGATTGAGAGCACGACCCGGGTCTCCCCCTCCACCTCTTCCTCGCGGTAGGCGTCGGCCAGAATCACCAGCACGGTGCGATCGATCCCCAACGAGGTCTCGATGACGTACGGCACGAAGCGTTGGCCCGATCCGGAATCGATATACTCCAGGCGCTTCCCGGAGTACTCCTGATGGCGGGTGAGATCGAAGTCGGTCCGGTTGTGGATCCCCTCGAACTCCTTCCAGCCGAAGGGGAATTCGTAAGCGACATCGAAGGCCTTCTTGGCGTAGTGGGCGAGCTCATCCGGCCCGTGCTCCAGCCAACGGAGCTTCTCCTCCCTCAGGCCCAGCGCCAGGTGCCACTTCCAGCGCTGCTCCATCCAGTACTCGAACCACTCCTCGTCGGCCCCGGGCTCCACGAAAAACTGCATCTCGGCCTGCTCGAACTCCCGCGTCCGGAAGATGAAGTTCCCGGGAGTGATCTCGTTCCGGAAAGCTTTGCCGATCTGGGCGATCCCAAAAGGGATCTTCTGGCGGGCGGAGCCCTGGACGTTCAGGAAGTTCACATAGATCCCCTGGGCGGTCTCGGGCCTCAGGTAGACCTGATTGGCGTCGTCCTCCACCGGCCCCATGAAGGTCTTGAACATGAGGTTGAACATGCGGGGCTCGGAGAAGGTGTCCTTCGTGCCACAGGTGGGGCACTGTCCGGCGGCCACCTCCTCCATGTCGGCGCGAAAGCGACGGTGGCAGTTGCCGCATTCGATCAGGGGGTCGGTGAAACCCTCCACGTGGCCGGAGGCCTCCCACACCTTGGGATGCATCAGGATCGCGGCATCGAGCCCCTCGATGTCCTCGCGCTGGTGGACCATGGCGCTCCACCACAGGTCCTTGACATTCTTCTTCAGCTCAACGCCGAGCGGCCCGTAGTCCCAGACAGATCCCGTGCCACCGTATATTTCGGAGGATTGGAAGACGTATCCGCGTCGCTTTGCCAGCGACACGAGCTTGTCCATGAGGTCGGTGTTGGCCATTAGGGATTCCGTTGGATGATGAAGCAGGGCTCTAGTGTTCAGGGACATGGAGTGCGCAAAGTTAGAAAAGGGGCCCTTTGGCAGCAACAGGAACGGTGTATTCTTGCCGAATCAGAGTGCCGAGGTACGTTGTGGGTACACCAGTAGAACCCCGAACGCTTCCCCGGGTATGAGGGACGTCGCAGCGACGGCGGCCTCGACGTCCGGGGCTCACGATCTGGAGATTTTGATGCTGGCCTTCACTGATAAAGCCAAGGAAGCCCTCACCACCTTCCTCGACCAGGACAGCGGCGAGGAGATGTCCCTGCGCATCACAGCAGTGGGCTCGGGCCCGACGGGTCCGCGCTTCGAGCTGACGCTCGTTCCGGCACAGGAGAAGACCGAGGCCGACGAGGAGATCGACGCAGGGTTTCTCAAGGTCCTGGTGGACCGGTCCAGCAGGGCGCAGGTGGAAGGCGCCACTGTTGACTACGTGGAACGTGTGAACGAGGCCGGCTTCGAGATTCGGCCTGCCGCCTCGGCCTCTCCTGCCAACGCGCCCCCCCACGAGGCTCCGAAGGGAGAGATCGCCGAAAAGGTCCGACAGGTGCTGGATGCGCAGGTCAATCCCGCAGTCGCCAGCCACGGCGGCTCCATCAACCTGGTGGACGTCCGGGGCACGGATATCTACATTGAGATGCTGGGGGGATGTCAGGGCTGCGCCATGTCCCGCATGACGCTGAAACAGGGAGTCGAGAAGATGCTCCGCCAGGAGGTCCCGGAGGTAGGGACCGTCCATGACGTGACGGATCACCGTTCGGGAGACAACCCCTACTTCTAGGGGTCAGCGCCAGCCGACAAGAAGCGCGCCGGGGGCCTCTGCTCCCGGCGCGTCACCCGTCCGAGGAAAGCGCTGCCAGGTAGCCTTCGCCCACCTCGGTGACCCGCTCTATGGCGGCCTCGATGGCCGACAGAGTCTCGGGGGAAGCCCCACCCACCTCGATGTCGTGGGCGGTCTGGAGCGCGTCCAGGTACCAATCCAGCCAGGTCCGAACGATCACGACCTGCTCCGCCCCGTCTTCCCCCGCAGCGATGGCGGCCCGACTCAGCTCACTCTCCACACCCAGCCGGGCGAGGGCCGCGGCCTCCAGCTCCCGGACTACAAAGCGAGCCGTCTCTCCACCGGCCGAGGTGAGGGTCATCGCGGTGACGGAGGCGCTGATGCCCACATTGGCCATGGTCTCGGCGGAGACCTTGTCGAGCTCATCGCCGTCGGTGTGGTAGAACGCGTCGGTGAAGTGCCACAGGAGAAGTCCCGGGATCCCCGACCGGAGGAAAGGCACGTGGTCGCTGCCCCCCTCGTACGGATTCGTCTTCACCACCCAGCCGGTCACGGCCGCCTGATCGAGGCAGCGACCCAGCACGAAGTCGTTCAGGTAGTGGGGTGTGAGCTCGCCCGCAGACATGCCTCCCCTACCCGAGCCCCACCAATCGGTGTGCTCGTCCTCCCCCCGGGTCCAGATCGCGGAGGGGTCCGGCATCTTCTCGATGAGGAACGTCCCACCGGTCTTCTCGGTGTCCTCTCCCACCATGTCCAGGCTGATGCCCCAGCGGATGCCCTCCGCTCGGGCCGAATCATCGGTGATGTACCGATTGGTGGAGCTGATCTCGTCGCCCCATATCATCGAGATGGAGCGATCGGGTACGAACTCTCCACTACGGACGAGCCCCGCCAGAACCCGGGCGATCTCCGACTGCACCGCCACGCCCGAGGCATTGTCGTTCGCCCCCGGCTCCTGTACGTGGGCGCTGAGCACGAAGCGCTCATCCGGATGGCTGCGTCCGTGAACGTTCGCCACCAGAGTGAGCTCCTCCGACTCGTAGACCCGGGTCTCGAGGGTGACTCGGACTCGCGCCGGACCCGCCTCCACCGCCTCAATCAACCGGTTCCGGGCCGCGTAGGAGAGCCGAACACCCCACGCCTGGAGGTCCGGGTCCTGGGATATGGAGCTGAACTGGATCGAATGGATATTCTCCTCCGGGCGGGTGTACGCCGGCATCGAGTACGAGAGCACACCCAGGGCACCACGACGCTGCACGGCCTCGCTGAAGAGGCGCCGCACACTCGTGTCACCGAAGACGATCTTCCCCTGTACGTCGAGGCCTTCGAACCGTTCCGATCGACCGTCTCCCACGTAGACCAGCTCCGCTTCCACCCCTTCAGGAGGGGTGGAATACGAGTTGGCGGCGATCATGTTGGAGTTGCTGGAGAAGCGGAGGAGGGGGCCGCCCCCCGGCCCCATGAGGTCCAGCGCCCCATCCACCGGCTCCCAGGTCGGGCGACTCAGGGGGCGCCGCTCTACCCGATAGGTGAGGGTGGCATGCGGATCGGCGCCCTCCTCAGCGACGTACCCGGCGTCGTCGAGGACCTCCACCACCCGAGCGATGCTGGCATCGAAACCGGCGTTGCCGGGCACCCTCCAGGTGGGCTCCATGAACGCCACTATCTCCATGGCGCGCTCGCCGGAATACGCCGCCCGGACCTGATCGAAGTACCGGGCGATGGTGGCGTCGGTCGGGCGCTGACTCTGACTCGACTGAGCGTCGCAGGGGGTGATCCCAAACGAAGAGTACAGAAGGAAACAAAGAGCGACTGATCTTTTCATGACAGCTCCGAAACAGTGTGTGAAGACTATCCTCGAAAGTCCGGATCCTCTTCCCAGATCCTCTTCAGGTCCTCGAACTCCGGCTTCTCCTTCACCTTTTCCCCATCCAAGGTTCTGCCGATGGAGTATGAGACTGGTCCTCGTGGGGTCTCTCTGACCTCTTCCTCTCGCAACAACTTGAACCGGTCCCAGGTTGCATAGCGGACGCCGAAGCTGGAACTGTGCCGAAGGAGGAAGTCCGAGAGCCGGGACACGTCCGTGGGAGTCACCAACAGTACTATGCAATGGGCCGGACGGCCCTTCTTCCCCACCAGGGGAGTGGCCCAAGCATCCAGCGCACCCAACTCCAGGGCCCGCTCGATGAGCCACGCCGTCCTCTCCCCGGTCTGGTCATCCACGTTGCAGCGGATCTCCACGACCCGGTCGGTCTCGTAGGAGAGAGCCTCCGCCCCCTCCGCTCCGGCTCCTCCGGGATGGGATGCCTCCAGAAGAGCCACCCGAAAGACGTTCGGATACGGCCCCAGGTCGAGGGTCCCGGCCCCGGAGCCCTGGGCCACCAGAGAACCGCCGGGCCAACCCTCCATGAACTCGGGCTTCAGCGCCCTCAGGATCGCCAGGCCGGTGGGGGTCGAAAGCTCCACATTCGGCCGGGAAATCTCTGGAGGGACCGGAGCCACCAGCATGCCCACGGCCAGGCGCGCCGAGGCCGGGGGGGGCACAGGGTAGGTGCCGTGTTCAATGCTGATGGTCCCACGGCCCAGCTTCACCGGGGAGGCCAGCACCCGGTCCGGAGCCACCCTCCCCACGCACACGCCGGCCATGGCCACATCCACCACCGAATCCACCGCGCCCACCTCGTGGAAGGCCACCTCATCCACCGGCACCCCATGTGAGTCGGCCTCCGCCTCTGCCAGCAGCCGGAATACCCCCAAGGCGAAGTCACGGGCGAAGGGATCGAGAGAGGAGTCCTCCAGCTGACGAACCAGGGCCGGATAGTGGAAGTGCCGGTGCCCGCTCTCCTCCGCCCCCTCAGGAGGGACGACCCGGACATGGGTGAAGCGCGCACTGGCCCGCTGGGTGGCCTCGATCTCCACGATCACATCGGGAGCGTTGAGGAGCCCCGGCACGGCCCGGATCTCGTCGGGATCCACCAGGCCGGCGTCGAGAAAGGCCGCTGTGAACATGTCGCCGGCGATTCCGGCAAAGCTCTCGAGATAGAGGGTGCGCATCTTCATCGGGGATCGGATTGTGTTTGTGAGGAGGCCACCGCCCTGGCCACTCGCGCAGCGGCAATGCCCGCGGAGAATCCGTTGTCGATGTTCGACACGGTGACACCCGGTGCACACGAGTTCAGCATGGCCAGGAGGGCAGCAAGGCCCTGGAAGCTGGCGCCGTACCCAACGCTGGTGGGAACCGCGAACACGGGAGAGGAAACCAGTCCCCCGACAACGCTGGGGAGGGCCCCCTCCATGCCTGCCACAACCACCACCGCCACGGCCTCCTGTAGCTTACCCACCTTCCCAAGAACCCGATGGAGCCCGGCCACGCCAACATCGTAGACACGGTGCACGGGGACACCCATGGCAATGCAGACCTCCACCGCCTCCTCGGCCACCGGCTGGTCCGCAGTGCCTCCCGATACTACGACGACGAAGGGCACACCCCCATCCGGGCCCTTCTCTTCCGGCGGATGGACGAGGCAGGTGCGAGCCCGCCGGTTGAGTCGCCCTTCCGGGAAGCGCTCCTCCAGGGCGGAGAGCTTCTCCGGATCCAAGCGGGTAAGGAGAACCGGTACGCCTGGAGCGGACAGCCGAACGGCGATCTCCAGAATCTCCTCGGTGGTCTTTCCCTCTCCGTAGACCACCTCAGCCAGACCCTGACGGAGATGGCGATGGTGATCCAGGTTGGCGTAGGCCAGCTCATCGTGGCGGAGAGGACCGTGCTTCAACTGTTGGGCAGCCTCCTCCGCGGAAATGCTCCCATCCGCCACGCCCTCCATGAGAGTCTTGAGCTCTTCCGACGTCACGACACTCCACCTCCGGTCTGGTAGCCTGCGAGATCGAGGGTAACCCAACGATACCCGCGTTCAGCGCCGGCACGCTGGATCTCCTCCCTACAACCTAGGACCTCATTCATCTCTTCAGGAGCCGCCTCCACCCTGAGGAAGAAGGAGCTCTGGTCGTCCCTACAGATCCGGACCCGCAGCGTAGACACCCCCGCCCGGCGCAGGATAGTCTCCAGCTCCTCCACGTCTCGGAGCCGCTCAGGCGTAATCTCGATTCCCGTCGTGATCCGGGAGCTCAAGCAGGGACTGGCGGGCTTCCCCGACAGTGGCAGGCCCGCCTCCTGCATCAGAAGCCGAATCTCGGGCTTGGTGAGTCCGACATCGGAGAGGGGAGCCAGAGCGCCCACCTCCTGGGCAGCTCGATGCCCCGGGCGGTCGTCATGATGATCGGATGCGTTGTAGCCATAGAGGAGCCAGCGAAGCCCCGATTCGGTGGCAATCTCCCCGGCGATCCTAAATAGCTCTGTCTTGCAGTGGTAGCAGCGCTCCCGATCGTTGCGGATGTACTCGGGCTGGGAAACCTCCAGGCTCTCTCTCCAGACGTGGTCCACGCCCAGAGAACGGGTGAAGGCCATGGCGTCTTCCTTGTCCCGGGAGGGCGTGCTGGGACTGGTGGTGGTGAGAGCCACCAGCCTTCCATCCTCTTCCTTGCGGACTCCGTTGGCCACCCAGAGGAGGAAGGCGCTGTCCAGGCCACCGGAAAAGGCCACCAAGGCCCCGTCCAGAATCCTCTCGGACAGGTCCGAGCGAAGCTCCGCCAGCTTCCTGGACGCAGTCGCGTGATCGGCTCCCTCAAGGGCACCGACCTCCGAATCGAGAATGGGCAAGCTGTCTCTCATGATTCTCAAAGTACCCAATCTCCATGCGAGTGGGGAAGCGTGGGGCGGTGAACGATGCTCCGGGATTGGGCTCCTGGGAGAAGGCGGCTATCTTCCCCGCCATGAGTCCCGAGACTTCCCTTCTGATCGCGTCCGCCCTCACGGTGGGCTTCCTCCACACCGTGCTGGGGCCGGATCACTACCTTCCCTTCGTGGCCATGGCCCGGGTGGGAGAGTGGTCGCGCAGGAAGGCGCTTATCGTCACGGCTATGTGCGGCTTGGGGCACGTAGCCGGGTCCGTGGTCCTGGGGCTGGTGGGAATCGCCTTCGGAATCTCCCTGGGACGCATGGAGGCTGTCGAGTCCTCCAGAGGCTCCTGGGCGGCGTGGGGTCTCATCCTGTTTGGACTCCTGTACACGCTGTGGGGCATCCGGAAGGCACTGCGGAGTCGCACGCACTCCCATGTGCATGCCCACCCAAACGGCACAGTCCATCTCCACGAGCACACCCACGCCGGGGAACACCTCCATCCTCACGCCGCGTCCTCCAGCTCCCGTCTGACGCCCTGGGTCCTCTTCACGATCTTCCTGCTGGGTCCGTGTGAGGCACTCATTCCGCTCCTGATGTTCCCTGCGGCAACCGAGAGCTGGGGCACGCTACTCCTGGTTACGGGGAGCTTCGGACTGGCCACGGTAGGAACGATGCTGGCGGTGGTCTTCGCCAGCCTGGAAGGCCTCCAGCACCTGTCATTTCGGAGGATGGAGCCCTTCGCCCACGCCCTGGCGGGCGTCACTATCCTCTTCTGTGGAGTGGCGATACGCTTCCTGGGGCTCTAGCAGAGCTGAAGCGCTGCTACTCCAGGCTCTTCTTGAATCTGAGGCTGGCGGCCCACACCGCCAGCAGGGCCATGACCATCAGAACGATGTAGTGGGACCACAGGTCTGTCACCCCCTGTCCCTTCAGGAAGATCCCCCGGACGATCTCCATGAAGTAGCGGATGGGGTTCAGGAGTGTGAGACGCTGGAAGAGGAGGGGCATCGTGTCGATGGGATACATGAAGCCGGACAGAATGATCGCCGGCATGAAGAAGAGAAACATCGTC
>SDBT01021565.1_pt1 | contig 10070 bp, 7 predicted proteins | sample 2277101 | NCBI WGS metagenome assembly SDBT01 (sample SAMN10404973, study PRJNA504765) | marine sediment metagenome | isolation source: marine sediment core GS10_PC15, 103 cmbsf | place: Arctic Ocean: Southern Knipovich Ridge | collected 2010
GTGTCCATTTTTTCCTCTAATATAACGCCGCAATATCGACATTCGTTTTCCCATAACACCCAATAACCCCTTTGTTTTGCCTCTTTATATGTTTTGTCTTGATTTGCTATTCTTTTTTCACGAGTCTTATCATTTATAATTATTTCTTCATTTAACGATGGCACCTTTGAAGAGGCATTGATCTCTTTTTTTATTTCATTTTTTCCATTTATTTTCTCAGCCTCTCTTAGTATTTTTTTAGAGTAGTAAGGTGCTTTTAATTCACCATAAGACTTTTTTGTTTTTTTCATTTCTCATTCTCACTTAGTAATTTTTCAATTTTTTCATCGGCTTTAGATAACTCATTAGAATAACAACATATTATTGGTTGGTGTTTCAAAAAATATTAAAAAACAATCTTTCGGATTCAATTGGTCAGATCGATTATCCACTGACGCTTGGTATCCTGGATTATTCGTTTTCTAAATTAAAGTTATTTACCCGATTTTTTCAAATTACACCATCTGTGTGTTAACTGAGCATTTTTCTCATCAATTGTTAAACCCCCTCGCCAATAAGGTTCTATGTGATCTACTGCCGAATCCCTAATGTCGATTATTTCTTGCTCGCAAAGGCTACAAATATTATTTTTCTCAAATAATCCCTTTTTTAATTCAAAAGAAAAACATCGAGGTTGCTTTGGTGTCGTTATTATTAGATCTAACTCATCCTTCCAAATTTTCATCCTTTCAATGAATCGATCTTTTGCATTAGTATGGTGCGAGATTAAATCAATAAAGGGTAGGTTTGAAGTTAACAACGATATCAATCCTTCAAGTATCTGATCTTTATGGTTCATTATTTGATTCTTATCGTATCTTACAAAACTATACATAATTGCTTCAAATAAAGCCTTATTTGGTTTTTTATCCCATCTTGCAGACTTTTTATCCTTAGAGATAATGTACCTTTTAAAAGCTTTATCCCCGAAAACCGAAAATACCAAATTAGCACACTTCTTGAATTTGTTTTCAAAATTCGTTATGAACTTATCATCAGGATTTTGGTGTTTTTCCATTTCTTTTTGTAGAAAATTTTTTGCTGAACCTTTGTAATCTAATTCATAATTGCTATTAATTAAAGAACCAAATCTAGTAACGAGGTCTTCCATTTGCATATTATCAATAAAAGATTTATAATTAACAGCATTTACAAAATCTGGATATTTAGCCATCTCTTTAATTTTATCCATATATATGCCACGATAAATACAATTTCTTATCTCTTGGTCATTTAATTGTAAAGACCCTTTATTTAATCTCTCAAACATTTCATATTTAACTTTGGGATGAGAATCTTTCTTTAATGTCACAACTCTTAAGGGCTTACTTAAAAACTGCTCTTGTTCAGATTCATCAAGATCTTTGAAAAATTTTTTTGACCATTTATTATCTTTTCCTAAAGATAACGGGTATTCACCATCATAAAAATCCCGTAAGCTAAATAGTCTTTGTTGCCCATCAATTATCTGTTTCTTATTATCTTCATCTTCTGATAAATAAATCGGTGGAATTGGAAATCCCAATAATACAGATTCAACAAGCTTGCTCTTAGTTGGTCTTTTCCATCGATAATGTCTTTGGTAATCTGGGACATAAATTACTTCTTTTTTTAATTTTTTTATTAAAGATTCTATTTCTGTGTCTGAATTTTCACATCGCACACTAAATTTGACAATATCTTCTAATTCCTCCTCCTCCTCTTCCTCCTCTTCCTCCTCCTCCTCCTCTTCCTCCTCTTCCTCCTCTTCCTCCTCTTCTTCTATTACTTCTTCTTCATTCATTTATTTATTCCCCTTTACATTTAACATTTCAAATATATAACATATAAGAAATTAAAGTATAATAATTAAAAATGTATTCCTAAAGATAATCACATATTTATTAAAGAAAATTGTGAAAACTAGTATAACAACTAAGAGCAACATATTCAAAATCCTGAAGACTAAAATCTTCTATTAAGTTATTACAAAGTGTTATGGATTTTAATTTAAATAATTAATAATATATTGATCTATTTCTTTTTCAGTCCATTTACCCATGGCCGTATGATGTTGAAGATGGATTAACTTAAGGAAATATTAAAATGGATTATATAATTTGAAAGGGGAAAGCAAGAGTAATATTAATTTCTGAGTATAATTTTCTTAAAAATACGGAAATAGCACCCAGAAAAAATGTAGGAAGTTTTTTAGATGTGTACACAATAGTACCACAAAACTTGAAAATGGTGATCTGAGCCTTGTAATTATATTATATTAATTAATAAAAAAAAATAGCCTTAATTTCATGAAAAACTTTAATGAAGATCTTTGGGATTGATAATGCTTATGATTATTCTATTAAAGCTTTAATGATCTCTTTTTGTCGCTTATTTGCCTTAAAAGCCTCAAAGGGTTTTCTTTCGTTCTCTTCCATAAGAATCACTGTATTATAATAATAAGGATTTTTTTTCTTTATTGTTAAAGAGACAATAGGATTAATAATTGATAATAACTAGAATTTTAATTAAGCAGAACCATATCGATCATTATAACATTTAGAGCAGTAATACTTAACGGAATTCTTATGATAATATATTAAGCAAGAGAGTGCTAAATAACTAATTTAACAATTTTCCGCCAACCCATCAACAAGCCACGGTGGGACACCAGGGAGAGAAATAGAAATTAAAAGAATAATAAATTTTAAGTTTTAAAAATATATTTATTAATAAGATTTTTTGAAATCTATAAAAAATTAATAAGAAAGAAAGTACAATTAAATTTTAATGGTAAATGACAAATATATCATTCATTTAGATATCCTTGGATTTGATAAATTTGCTCGAGAAATTGCTGAAATAAAAAATATTGATGTAGTAATTGTAAGGGAACGGTTTAGAAAAGTAATTAATGATAAAATTAAGATTATAGGAAATGAACACAATAACTGTAAAATTAATGATAATTCAGATGATTGGAATATTGTCATTGATCCTTTAAAATATGAAAATACACTAGATTTTTGTTTTTATCTTATTAATTTTATAAAAGATCATAATTTAAGATTTGATACTGAAAAAAATCAATTAGAATTGGAAATCGAAATACTTCGAATATCTTATAGCGAAGATGTAAGCAATCTAAGCATTAATGATTTACTAAATAGAAATGAAACTATCGAAGCTGTAAAATTATATTTAAGTGTTAACTATCGAAAATGGTATAAAATCCAGAATGACAGAGCGTCTATTAAAAATTCTTTTATTGTAATTTCTGGTAATTTTTTCGATCTTCTTTTTGAATATGATAAAAAATATTGTGAAAAAATTGAATATGATAATAGACTCATATTTTTTTTAATTGATATTAAAAGAGCTGAGGATATTGGTAATATCTTTAAATTTCTCCATGATGTGCAACTCCCCCGAACATATAGAGAAATAGATTGGATATATGTGCCTCCATCTCAATTTACAGATATGAAAAATTTTCTTCAAGAAAAAAAATTATTGATCTTATCTGGGTTAACTGAACAAGGAAAAACATTTACGGCTATAAGATTATTATGGGAATTCTTCTTGAATGGCTATGATTGCAAATTTTATAATGATGAAACTGCAAATCAGTTTATTCAAGGTTTTTCAGACAATACTGATGACAAAGCTCTTGTAATTCTTGATGATCTATTTGGTCAAAAGAATTATAGTAGAAATTCTTATTTAGAAAGAGATTTTGATGAAATTCTTAGAGCTCTTAGGAAAATGCAAAATACTTATATTATCATCACTACTAAAGAGTCTATATTTCAGCAATTTAATGAATATAAATTATTTTTATTAGATTTAAATGAATATAAGATAATTATATCACCCGATCATAACTCCTATGATCTAGAGAAAAAGAAAATAATTTTAGAAAGATATGCTGAAAAATTTAACTGTGTCTGGAAGAATAATAGTGAATTATTGGGATTTCTAACGAGAATAAACAGTTACTTTCTTGAACAATTAAATCCAATGCGTATTTGTAAATTTGCGAAACAAAGTAAAAATCTTACAATTAAAGAAGAGCTGAAAAATTTATATGAGGATTACACGAAAAAAACCCATAGGATTTATGCTAGTGTATTCCAGGAATTAGAAGATGACTACCTTGCATTCTTAATCTTACTCATAACTATTGACTATAGTACTACTAACCTTGAGGAATTAGAATTGGTCTATAACTTAATGGTCCTAGAAGAATTATTTCATATACAAAAAGAGTTTAATGAAATCATTAAATATTTTGAAAATGATATTATCATAATTTTTCCTCGAGGTGGTGTTTCTTTATCACACAACTCCCTTAATAAAGCAATTGAAATGCTAATATTCGAGGATGATTCAAGTTTGATCTTTAAACAATTTCTTAAAATTTTAGATATTCTTTCTCAACATGCAGACAATTATACCAATCTCGCATATTCTATATTCAAATATTTCAAACAGCTACCTAATTCTATTCGTGAAGATTTATTACATAGTTTTATAGGAATAGAAACACCTTCTTATTATCTTTATAGGATTATAGAATCTTATTTTATTTATATTCCTAAGAAGATTATTATAGAAATAATAGAAGGGATAGGTATTTCAGAGGATTCTGTGAAACCTTTATTAAGGTTAATTTTTACTTTCTATGATGAATTACCTGAAAATATCCAAGAAATTCCCTTTCAAGTTGCTGATGATAAAGATCTATCATTTATAATGATAGACGTTTTAAATATACCTAATATGGAATCTTTAACATTAGAAAATAGAAATAGGTTAATAGAAAAGCTTTTGCAATTTGATAATAATAATACGTTAGTAGTTTATAATTTGATATCTCACTATAGTTATGGATCGTTTAGGGAAGAATCATTTCCTATTTTAGAAAGTAGATATAATGAAGGATTGGGTCTTGAAGCATTAAGACGTGGAATACTATATAATTATAAATCACTTGATGAAAATCTGCATAACCTCTTAAAAAGACTTGTGAATGAACATGAAAACCTAGGAGTACTAACAATGAAAGAAATTTATGATCCTTTAAGTTCTCAAATATATTTTTTGACAAAATTTTTGTCAGATTTAACAGATAATAATCAACTTTTACCATACATTAAACTTATCGTGTTGAAGCATTTTAGAAATATGAACCCCGTAGATAGAGAAGAATTAATCTTAAAAATAATTTCTTATGATGATTCTAATGATTTTAAAGAAAACATTATTAGAGATTATGGAGATGAATTGAATAGAGAGATATAAAGAAATGAAAAATAAGATCTTGGACCTAGCTCATAGTATATAATTTTCCTTTTTACATATTCTAGCATCTCATCAGAAAAAGGATGATTAGGGTACTTCTTATGAAATTCAAGTAGAAAATCATATTCAGGAATCCTTCTAAGGAAGTTCTCTATTTTAAAATTTTAAAAATAAAGTTCTTCACAATTATCATTTTTCAGATTTATGGACATGGTTTTTTCATTTGTATATAAACTTAATTTTCGAATTAACTATTCTGGTTTAAAACTACTTCTAATAATCGAAATGGTTAATTTAATTCCATTGCTTTAAAGCCAGCATTTATTGGATCTGAATAAAATGAGATTTCTAATTTATCTAGGATAAAACTTGGAATATCAGCGAAATCTACTTTATTTTCTGAAGGTATTAATATAATTTTAGCTCCTGAATCCATAGCAATTTGCAATTTTTCAGTCAATCCATGGATTCTTCTTAATCCGCCATGAATTGTCATTTCACCTAATACCACTAATTGAGGTTTTATATTTTTCCCAAAAAGAGCTGAAATTAAGGCTATATAAAACGCAACTCCAGTTTCTGATCCTTCCTTAGCTTGCATTAAATTAACGATTTGGATATGAAAATCGTAATCTTTTATACTCTTATCTATAGTAAGATTACTTAGATTTGCTTTAACGAAATCAAAAGCAGTTTGAATGGTCTCTTTCATTGCCGATGAAGGTGCGCTCGTAATTCTTTTTCGTCCTGTACCTTCCATTACTTTTACTTCAATTCTAAAGAGGCTATGTTTTCTTTCAGCAACATCTAATCCGATTGTAAATACAGTACCCGGTTTAAGAGCAATGGGGGGAATTAAATCTGATCCTCCTTGTTCTGGAACATTGACAAATTTTTCCTCACCAGATTCAAGATCAATTTTATAAAAAATTGTAATATCACATTTGTTTATCTTTAAAATGATTTTAAAGATTATCAATTCAATATCACGTTGGCCTTAGTGAAATAAAAAATTTGAGCAATTACTCAATAAAAAGTCTACTATTTCAGAATGGATAAAACTTGCGGATTCGTATATATATTATAGAGATTATCCCAATGCAATAAATGCGTTAACGAGTATTCTACAAGCAAACCCTAATTCGGTTAAGGCTTTAAAACAAAACACTCAGATTTTTAGAACTTTTTTTGTTTAAATAGATTGAATTTAAGGATGAATAAACAAAACTAGTGTGATCTATCTGGACCATCAAGAAATTAATAAAAAAATAACTGCTTTATTGAAGTCTCTTTTAGTAGAACTTCAGTTGGATAATAGTGGTCTTTATGAGAATGCTTATCGATTGGAACAAGAGGGACGTTACAATGAAGCTATTGTGTGTTATAAAACCTATATACAGGGAAGTTCTGGAGATGGAGAAAGCTATAGAAGAATTGCCTTACTATATTTTCTTAAAGGAGAATATCAAGAAGCGGCTGAGTATTATTCTTTAAGTAAGCTTAGAGACTTTAATATTGACTTTTCGTTTATTTTAAACCATTTTACTTTTCTTCTAGAAATTGACCCGATAAACACTACTACCTATAAGAAAGCACTTTTATTCATAAACCTTTTTTTAAAGGTGGAAAATATTATAGGAAATCTCCTAAAAAGCCCTTATTCCCCTTACGGTTGGAATAAGATAGATATATGCTGTGACATTGAATATCTTTGGGAATATTTTTGTGATGTGTTGGATCTTTCTTATGAAATCGAGGCATTAGGTGTGGATCCTCTCTATAGAATTGAACTTGAACTATTAGGTATTGTGAGTTTATCGGAGTTAAAAGAAATAGACAAAATCCCAGCTAATTTAATAGAAAAAGCAGTAGAAAATGCGATCAAAAATTACCACAATGATTTAGAACTATTAGTATTTGATGATGAGGTATTTGAAGAGAAAATGAGATGTCCTTTTATTTGTGAAAAGTAATTTAAACTAAAAAATTATTGGTCGCAGTATAGGATCTTTTTTTTGAAAAAAAAATCCTTTTTTAACTTAACTTATGTGAAGTTTTTTATTCTTATGGTTTATATAATTACTAGTTAACTTATCTATAAAATAAGGGGGAATTTTATTGTGGTTCGTTTTACAGCAGATCATAAAATATATGTAAAAATTCTCTATTGGGGGATGGCAGGTTCCGGGAAAACGACAATAGTTGATCCCCTTTATCGCTTAACAAAGGAGCAAAAAAAAGATATTGAGCCTGTAGGAAACTTAACCAAAATTGGAAGAAAGAGCTTAGTAGAATCAATGCTAACCATTTAAGATCAAAAGACCATGTAGCGGCCTTAAAAGGGGCAGGGATTCATCCCTCTGAGGATCCCGCCTTAACATTACAAAAAACAATCGGAAAAAAGAAAACTTCGGATTCAGATATCAGAATACCAAATTTGGAAAAGGCTGTACAAACACTTCAAAAACAACAAAATGTAATCCTCCAGAAATTGGAGTTCTTATATGAAAACCTTGAAGTTGATTTTCGTCCAGAAGTGAAGCGAAAATTAAGAGAAGATGATATCATTCTTGCTATAAATAAATGCGTCCAAAATAGTGAAAATGAGAGTCGATGGATTACATTAAATGAAATAGTTAGCGTTTTGAAATTAAATCGTGAGGAAGATCGTACCACGTTAAACAAACTGTTAGTAGAAATGTTCAATAAAAATAGAATTGATTTAGCAGAAGGTGGAGAACCTAAGTACCCTTTAATTTATCAAAATAGAATCTTTGGAATGGTTGCTATTCAATAAAAAGTAATGATGAGGGAAACATGCAAATAAAAGAGACGAGTGCTGCAAAACGGAAAGTGAAAAAATACGATACTAAGATAATTAATAGCAGTTCCCCTTTTTCTGCCATTTCATATCTCAAAGAACAAAAGATTGATAACTTTGTGGGACGTAAGCACGATTTAAGATATTTATCTCAATTTCTCTACGATTCTATTAATAATGATAGAAGTTTTGGAATAACATTTTCAGGTCCAGGCGGGTGTGGAAAATCTACTTTATTTGGGTATTTTGTGCAATTAATTAATACTCAGGAATTATTTCAAAAAGATTATTGTATTTTGAAAAGAGAAGATTGCTTAATAATTCCTTGCTTTATAGATGCACCTAAAGGCGAACCTGCATCGTTACTATATTTTTGGGTCTCTATTATCGATTCTCTTGCAGAAGAGGGAATGGATTTTTTAGAAAAATTTACCCTGCTCCTAAGTATAAAATTTAATTGTTTAGCTTCCCTTAACACTTTATGTTTTATCAAGTTTAGTTGTTCTGACAATTTAAATCACCTTTTAAGGTTGTTATTATCCATAACTAAGTCGTTTTATTTAAAGAAAAAAGTGTCGACAAGAAGTCTTATTTTCGAATACAGGACTTGAAAAGAAAAAGAGGATGGCTTTGTTTTTTTGATAATAATCCCTGCTGTAGCATGAACTTTTGCAATATTTCTTTGTGTATCCCTCTCCTGGAATAAATAGTTCATTGCAACCAGGACATATACTCAATCCTTCAGTCATAATACTCTCACTCCTAAGATTTAAACTATTTTTTACTTTTATATATCTGTAGTTATTATCTGGTATAGTCTTATTTAAAGAAAAAATGATTTTTAATAATAGTAAAAATTTTCCATATGTTCACACTTTGGACTTTATTTTTTTATGCATACTTTTTTCTTCTTATTTCCTGAAGGTTTAATCACGACCTTGTTTTTTCTCACTAAACTCTCCAATACATCTTTATCTGGAAATCTATCCCAAAATGTTTTTCCTAACACCCTTTCTTTCCTTGCTGTATCACTGATGTAAGCAATAATCCTTTTTTCTTTCTCGGTCAACCCTTTTACTTTCACATCTTCCATTTCACGCAATAATTCTTCCACAGAAGGATCTGAATAAGTTAAGCACTGCACTTCGCTTTCCTTCAGTAGATTGAGTGCGTCAGGGGTGTAGCTTGGGGCGATAAATAGTAATGTATCTCTTTCTTTTATGTATTCGTTAGATTTCATGAAAACCTGCATTTTTATCCAAGTTGTAAAAGTCTCAGCCCATCCTTTATTGCAAGCAACTGACTTTATTTCTCCGAAGGCCCTTTTTTTTATCGTGTTTCTATCAGTTTCACTTGCAAAGATATCAAAATTATACTTGCCGATCTCAACGGGATTGTCGTGGATATTCTCTCTTTTAAATCCCAATTTCAACAATTCGGGAACTGCGATTTCTTGCCTAGCGTGAGTTTCATAAGAATCCTGAATCTGCTTAGAAATTTCCTGAAACTGGTCAATAAACCGGAAGGCTTCACGAGAGATAAGTTTAACGGCATTCCCCATATAAAAATCGATCCGGCCTCTAAATTTGGCCATTATTTCGTCTGCGTGGAGCTTACCGAATGTGTACTCCATAGTCTCGTCTAAAATTAATTGGGTTAACCTCACTTTTTCGTCATTTGACAGGTCTCCTAATTTTATTTCAAGTCCTTCTACAATACGATAAAATCGAAAAAAGTCCTCTGCTAATTTATCATATGCTTCTTTATAACAAGTAAATGCTATATAGACTGAAGTGCTATGCCGATTTATAATCCCTCTTAGAAACCGAGAGACCAGTATTTCCGTTAAAATGCCTTGTTTATCAAGCCTAATTAGAATCTCTAATTCATCAACTAAGATAATAACAATATTGCCGTTTATTTCAGA
>SDBT01021566.1_pt1 | contig 10070 bp, 9 predicted proteins | sample 2277101 | NCBI WGS metagenome assembly SDBT01 (sample SAMN10404973, study PRJNA504765) | marine sediment metagenome | isolation source: marine sediment core GS10_PC15, 103 cmbsf | place: Arctic Ocean: Southern Knipovich Ridge | collected 2010
GCACCCATGTCGAGATGCGGATAGACACCTCGTGATGCCGGGCGAGACATTCGCACCCCATTGATGATGCAGTTGTGGTTCAACTCGTCACTGAGCACAACCGTCTCTGGTGTGATCAGAGAAATCAGTGTGGACAGAACCGCGGCATAAGCCGACGAGTAGACGATCGCAGCCTGGCGCTGATGGAAATCCGCAAGTCGCTGCTCCAGATCGAGGTGTGCCTGGTAGGTGCCGGAGATGAACCTGACGGCACCCGGCCCGGACCCGAACTGCCGGGTCCCCGTCTCCTCGGCGGCGATGACAGCGGGATGGAGAGAAAGCCCCAGGTAGCTGTTCGAATTCATCCGAACGAACTGCTGATCCGAACCGGCCAGGCGGTAACGAAGTCCCAGACCGGAACGAGGAGGGATAACGGCGGCTATCACCGCCTCCGCACCCTTGTCTGTGCCGCTCTCCAGAAGCGCAGCGACCTCGGTAGACAGCGCTGCATCGAGTCGGGCGTGTGGCATCGCTACGGGTTTAGCAGGTCTCTAGGGGTGCTGATTGATGCCGGCTCCTAGGGTGCGGCAGTATGACAAGACTCGGTTTCATCGGTCTGGGGATAATGGGCCACGGCATGGCGGCGAACCTCGAAGAGGCGGGTCACCGCCTCACGGTCTGGAATCGAACCCGATCCAAGGCGGACGACCTGGGCGCCCACGTGGTCGACACAGCACGTGAGGTGGGTCCTGAGAGTGACATCGTGTTTGTCTCCGTCTCGGACACACCCGACGTGGAGGAGGTTGTCTTCGGCGACTACGGAGTCATTCACGGGATGACCGAAGGCGACATCCTCGTAGACCACTCGACGATCTCCCCCGTTGCCACCAAGGGTCTGGCCACCCGGGCAGCCGAGCTCGGAGTCGACTGGGTTGACGCCCCCGTCTCCGGAGGGTCGGAAGGCGCCGTCAACGGCACCCTTGCCGTAATGGTGGGCGGTCCGTCCCCCGCCGTCGAGAAGACCCGCCCATTTATGGACGCCTACTCGAAATCGGTCGTCCATGTCGGTGAGGAGTCGGGTTCGGGTCAGATGGTCAAAGCCGTCAATCAAGTCCTGGTGGTCCTCAACCAACTGGCAGCCTCAGAAGCCCTCCTTCTTGCCCAGGCCGCCGACCTCGACCTTCAAAAGACCCTCGAAGCCGTCGCGGGGGGAGCCGCCGGGTCCTGGATGCTCTCCAACCGGGGTCCGCAGATGATCGAACGAGACTGGCGACCCGGTTTCACCATCGACCTCCAGCAGAAAGACCTCCGTCTCGTTCTCGAGGCGGCAGACGAACTCGGTGTCCCCATGCCGGGCGTGGCGCTCGTCTTCCAGCTCTACCGCTCTCTCCAGGCCCGAGGGCTGGGATCAGAGGGCAATCATGCTCTGGTAAAGGCTCTGGAAAATCTGGCCGGTATCGAACTGAGCGGTTGAAGCGTGTGCCCGACATCGCGGCATTGCGCGGTCAGCCGAGAAGGTCTTCCTTGACTCGGGCGACATGGCCTTTGGCGCGGACGTTGCGGTAGGCCCCGGTCAGCAGGCCGTTCTCGTCGACAACAAAGGTGGAGCGAATCAGGCCCTGACTGACTTTCCCGTACATTGTCTTGTCGCCCCAAGCCCCCAGGCTCTCCGCCAGGGCGTGGTCCTCGTCAGAGAGCAGATCGAAGTTGAGTCCTTCTTTCTCCTGAAACTTCTTGTTCAGTGATGGCCGGTCCGGGCTGACCCCAACGATGGCATATCCGGCGGCAGCGAACTCGTCATAGCTGTCTCGGAAGTCACACGACTCGGTGGTACAGCCTGGCGTCATCGCCCGCGGATAGAAGAACATCACATACTTCCGACCGGCCAGGTCGGCATCCGAGACGGTTTCGTCGTCTTGATTGGACAGCTTGAAAGAGACTTTGTCAGACATATCGTGGAGCGTACCCGGATGTACCAAGCCGGCTCAGGCAGTGCTGGCTGCGTCGGAGCGAAGAAAGGTCGATCCGCCGGCGAGAAATCCCAGACCGGCCGGAAGCCACAACGAAACCACCCGGAACACGAGGACCGGAGCGATGGTGGTGGCAACGGGAAATCCGTACGCTGCCAGAATGAAGGCCAAGGTGCCTTCGACTACGCCCATGCCACCCGGGGTGCCGGGCAGGCCGCCGGCCAACTGAGAAACTCCGAAAGCGGCCATGACCTGAAGGGCATTGACCTCGATCCCGAACGCGAAGAGGACGATCCCCAGGGCCCCGGCCTCCAGCACCAGCCGGGTCCATATGTAGATCTGCGACTCCCAACCCGGGAAATGATCGGTCATCGACTGCTCGACCTTCTCGCGAGCAAACCTCGGCAAGAACCTGGAAAGAGTCCCCAGCTTTCCCGAGCCGAACATCACGGCGAGACCGGCCACGAGAACAAAGGGAGCCAGGACAAAGAGACTGATCGAGGCAATCTGAGCCGACTCCTGTGGCCGGGCGAGGAGCAACCCGACCCCGGCCATGATCAAGAGCCCCGAATAGTTCAACAGAACCGTCCTGACCCCGGCGCCCGCGGTGCCGTCTGCCTCTTCCCGAACGGTCCACGACATGGCGACGGGTGTTATCGCTCCTCCTGCGGGGATCATCCGGGCCACCCCAGCGGCGACCAGGGCAGCCTTGAAAGCCGACCATCGGCGAATACCCTCACCGATTTCCTGTACCGACTCTCGAAACAGCAACCCAAAAAACCACTTCGCACTGATTTGGGCGACACCGGCAAGGACCACCAGAGCCAGAACCGACCCGCTCAGAGGTGGAATCTCGAAGTTGTTGACAACCCAGAAAGCGACCCCGATGTAAAGGACCGCCGAGATGCCGGCGATCCAAAGGACCCGTTTCGGGCTCATGGGGTTAGCGGCTCTTCAACCGTGTCGGGGAACTCATCGACCCCGTCGTTGTCATGGATAACCCTCCAGAGGGCGTGCCCCCCGCTGGTGGTGCTGTCCGGGTTGCCTTGCGCCCTTCGCGCCATGAGCGCCACGGTGAGCAGTAGGAGGAGCATGGTTTCCGTCGGAGGACGACCCAGCGCCACAGCGACGATTGGCAAGAGGCCCCAACCGAGGAATCCTCCAAGACCGCTTCCCACCTTCCAGCCTGCGAGAGACCACCCGGCCGTCCAGACGAGAAGAGCCGGGTCGAGAGCCAGAAGAACGCCTACCGAAGTCGCCAACCCCCGCCCGGAACGACCCCGGAGCCAAATCGACCAGTTGTGGCCGATGACCGCCGCCAGCCCGGCAAGACCGGCGGCTCCGAGCCCAAGACCGGCCTTGCGAGCGATCCATACCGGCAAGAGACCCTTGAGACCATCGAGGATCGCCGCCAGCACCCCCCACCCCTTGCCGACTTCGCGGGTCAGGTTGCCGGCACCGACATTTCCAGTTCCGACTTCCCGCAGGTTGACACCGTTGATCCAGCCCAGGACCTGGGCAAACGGGACCGAGCCCAGCAGGTAGGCCCCCAGCAACAGCAGTGGCCAGTAGAGAATCGGCGTCGAGATGTCGGGCATTACCGCCAGAAACTAGTTAGTGGGCGGCGTTGTTGAAAGCCAGAGCGCAATCGGACATCTCTATCGACCATCTTCTGGCGATGTCACCGATATGAGCATGTATCGTCCAAGATGTTTGCTTTCCAACACCTGAGAGGATCACCGATGGCCCTGAAGATCACCTACGCCACGATGTCGGCCGATAACGAAGAGCTCAATTCCGCATTTGAGAAAGCCGTTGTCGACGTCCAGTCGCGCCTCGGTCAACTGCACGGCGTGATCGTCAACGGAGACCATCGAATCGACCGAGACGTTTTTGAGGAGGTGTCTCCCATCGACCACGACATCGTCGTCGGTCGGTATGCCCAAGCCACGATCGACGACGTCGACGACGCCATCTCTGCCGCGAGCGCGTTCGCCCCCGAGTGGGAGGCATGGGGATGGGAAGCACGCCGCGACCTCATGCTCAGGGCTGCGGACATCATGGAGGAGCAGATCTTCGAGATCTCCGCCTTGATGTCATACGAGATCGGCAAGAGCCGCCTCGAGTCTCTCGGCGATGTCGCCGAGACAGTGGAGTTCTTCCGGTACTACGCACGCCAGATCACCGACCACGACGGGTTTGTCATTCCACTCAACTCGCTTGGCGCCAATGAGACCAACACCTCGGTCCTCAGGCCATACGGGGTTTGGGTGGTGATTGCTCCCTTCAATTTCCCGATGGCACTTGCGGCCGGCCCCAGCATCGGGGCCTTGCTCACCGGCAACACGGTGATCGTCAAGCCTTCGAACACCGGGGCCCTGATGGCTCTCGAGTTCTACCGGGTGATGATCGAGGCCGGACTGCCCGATGGGGCTCTCCATATTCTGACGGGTCTCGGCAGCGTGATCGGAGAGCACATGACCCATCACGACGATGTCGATGGGATCACCTTCACCGGTTCGTACCCGGTGGGCATGCACTTGTTGCAGACTGCGAGCGAGAAGCGGCCGAAGCCTGTGTCCTGCGAAATGGGTGGCAAGAACCCGGTGATAGTTACCAGGTCTGCAGATCTCGACCTCGCCACCCAAGGGATAGTGCGAGGCGCCTTCGGGTTGAGCGGGCAGAAGTGCAGCGCCACCTCGCGGGTTTACGTCGACAGCTCAGTGCACGACGAGTTGGTCGAGAAGCTGGTGGCTGCCACCTCCGAGGTCCGGGTGGGCACCCCATTCGATCGGTCGAGCTTCATGGGCCCCGTGATCGAGAACGGTGTCGTCGAAAAGTTCGAGAGAGCAGTCGATGAGGTGCGAGAGAGCGGAGGGGAGATATTGATCGGGGGCAACGTGCTGGATGACGGTGACCTGGCAAGGGGTCACTTCGTTGAGCCCACCGTCGTCGCCGCACCCCTCGACTCGTGGATCTGGAGCGAGGAGCTGTTCGTGCCCTTGGTTGCGGTGGCCCCGATATCCGGTCTGGAGGAAGGTCTCGCCCTCTCCAATGACACGGAGTTTGGGCTCACCGCCGGCCTGTTCTCTACCGACGACGAGGAAATCGACAGGTGGTTCACCGGAATAGAGGCGGGTGTCACCTATGTGAACCGGGCCGCCGGGGCCACGACCGGCGCCTGGCCGGACATCCAATCCTTCGGCGGATGGAAGGGCTCGGGAACGTCGGGAGCGGGTGGCGGTGGACCCTGGTATCTGCGTCAGTACCTGAGGGAGCAGTCGCGGACTCTGATCCGCTGATCAGTCCGACTCGAGACGTATGACCAGCCCGTCGGGATCCACGATCTCGAGCCCGGCGGAGGTGAGGGCGGTGGACACTCCGGTGTTGGTGAGGTGGTCTTTCCACCTCTCCAACTCTTCGACCTGGAAAACGAGGGTATCCGGTCGGGAGGTACCACCTTCGACCAACTCGATCTGCTGACCGGGCGCCGCCTGGACAACGGCTGCCACCACTCCTTGAGATGGTGATCGGACTTGATCAAACCCGAGGACTTGGCCGTAGAACTCGAGGGCACTGGAAAGCGATTCGACACCCACCGAGGTGCGCGTTGAACTGATCCCCCCCGGTGCCCGCAACGGACCGCCCCCGGCAAGCACGTCCTTCGCTTCCTCGACGGTGAAGCGGCCCGCGGTCACCTCACGGCCCACGATGACTCCACCGAGCCGGCGACCGTTGGCCTCCAACTGGAGAAGACCCCGCAGATCTTCGAGATCCCTCACACCGCCGGAAGCTATGACCGGTTCTTCTACGGTCGCCAACGCCTCCGCCAGGATCTGCAGGTTGGGTGCATCGGTAAGAGCGTCTCTTCCGGCCTCGGCAACGAGAAAGGCGACAACGCCGGCAGAGGACATCTCGATGAGCACCTCTTCGAGGAAGCGACCGCTGTTCTGCGTCCAGCCCTGCGTGGCGATCTCCTCGTCAGGTCGAACATCGAGCGAAACGACGATCTTGTCCGGATACTCCCGGCAGAGGTCCCACACCATGATCTGGTTCTCAATTGCGGCAGTGCCCATGACGATCCGCCAGACGCCGGCGCCAATGAGGCGCTCGGCTTCCCCCTCGGACCTGATACCGCCCGCCACCTGAACCGGAACGTCGACCCCATCGACGAGCCGGCCGATCAGGTCCCGATTTCGGTAGTCGCGATAGGCCGCCGCATCCAGGTCGACTACGTGAAGATAGTCGACACCCTGTTTGACCCAGTTCCGGGCCCGGCCGATCGGGTCATTGTCCAATGCGATGGCCTCGTCGAGACCACCCCGGGGGAGCCGGACCGAAAGACCACCCAGAATGTTGATGCGGGCATAGACCTCCATCCCACAATCCTACCGATGGTTCCCGTACTCCGCGATCAGCGTCTTTCCCCGCCAAAGCCAAAGAGCGAACCTCAGGTTGTACGGCCCGTATCCGGGTCAAACAGCATCACGTTCAGACCCAAACTGCAAAGAGCTAGCCGATCCCGAGGGCCTTTTCAGCCGCGTCGAGTGTCTGCCCCCCCGCTACAACCGGTGCGAACAGATCCCCAAACCGCTGGAGACGATCCCACAGGTTGGCAATCGTGACGTCTCCATTGACGAAGCTGCCGACCTCGTCCCACGTGAGCGGGGCCGACACCGGAGCGCCCGGCAGAGGTCTCACCGAATAGACCGAGGCCACCGTCTGACCGCTTGCGTTGCGGTTGTGATCGATGAAGACCTTTCCCCTCCTCTTTGGCTTGTCCCACTCCATCGTGATGTCGTCAGGGTTGGCGGCGGCCAGGTACTCACCCACCTCCCCAACGAACTGTCTCACTCGGGCGTAATCGTGTCTCGGCTCCAAAGGCACATACACATGCAGGCCTTTCGAGCCCGAGAGCTTCGGATAGCCGGTGAGGCCGAGCCGATCCAAGGCGACCTCGAGCAGTTGTGCCGCCACCACGACCTGGTCCCACGTCGAGTCCTCCGCCGGGTCAAAGTCGAAGACGGCATAGGAAGGCATCTCAGGATCTTCCACGCGGGAGTGGAACGGATGAACCTCGATGCAGCCCATATTGGCGAACCACATCAGCGCTTCACCCGAATCGGCCAGTAGATAGTCGACAACTCCACCCTGGGAGTCGGACACAACTGGGATGGTCTGCATCCATTCTGGTTGGTGGCCGGGGGCCCGCTTCTCGTAAAACGACGAGCCGGTGATCCCGTCGGGATAACGCGACATAGAGATCGGCCTGCCCGCAAGATGAGGCAACAGGACGGGCGCGACCGAGCTGTAGTACTGGATCAGGTCGCCTTTTGTGTAGCCGTCCTCAGGAAAGAAGATCTTGTCGATATTGCTGAGCCGGATCGGTCGGTCGAGGTGAGGGGGTGCGAAGTGCTTGCCGTCCGGGATTACCCGCACCGGCGACGGGAAGTCGATTGGTGCCGAGGCCACCATTCGTTCGGCCGAGTTGTCCGCCGATCCGATATACGTTTGAACCTCGTCCCAGATGAGGCCATGACTCTTCATGTCCCTCGCCTCGGAGATGAGCACCATCGACATGGCAAGCTCCTCCACCGCCTCGACCAGGGGACCAACCCGCAGGCTGCCCTCGCCATATGGGATGTGCCGGATCTCGCCGGCCGATCCGAACTCATTGTCGGAGAACTGAACTTGAAGAGGCCGGATCATCCATCCGGGAAAGCTCTCCTGGATGAATGACAAGACCGACTTGAAGGCGGCTCTGGTTGTCAGCCCTCCTCCGGTCATGGCGTGAACATGCGCCCAGTCGATGACCGGGCGCACGAATGAAAATTCGGTAGCCAGCTGGGCAATGTCCCCGATGGTCCCGAACGAGTGGGCGTTGCCAGCCGTTTCCAGACCCATCCCAACCCCAAGCGACTCGACCTTGGGAGCGACATGGTCGAGCCGTGACCTGATGCGGTCCATCGTCAGCTCGGCGTCCTCGCCGTAGTTGCTCCCAAAGTGGGCGACGATCACCGGCGCACCGAGCCACCTTCCGATCTTCATCGTGTGCTCCAGCGCCGCCAGCGACCGTTTTCCCTTGTCCTCATCCTGGATTGTCAGCCCTGCGAAATAGGGGGCATGAACCGAGAGACGCACATCTCGCTCGGCTGCCAACTCGCCAAAGGACCGGCACCGTTTCTCCTTCCAGGGAAACCCCTGGGTGAAGGGGAGCTCGAGGCCACGATGCCCCTGCTCCACAAGGGAATCGAGGAACTCGGCGTCGTTGCCGGTTTCAGGCGGCAGATGCGAGATTCCAAACCGAATCGTGCTCATCTCATCAGGTTATGTCGGGGCGTGACAGAGGGCAGATCCGACTGTGGGCAATCGAGCTGCCGGCGGTACCCTGCACTCCAGGGTCCCTAGCTCAACTGGCAGAGCACCGGGCTTTTAACCCGTTGGTTGTGGGTTCGAGTCCCACGGGACCCACCGTAAACCGCCTGGTCAGGGGAGTCCGTTCATGCTCTGCAACGGACCGTGCTGTTTGGTCCACCTGTGGTCCAATTCGGGATGAGGCAACTTCACGAAACTTGCAGTCCATTCGATCAGTGTCACGAACTCAAATCAAGATGTATCAGGAATCCCTTCGGGTCCTCTCCTCCAGTGACACGGACAAATCGTCCGCATCAGAGACACATGAGGAGAAATCATGTCTACAACTGTTGTTCACCGGCAAGCAACCCGCCAGGGTCCTTCCGGTAAGACAATCGGCATGGTCGTCGCCGGTGTGGCCGTTGCAGCCGCCCTGGGATTCGCCATCGCCAACCAGTCAGCGACCGAGTCGCTTGGCACCGCAACGCAAACCGCAGTCACTAACCCTGCAGACGCCAGTTTCGTCGAACAGGGTGCGGCACTCGAAGCCGAGCGCCAGACGCTTCTTCAGGAAGCAACCAAGGGAATAGACCTGTCGCCGGCCGTACGAGAGGCCGTCGTCAGTAGCCACTTCCTCGAGATAAACACGACTGCCTTGGACGCCCAAACACAGTCAGGGATCCCCTACCGCATGGAGAACGTAATGCAGCGGCAGGCAGCACTTGACAAGCAAAGAGGACAGGAATCACGAGTCCAGTTCCTCATTGAGCTGAACGGTGGCCTCGAGCCAAGCCAACCCCCGGTGGGTGGACCCCGGTAAACCAACCAAACATGGGGGAACAGAACCCGAAGTCGCACTAGCGGCTTCGGGTTCTTTGTTGCCTGTGGCCGGCAGCATCTGTAGCCAATAATCGATCACTCCGATCATGACATGAAGAGCCCCCCTTCCCGGGGGGCTCGTCGTTTCCTGACAGTGGTTTCGTTTTTGGACTAATGCCCTCAGATGGCGGGACGAACTGTGAAGCGTCCGATCCCTCGCAGTGACGCTGTCGGTTTGCGGGTGTTACCGAGGCTGAGATTTCCTAGGTACCTTTTCACCGGGTTGTCGAGTTTCTGGAGGGGGCGATGCGCCCACGCCCAGCGTCTGAAATGGCGAGAAGTCCTTGATTGGGACACGTTGAGCATGCTCTCTCTCCTCTGTTGCTTCCGTCGCCAAGGCGACGGCTAACACTTCAAGAGAGTGCCGAGAAGAGTTCGTGATACGAAAAAGTGGACCGTTAGAGAACGGTCCACTCAGTCTTGATGATGTGAAGGTCACCGGACGTTCGAACAACAATGCTCGCCGGTCCGGGAAGAACGTTGTCGAAATCGAAACGCCCGAGGTCGTCGCTGTAAACCCCGATAGCCCCGCCGGCGAAGTGAAGTTCCACTGTGCAACGCTGCCCTGGTGTTACCTGACCGATGAGACGAGATGTCGGTTCGTGGTACTCGAGGTCGATAGTCCACTCGTCTACCTCAAACGAGAGCATTCGGGCAGTGGTTGTAGATCGGACACCGCTGGCCAGGTCTTCGGTGGAGGAATCGAACTCGACACTGGCCAACACGGCGTCGATGTTTTGCCAGTCGAGAGCGGCCTTCGCGAAGTCGGTGACGTCTGCCGGAACAGGATCTACCTGATCGAGAGCTGAACGCAGCTGAGCAATGAGCGTCTCGTCTTCTTGGTGCGTGGCGTCGCTCATTTGATGTTCTCCTACCCCAAAGAGGGTT
>SDBT01021567.1_pt1 | contig 10069 bp, 3 predicted proteins | sample 2277101 | NCBI WGS metagenome assembly SDBT01 (sample SAMN10404973, study PRJNA504765) | marine sediment metagenome | isolation source: marine sediment core GS10_PC15, 103 cmbsf | place: Arctic Ocean: Southern Knipovich Ridge | collected 2010
CAATCATTTGGTACGTATTCAAGGGTCCAAACAAATCTTCCCGGTCGTACCAACCACCGACAACCATTACCGCCGCTTTGATATTCTTCAGATGAGGAAGGATATTGCGTTTTTGCCAGAACTCGTCGTAATTGGGATGGCCTGCAGCATCGTTCCATAATTTGGATTCCTTTTTGAAATATGATTTATTCACATTTTTCAATGGTCCCACATCCATGAAGAATTTGTACGCGTCTGTCGTTTCAATCTCATAGATAGGATCTGGCCGTTCTTCGATAAATCCTTCACGTTTTTGGTCCGCACGATTTAGCCACCCAAACCAATGAGACAACAGAAAGGCTCCGTGATGGTAAACGTCATCCCAATAAAAATCGGTAACCGGCGCTTGAGGAGAGACTGCTTTCAAAGCGGGGTGGGAATCGATAGATCCGGCGGACGCGTAAAACCCCGGATAAGAAATGCCCCATTGGCCGACCTTGCCGTTATGGTTTGGGACGCTTTCCAAAAGCCACTCAATCGTATCATACGTATCAGTACTTTCATCCGTATCGGAATTGCTTTTCTTATCTGAAATGTGCGGAGTCATGTGAACGAACTCACCTTCCGACCTAAAACGGCCGCGCACGTCTTGATAAACAAAGATAAATCCTTCTTTTTCGAATGCTTCATGGGGACTGATTTCGTCTTTGTATAGATCGGACCCGTATGGACGAATGTTGTAGGGAGTGCGTAACAACAATATCGGATATTTTTTCGAGGTATCGTTCGGGATATAAATAGCAGTAAAGAGTTTCACCCCGTCACGCATTGGGATTCGTTTTTCATATTTCGTGTAATTTGCACGAATATACTCCGCCCGTTCATCCCGTTCATCGGCTTGAATAAATCCCACGTGCAAAACGAAGAAGAAGTATAAGAAAAAGAGAGCCGTACGTACTTTCATCTGAGATTTCCCATTTAAGCGTTTACAAAATTTATGCCCAAGGTACATAATTCTATCCTTTCGATACTAATGATTTTGCTAAATTCATCTTGAACTGTCAAGAGTTTCCTTTTCTGAGGCAGTTTTCTTACAGATTTATACGAAAGACCAGATTTATGGGTCCCAGACCGCTTGAAATCCCCGCTTCTGTCCAGACCTCGACCACTCTGGCATTCATAAATCCAAGTTTTTCAGCAATTCTTATCATCAGCCATATCCAATTGCTCTGCCCCTATTCTTTAGTCGTATGTCGTCAGCAAAAATGACACAAAATTAATGATTTAGCTGAGCTGGAGACGATTTCGGCTCCGATTTCTAATATCTTACCGTTATATTCTTTTCTTTCAAGCATTGTTTTTGCCTTCAACTCGGTTCTTTTCTGGTGGATCATTTTTCTTCTGCCAAAGTACACATCATCAGGTGTTACGTTGCCGATGCCCTTTGCTTCCAGGTAATCACCAAAGTCCTTGCTGATCAAAGCAGAACCGTTAACCAAATCTCTCAACCTGTGCCACTTCTGCTGACGGAAAACAATTGCATTTTCTGTTTTTTTCCTTGCACATCCACCTGTAACGGCGTAAATTCCCTGTAGTGGTGATATTTTGGTTCTTTGGAGCCAGAAGTGAAGGCTTTCTGGCACGCCCGCGATTTGTGGGGTGCCGACGGTGCGGCAGCTCGATCCGGGGGGCGCAGAGAGGAAGGTGATCAAAAATAAGACTCTGGGCCGAACAAACGATGATCGATTCTCAATCATTGACATGGCGGGCCTGGCGAAATAAGATATATAGGTGGCCAACACCGTAAATTTTTTATTTAGGAGGCGAAACAATAATAACAAACGAAAAGCATTTGCAATCAGAGGTTCGTAAACGGGTATTGGATCGAAAGATATATATGATTATCGTCGCCATGCTGCTCTTGAGTATCGCCCCCTCATGGGCTCAAGAAGAGCTTGGCTACTACCGATTTCCCGCCATTCACGGCGAGACGGTCGTCTTCACAGCGGAGGGCGATCTTTGGAAGGTGCCCATTGAGGGTGGTGTTGCTCGGCGATTGACGACACACCTGAGTGAGGAAACGGATGCGGCGATTTCTGCGGACGGCGCGACACTTGCGTTCACGGCGCGGTATGAGGGACCGGCTGAGCTGTACACCATGCCGATCACCGGCGGTATCCCGACGCGACACACCTATGAATCGGATACATCGATAGCGGTGGGCTGGACGCCGCGCGGAGAAATTCTCTATAGCACACGTCGGTACTCGACATTGCCCGACGCACAACTGGTGGCGGTCGATCCGGTAACGCACAAACGCCGACGGATACCGCTGAGCCAGGCGAGTGATGGGGTCTTTAGCGCATCAGGGAAGACTTTGTTTTTCACGAGGCCGGAGTTTCACCAGAACGAGACGAAGCGGTATCACGGAGGGACGGCGCGAAATATCTGGAAGTTCGCCGAAGGCGCAGACGAAGCAGTCAATCTCACGGCGGATTTCGCGGGGGAGAACCACTCGCCTATGTGGTGGGATGATCGCGTTTATTACATTTGCGACCGCGACAGGACGATGAATATCTGGTCGATGAACGAAGACGGAGGGGATTTGCAACAACATACGAAACATGACGGCTGGGATGTGAGGTCTGCTTCTATGCATGAAGGCATCGCGGCGTATCAATTGGGTGGCGATATTCGGATCGTCAACATTGCGACGGGTGCCAATCGTGTTCTCGATATTACCCTGGCTTCCGACTTCGACCAGCTTCGGGAGAAGTGGGTGAAGGATCCCATGGACTATTTGTCGTCCGCGCATATTGACGCCAAGGGCGAACATGTTGTTCTGACCTCGCGCGGCCGCGTTTTCGTCGCGTCCACAGAGAAGGGGCGACTCGTTCGCGCATCGACGAAAGAAGGTGTGCGATACCGAGATGCCGTCTTCATGCCGGATGGGAGCGTCTTGACGCTGTCGGATGAATCGGGTGAAATGGAATTCGAGTTGCTTCCTGCCAATGGTGTGGGCAACTCCAGGACGCTTACGGATAATGGTGCGATCCTCCGATACACAGGGCACCCCTCCCCCGATGGAAAGCGGGTGGCGTATTCCGACCGGAATCAGGATCTCTGGATACTCGATGTGGAGAACGGTAAACAGGTGATGATCTCGAGCAATCGCCAGGGGATTGATTCGATGGTATGGTCGCCGGATAGCCGGTGGCTGGTCTATACGATGAGTGATCTGAACATGTATTCTCGGCTTTATCTCTACGATACCGACGGGGCAACAACGACGGTACTCACGAGTGACCGTGTCAACAGTATGAGCCCTGCGTTCTCGGCCGATGGGAAGTGGCTCTACTTCTTGTCGGATCGAAATCTGCGCACGTCGGTGCGGGCTCCCTGGGGGCAGCGTCAACCGGAACCTTTCTTCGATAAACCCATGAAGATTTATGAAATGGCGTTGGAGGCGGGATTGCGGTCGCCGTTCAGGGAGGACGACGAACTTTACGTAAAGGACGAAAGCGAGAAGGAGGACGAGAACGAGAAGGAGGACGAGGATACGAAGGGAGACAAGAAAAATAAGAAGGCGAAGAAAGATGATAAGGTCGAAATGCACATCGAGCTGGACGGGATACATCGTCGCTATAGTGCGGTGCCCGTGGAGAGCGGCAACTACAGGAGATTGAGTGTTGCCGATGGCATTCTCTTTTACTCGGCGCGGGACAGTGGCCGGGGGGGCAAAACTCATCTTATGGCGCTGCCTATTGGTAATGAGGGGAAGAAGACAACGGCGATCGTGAAAGAGGTGAGATCCCACGAGCTGTCGGCTGATCGCAAGAAGATACTCATGCGCAAGGGGAAATCGTTGTATGTTATCGATGCCGCTGCAAAGGCACCCGGTAAGCTGGATGACGATGCGGTGAATCTAAGCGGATGGGAGTATTCGATTGATGTGAGGGAGGATTGGCGGCAGACTTTCATCGATGCGTGGCGCTTGGAGCGGGACTATTTCTACGACGAGAATATGCATGGCATCGACTGGGTGGCCATGCGCGACAAGTACATACCCTTGGTCGACCGTGTGACGACGCGGATGGAATTGAGTGACCTCATCGGGCAAATGATTGGGGAACTTTCCGCGCTGCATATCAGTGTGCGCGGGGGCGATCACCGGAGGGGGAACGATCCGGTTAGCGTAGCGACGCTTGGAGCACGCCTTGTACGGGTCGATACGGGGTATCGGATCGACCACATCTACACCACCGACCCGGACTATCCCAGCGAACTCTCACCGCTGGCTGACTACGAATTGGGGATTCAGGAGGGCGACATCATTCAAGCGATAGATGGTCTCGAAACGCTCAGTGTTCCCGAGCCTGGTGCATTGTTGCGGGGCAAGGGTGGGCGGCAGGTGTTGTTGACACTTCTTTCGGCCAAAGACGGGCAAGCCCGGGATGTCATCGTGACGCCTGCCACGAGAGAAGCGGGACTCCGCTACCGCGATTGGAAATACTCCCGTCGTCTGTGGGTCGAGGAAAAAGGCAAGAGGGAGCTTGGGTATGTGCATCTCTCGTCAATGGGCGGCAGAGATCTGAACGAGTGGTATCGAAGTTTTTATCCGGTCTTTAATCGTAGAGGGCTCATTCTCGACGTGCGTCACAACAGAGGGGGCAATATCGACAGTCTGATATTGGAAAAGCTGATGCGCAAAGCCTGGTTCTATTTCAAGGGGCGATTTGGCGTGCCGGAATGGAATCAGCAATATGCGTTTCGCGGTCATATGGTGGTGCTTTGCAACGAGAACACCTCGTCGGATGGCGAGGCGTTCGCCGAGGGATTTCGACGCCTCGGTCTGGGAAAGGTCATCGGAACGCGCACGTGGGGAGGGCAGATATGGCTCAGCGGGGAAAATACGCTGGCCGACGGAGGTATTGCGAGAGCGGCAATGACAGGGGTGTATGGTCCCGAGGGTAAATGGCTCATCGAAGGACACGGAGTGGATCCGGACATGGTGGTTGATAATCTGCCCCATGAATCGTTCAACGGCGCGGATAGACAACTGGACGCCGCGATTAAGCACCTGCAGGAGTTGATCGAGGATGACCCGCGGGATGTGCCACCGGCGCCACTGCACCCGGACATGTCGGTGAAGTAAACTGCGTAGACGAACTGTGCGAAAACCCGAAGGGTGTCCGCATGTTAACTGCTGGAGGAATTCACTTGGTACCCAACTATCAGACAATAGCTCCTCGCAAGACCGCGTTGGCCTGGCTCGTTATTGCGATCATTTCGAGTGCGCTCGTTTCGGCGGAAGAGCAACCTTTGAGAAACTCTTATGTACACGACAATTTCGTTTTCCGCTCTCGTACCAACCGATCCACCAGCCCTTGACACCTCTTCTTTTGTATACTCAAACTTTTCTCATACCAACATTGTATCGTAAATATAGGGGGGCAAATCAAGTCAAAATAAAGGGTCTGCAAGGAGCAAATCAGTGTCAAAATAGAGACAAGACTTAAATCCGCTTGATTTCGTGAAACGTAACTATCTGCTTTACAATAGGTTATGACCCAGGTGTTCTTTTCTTCACACGGATATTGAATCCGGATGACTTTGAGAAGTATAGCATTCTCCCAGAACTCACAGCGGTACAAAGTCCTGCAATTACAAACACTGCTACACAATAGCCAGTATCGAGGTCAGCCCGCCGAGCGATAATAATCAATAGTCAATTTTTAAATTCATACGCCTATCGTCCAAGTCTAAATTTGACAATTTTATAGTAGAATCCTCAACGGTAAAATAACAGAGTTAAAGAATAGGGTGTTTCAAATGAAAAGAGGTCGCATCCTGATAAGCTTTGGCAACAGTTAAAACTAAATCCTCACCATACAGTTGACCTACGAAAGTAATGCTACTGGGTTTCTTCTCTTTCCTGAAACCGTTCGGGACAACTACTGCTGGGTGTCCTGTTAAATTAGTTAAGAGGAGATTGTGTCCCACCCAGGAGGGGCTCACATAAACATCAATGTCAGACAGCTGTTCCTGCATGGCTTTCATCACCAGTGTGCGCAAGCGATTAGCCTGGATGTATTCGACCGCGGGAACAAATCGTGCTTCACGAAACCGATTAGGCCAAGCATCCTTTATTTGACGAACAAGCAAATCATCTCTATTGCTGAGGGTAAATTCATCGAAGGCAGCTGCCGCCTCGACATAAAGAATAAGTTCCATGGCCTCTATTGGGTAATCTGGCAGCTCAATGGGAATCAAATCCAGATCCAAGCTTTTTAGCACATCCAGAGTTGCTTCGTCGTTAGCCTTCCACTGTTTGTCTTCTCTGTCTTCCTCAAAAGCACTCTTAAGGTAGCCGATCTTCAAACCCTTTATTTCACGGTCCGCATCCCAGTTGAAAGGCAGATCTAAAACTGTGCGATCTCTATCATCAGGTCCATAGATTGCTTTGAAAACTAAGGCGCAGTCTTCCACTTCGCGACAGATTGGTCCGATTTTGTCCATACTCCAACTGAGAGCCATTGCACCGTATCGACTGACTCGACCGAACGTAGGCCGAAGGCCTGTTGCTCCACAGACAGTTGACGGTGATATAATGGAACCATAGGTCTCTGACCCAACCGAAAAGCCAACCAGGCCAGCGGCAGTAGCTGCAGCTGGTCCCGCCGACGAGCCACTCGAGCCTTCCTCGGGGTCCCATGGATTTCTTGTCTTGCCTCCAAACCAAACATCTCCCCAGGCAAGCGCCCCGAGAGTTAGTTTCGCAACCAGAACAGCACCCGCTGCTCCTAAACGCCTGACGACGGTAGCATCAAAATCGATAACCTGGTCTTTATGCGACATCGCCCCCCAGGTAGTTTTGTATCCTTTAACAGCCAGAAGGTCTTTAGCACCCCAGGGAATTCCGTGCAAAGGTCCTCGATAATACCCTGCCGCGATCTCATCGTCGGCTTGTTTCGCCTGTCTCTGGGCTAAATCCTCTGTTAATGTTATAACACAGTGGAGTTTGGGATCATAGTTCTTGAGCCTATGTAGGTACATGTTCGTAAGTTCTATGGAGCTGACTTGGTGTGACTTAATCAGTTGGGCCAATTCAGTAACCGGCCAGAAAGCCAGTTCTTCGAGATTAGAAGGGACTTTACGTTTGTAGACCTTGCTCATCTTTATTGGCCGCTGCTGTTCTTTAAACCTCATTCCCGGCAGGACAGGATTGAACTGAAAGGCTGGCGTGAGGCTGTTATCAAGAGAAACTTTTCGCAGTTTCTTGTAACTTTCCAGATAATCGTTTAAGCCTTCTACCATTAGGTCTCGCTCTGTGTCAGTGAACTCAAATCCAGCTAACCGCTCTGCATCTTGGAGCATTTCTTTGGTAATTTTCATTACCTTATCCTCCTGCAATTGTGCCCAGAGGATACCCGACAACAAAGTCGGGCTTAAACCTAGACCGGAAAGATAAGCTACAAACCTGCGGCGTGACGGTAGTTTTTTTTCAGAAACACTTAACTTTACTGAATTTGACATGGCCCTTCCCATTCATTTTTTTCTCTTATTTTTTTAAACTTATTATTAATTTAGTCGAGCTACGGAGCTTCTTAACCTTTCTTTCCTCAGCACTACTCATTGAAAAGACCTTACAAGAGGCTAATGCTCAAACAGACTCATAATAACCAAAAAATGTCCCGGATGGAGGCGTCATTGTTTTTTACATGTGGATATTCATTTGCTGAGCGGCAAATTGGCATAATTCTTGATAGAACACTGGCAAAAGCTCATTTGCGACACTAACGCTACCACGATCAATAGCGACCAGAATTCGCGTAACGTCGCTCATGCACATATTCTATACGGAAAACGTGGGGAAGTAAACATAAAATAATAACGATATTTTCCCCCGTCAAAGTATACTGAATCCTATGGCCATTCTTACCCTATAGTTTATGTGTGATTGGCACGGTTGATTTTTTATGGTTTTTCCATCATCTTTTACATATTTTAATTTTTCACAATAATATTCTTAATGGCGTTTTCTCCTTATCAGCCTCGATGACGTTCCAATTGGGCGGATCAATCCCAAGGAGATGGCGAACGAAGAAGTCATAAAGCATCCGCGTGCCATAGGCCCCGCCCATGCCGTGGCCCCCACCGGGAAAAACCAGAAGGTCGAAGGTCTTGTCGGCCTTGATCAATGCTTTGACCACCTGCATGGTCGCGGCCGGATCACTGTTCGTGTCCATCTCCCCCACTATCAGGAGGAGCTTGCCCTGCAGCAGGTAAGCGTTGTCCACGTTTGAGGAGGCGGCATACTCAGGCCCTAACGGCCAACCCATCCACTGCTCGTTCCACCAAATTTTGTCAACGCGGTTGTCGTGGCAGCCACAGGAGGACACTCCAACCTTATAGAACTCGGGATGGAAAAGGAGACCCCCAAGAGTGTTCTGGCCGCCGGCAGAGTTGCCGTAGATTCCCACTCTGCTAATGTCATAATAGGGATATTTAGCAGCCACGGCCTTGTGCCACAGGATCCTGTCCGCAAAGCCGGCGTCGCCCAGGTCCTTCCAACAGACGTCATGGAAGGCCTTGGAACGGTTGCTGGTGCCCATGCCGTCTATCTGAACGACGATGAATCCCATCTCAGCCAGTGGTTGCATGTGGTTACATGCGCTGAAAGTCTTGGGCACATATGAGCCCTGCGGCCCGGCATAAATATACTCGACTACCGGGTACTTCCTTTTCGGATCGAAATTCATGGGTCGGGTGATGATACCCCAGATGTCGGTTTTGCCGTCACGGGCTCTGTCAACAAATACTTCGGGCGCCTGCCAGCCCGCCTTGACGAGTTCCCGGATGTCGGCTTTCTCCACCTGCATGACAATTTTCCCGTCAGAGGTCCGGCGGAGCTCAGTGACAGGCGGCTGGTCCACGCGGGACCAGGTGTCGAGATAATAAACCTTATCCGGCGAGACCTCCAGGTAGTGATTTCCATCACCTTCCGTCAGTGCCACAAGGTCCGAACCATCGAAGTTGATGCGGTACCCATGGATGAAATAAGGATCCTTGCCGGCGTACATGCCGCTGGCACGGAAATAGATCTGCCGCTTCTCTTCGTCGACTCTGTCGACGCGGCGAACAACCCACTGGCCTTTAGTGATCTGGTTTTTGATCCTGTCGGTTGCTCCGTCATAGAGGTAGAGATGGTTCCAGCCATCCCGCTCCGACATCCAGATGATCTCCTTTCCGTCCTGAATGTCATGGCGATATTTTTTCCCGGAATAACAGAAAAATGTTTCCGCCTCTTCACTAATGTTCGCGCGGGCTTTCCCGGAAGTGGCGTCGACCTCGATGATCCGGTAAACCTGGTGACCCCGTTGGTTGTATTCGAAGGTAAAAGCCCGGCTGTCCTTCCACCAGACGAGATTCGACATGTCGTAGGGATTAGAAAACAAATCGTCGTCGATGCTAATTTGCTTCTTTGTCTCGACATGGAAAAGAACAGGTTTTTCGATATCGAGTGCGTCGCCCGGTTTGGCATATTCCATGTTGTGGTACTTCGGTTGGATCTGGTCGTCCGGAGACGACTCGACATAGTGTATGAGACGGTGGTAGCCGCGATGGAGGCGGTAGGCGACCAGCTTTTGCGAATCGGGCGACCAGGTTATCGAGCTATAAACGTAGTAGTTACCTTCAGATCCGTCCTGGCTCAAGATGAATTCTTCTTTCTTTTCTTTCGACCGAATACAAACATTGTAATTCCTGATGAAAGCCTCCCACTTATTGTCCGGAGACTCTTTGGCTTCCTCCGAAGAGGCCTGTGGAGGAGAACCTCTTTCCCACATTGTAAATCCCCTTCCGCTTCCGCTTCTGCGTCTGCGTCCTCGGCGCTCCGTCGGCTCCACCTTCTGGCAGACATAAGAGGTCAGGTCGCAGGCATATTTCCATTCACTGATATCGAACTCGATTGACTTTTCGTCGTCTGTATACCGTATAGACCTGAACGGCAGGTTATTGGCGTCAACCTCGTCCTCAAGGACCGTGGCCAATCCAGCCGCCAGTTTCTCATGATCGAAGGCGATTTTCC
>SDBT01021568.1_pt1 | contig 10069 bp, 8 predicted proteins | sample 2277101 | NCBI WGS metagenome assembly SDBT01 (sample SAMN10404973, study PRJNA504765) | marine sediment metagenome | isolation source: marine sediment core GS10_PC15, 103 cmbsf | place: Arctic Ocean: Southern Knipovich Ridge | collected 2010
AATCAAGGCTTTCTCAAGCAAGCCTGGGATTTATGCCATCGGATTTATCGGAGCTGATTTTCCTCTGGGATCAACCGGTAAAGATAGTGTTATCTATATTGGTAAAACCGAGGACAGTCAAAAATCCCGAGATGCGAACACCCATTTCACCTCGGGAAAATCAGGCTCATCAACCCTCCGCAGGAGTATTGGGGCGATTCTGAAGGAAGAATTTGGGTTAATAGTTGTTCCAAGAAACAACGGCAAATCTTCTCAAGCCATAAACTGTTACGAGTTTCAGGGTGATGGCGAGCAAATTGTCACAGATTGGATGAAGCAGAATTTATCCTTGGCATTCTGGGAGTATGACGGTCCGACGGATAACATCGCCTGCATTGAAAAACGATTAATTAGAGATCGTGCGCCGATCCTTAACTATACTCACAACCCCAACAAGAACCGAGAACTGATAGAGCTGAGGGCCATTTGCAGGGACAAGGCGAGGGTGAAGGGGGAGGAGGAAGGATGAAGGTCTTTATCAGTTACAGTACAAAGGATACGGAGATCGTTCGCCAGTTTGCGAGTGAAATTGAAGACTGTGGTGATGATGTTTACTGGTGGAGCGAAAGCAAGCAACCCGGTGCAAAGGCGTGGGCCTCTATCTTCAAGTGGATAAAGAACGCTGATATCGTCCTTGCTGTAATAACTGATGCAACCCTTGGTAGAGCGATGGCTGTAGGGAATGAGATCGGATATGCAAGGGCTAAAGGCAAGAGGATCGTCCCTATTCTTAGCGAGGGGATTCAACCGACCTCACTAGGCTGTCTGATTGGAACAACCCATATCAGATTGAGACAGGATAGATTGGCCGAATCGATTGATGAGGTGTTGGATGCCCTTGATGAGAAGGAGGCACAAAATCGTAAGGAAATGAGGGATATGCTTATAGCAGCAGCCACGGTATTACTACTCTTAAAGGGCAAATAGCCATGACCCACAACCCCTCCTACAATGAAGACGCCAGCAGCCAGATCCCTGCTATCATGCTCTTGCAGAACATGGGCTGGAAATACCTCACGCCCGAGGAGGCTCTGGCGGCCCGCAAAGGCAAGCGGTCGGCGGTGATCCTGGAGGAGATCCTTGAGCAGCAACTGCCCAAATTCAACCGTATCCGGTACAAGGGCGACACCTATCCCTTCAGCACGGACAACCTCAGCCGGGCAGTGGAAGTACTCAAGGATATCCCTCTGGATGCCGGGGTGGTGAGTACCAACGAGGAGGTGTACAACCTGCTAACGCTGGGCAAGAGCCTCACCCAGGTCATCAAACAGGACAAGCGCAGCTACAACCTCCACTACATCGACTGGATGCACCCGGAGAACAACGTCTATCACGTCACCGACGAGTTCGAGGTGGAGCGCACGGGCAGCCACGAAACAGCCCGACCGGACATTGTACTATTTGTCAACGGCATCCCCTTCATCATCATCGAGTGCAAGCGTCCTGACCTGGTGGTACCGGGTGGCGGCAAGCCGGTGGATCAGGCCATCAGCCAGATGATCCGCAACCAGAAGGACGAGTACATACCACGCTTGTTTATCCATGCTCAACTGGTGCTCGGTGTGGCCATGAACGATGCCCGCTACGGCACCACCGGCACGGCGGCCAAGTTCTGGTCACTATGGCGGGAAGAGACCGACGTGGAAGCGGAGCTGGCCCGGTTGGTAAACCTGCCCCTGTCTCAGGAAGCATTCGATAAGCTGTTCTCCCCCCGTTATCGCCCTGATTGGCTGAAGCGGGAGTTTCAGCAACAGGAGCAGCGGGACACTACTGAGCAGGACCGCATGGTCTACGCCCTATGCCGGCCAGAGCGTCTGCTGGAGATCGGCTATCGCTATGTTTTATTCGACAAGGGTGTCCGCAAGGTAGCGCGGTTCCAGCAGTACTTCGCCATCCATGAAACCCTGAACCGGGTGCGGCAGTGGGACCAGGAAGGGCGGCGCAAGGGGGGTGTCATCTGGCACACTACGGGCACGGGCAAGTCCATTACCATGGTCATGCTCTCCAAGGCTCTGGCGCTGGAACAGACCGTTGAGGATCCCCGCATCGTTCTGGTCACCGACCGTATAGATCTGGATGACCAGATCCATAGGACCTTCAAAGCCTGTGGCAAGGATGCCGTTCGGGCTCGCACGGGCAAGCACCTCATCGAACTGCTCGAGGACAGCAAGACCAGCATCATTACCACCGTCATCGACAAATTTGAATCAGCCGCCAAGCAGCGCAAGGTGCGGATCGAGTCCAAGGATATCTTTGTCCTCGTGGATGAGAGCCATCGCGGGCAGTACAGCAAGACGGCATCCACCATGCGCCGGATCCTGCCTAATGCCTGTTACGTCGGTTATACGGGCACACCCATCAAGAAATCCGAAAAGAACACCATGCATAAGTTCGGCGGGCTTATCCATGCCTACACCATCGACCAGGCCCAGCGGGATGGCATGGTGGTGCCGCTCCTTTATGAGGGTCGCATGGCTGTCCAGGAGGTGAACCGCAAGGCTATCGATGTATGGTTCGAGCGGGTCACCCGCAACCTTACCAAAGAGCAGAAGGCCGACCTTAAGCGGAAGTTCGTCCGCCTGGAGAAACTCAGTGAAGCCTACCAGCGCATCCAGGTCATCGCCTTCGATATCTCCGAGCACTTTGCAAATAACTGGAAGGGTACCGGCTTCAAAGCCCAGCTAGCCACCTCGAGCAAGGCCATGGCCCTTAAATACAAGGAATACCTGGACGAGTTTGGTATGGTCACCAGCGAGATCGTGATCTCCAGTCCCGATACCCGGGAAGGCCATGAAGAGGTTGACCGCGAGAGTAAGGATCAGGTGCAGCAGTTCTGGTCCCGGATGATGAAACGCTTTCACAGCGAGAAACAGTATGTTGAACAACTCACCGCCGCTTTCAAGAACGGCGATGAGATCGACATGCTGATCGTGGTGGATAAACTACTCACCGGTTTCGATGCCCCCAAGAACACCGTCCTGTACGTGGATAAGAGCCTGAAAGAGCACAACCTGATCCAGGCCATCTCACGCGTGAACCGCCTGGAGGAGGACAAGGAGTTCGGGTATATCATCGATTACCGGGGCATCCTGGGCGAGTTGGATACGGCGTTGGAGATCTACTCGTCACTATCGGCCTACGATCCTGATGATGTGAAGGGGACCATCACGGACATAGCAGCCGAGATCGCCAAGTTGCCCCAGTACCACACCGATCTGTTGGACATCTTCAAGACCCTGCCCAACCGCCGGGACAAGGAAGCCTGCGAGAGCTACCTGGCAGATGAATCCATCCGGGACAAGTTCTACGCGGCCCTGTCTCAGTTCGGCCGCTCCCTCAAGATCGCGCTCTCCTCCGCAGAGTTCGAGGAGACCACACCCGAGAAGACAGTCCGGACGTACATGGATGATTTCCGATTCTATCACAACATGCGCAGTTCAGTGCGCTTCCGGTACGCCGAGGCCGTGGACTTCCGAGTCTACGATGAACAGATCAAGAAACTAATCGATACGCACGTGACCAGTACGGAGGTTGAGCAGGTCACCGGCAGGCTGGATATTCAGGATCGAGATCAGCGTGAAGAGGTTTTAACCGAGACCCTGGGCAAGGCCGCCAGAGCTGACCGAATTGCCCACCGGTTGAAGGCTACCATCATCGCCAAGATGGACGAGGACCCGGCCTACTACCAGAGGTTCTCCAAGCTTGTCCAGCAGGCCATCGATGAGTACCGTGCTCAGCGGATCAGCGAGCAGGAGTATTTCGAGCGGGTGAAGAATCTCGATGACCAGGTGGAATCGTATACTGCTGAGGATATGCCCGCCAAACTCCAGGGTTATGAATCTGCGAAAGCCTATTATCATGCAGTAAGGGAGCCTTTAGCCAAGTACGGAAGTGAAGGAGCCATGGCCGATCTAGCCGCTGATGTGGGGATTCGCATAGAGGAGATCATCGAAAAGCATAAAGTCCGTGACTGGACCAATAACAGTGATATCCAGAATGAGATGAAGGATGAGATCGACGATTACCTCTACGATCTGAAGCAGGACAGTGGTATAGACCTTTCAATAGAGGACATGGATCAGGTTCTGGACAGTGTCATCGAGCTGGCCATAAAGTGGGAAAGGTCGTAAGAAAGGTGCCAGAAGTTCACAAAGTTGACTATGGCAGCCAAGTCATCTCGTTTACACTGATCCGCAGTAAGCGCAAGACCCTCGCCATCCACGTCTCCCCGGACCTTTCGGTTCAGGTCCGTGCCCCGTTGCGTGCTTCACTCCGAAGTATATCCAGGAAGGTTCGGCAGCGCGGCGCCTGGATCATCAAGAAGCAACACTACTTTGCCACCTTCCTGCCACCAGTTCCCCCGCGGCAATACGTGTCAGGTGAGACCCACCGCTATCTAGGCCGGCAATACCGTTTGAAGATTGAAGATGGGAAACCGACCAAAGTTGCACTTAAGGGTGGGCGCATTCACATCACTACCATAGGGCCTACCGATAATGGCCAGATTAAGGATTTACTACATGCATGGTACCTGAAACGCGCCAGGGACGTATTCCCCGAACGTGTTGCGGTCTGCCTGGAGCCGCTGTTGAGACATGGCGTGAAGACGCCCGAAGTTCGCCTGCGCACGATGATAACCCGTTGGGGTAGCTGCTCGCCAAAAGGCCGGATCACCCTCAACACCAACCTCATGCGCATTCCCAAGCGCTATATCGACTACGTCGTTACCCATGAGCTCTGCCACCTGAAAAAGCCCAACCATGGCGAGGAATTCTACCAGTTACTCACGTCTGTTATGCCTGATTGGCGGGAACGGCGGGAGAAGCTGAATTGGTACGGGAGCAGGTAGTTGGGGAACCGAGCATAATGGATGATTGGGAAGACCAATTCAAGAGGTGGGCGAGACCACCCGGAACTACAGAACAACAGCGTTGTGAAAACGCAGAGAGTGCAATTAGAAATGCTGTATCGGCAAGTAGTAGTCTCTCAGTGCGAAACTGTCGCACCTTTACGCATGGATCGTATAGAAATAGAACAAATGTGCGTAAGGATAGCGATGTCGACATCTTTATTCTGTGTACTGACACACTTATTGATGATTTCCCGAAAGGCTACACACGAGAGGATTTCGGACTCGAGCCTGCATCTTTCCGATACAACACCTTTAAGGATGATGTAGAAAACGCGCTAGTAAATCATTTCGGGAGGAGTGCGGTGACGCGCGGGCATAAGGCCATTGATATTCGGGAGACTACTTATCATGTTGAAGCAGACGTTGTTCCAGTATTTGAGCACAGACGATACATGACGAATGGCAATTACCTTGAGGGAGTCGCATTTAGACCCGATAGCGGCGGACGCGTAAAGAACTGGCCTGAGCAACACTATGAGAATGGCGTGGACAAAAACAATGATACTAGACGGCGATATAAAGCTATGGTCCGGATTCTTAAAGCACTGTGCCACGAAATGCAGGAAGCTGGCATCTTTGCAGCCACACCGATTCCTGGCTTTCTGATTGAGTGTCTGGTGTGGAATGTGCCAAACGATCGTTTTGGTTACCCCTCACTATCGGGTGATGTCAGAGCAAGTCTAGCATATCTATTTAATAACACTATGGATAACAAGGACTGCAGTGAATGGGGTGAAGTAAGTGAACTCATATATCTATTTCATTCAGGCCAGAAATGGACACGGTCACTGGCACACAATTTCATTTCTGCTGCGTGGGATTACCTAGGACTGGAGTAAAAATGAGAAATATAAATTTAAGGACATCTGTGATCACTCTATTGGCGGTATCCCTTGTATTGTGGTTTGGGATAGCATCCATCCGTGGGGAGCAATTGACGACTATATGGGACTTCATAAAAATATTACCACTGGTAGCAACTATTGATATTGGTCTCTATTGGGTCTTTGCAAAGTGGGGCTGGCGATGGCGGATATTTAAGAGATGGCTAGTCCCGTTTCCTAATTTAAATGGCACTTGGCAGGGGGTCATTCAGTCGAACTGGGTAGATTCTGAGACCGGAAAGAGTCCGCCCCCCATCCGCACGCTTCTCACTATAAGACAATCATATGATCTGGTAAGCTGCGTCATGCGTACAGAAGAAACGGCAAGCCATAGCTATATCGAAGCGCTAAAAATCGATCCGGATCGGCAAATGCGAAAGCTTATTTACTGCTACTCCAGTCAACCTAAACCCTCCGTAAGACACAGAAGTGAACCTCATGATGGTACCATCGTATTCGACATTATCGAGGGCGCAGAAAGGAAACTTAGGGGACGTTATTGGACAGACCGGATGACCACAGGGGGAGTGAATCTTGAATTCCTATGCAAGGATCTACTGGACGAGATGCCATCAGAAGAGACTGAGTCTTGAATGAAAACGAGTACAAATCGCAATTGTACTTACTGCGGATCGACTACTGATTTAACGGTAGATCATATCCCACCAAAGAGCCTCTTCCCCAAACCCCGCCCCGGGAATCTCATCACGGTCCCAGCATGCACTCGGTGTAATCTTGCTGCCTCGAAAGACGACGAGTACTTCCGCTATGCTCTTTCTATGAACGAGCGTACAGGATCCCACCCGGAGGCTGCAAAAGGTAGGCAGACATCTCTTCGTTCTCTCGTGCGCCCAAAAGCATTTGGCCTCAGGAAAAGACTCATGGGTGCTATCAGCCCTATTGAAATCCGAACCCCACAGGGTCTATTTCTTGGCAGGCAACTTAGTTTCGAAGTCGAATTACAGCGTATTTTTAAGGTTGTGGAACGGATGGTAACAGGTCTGTTTTACTATGAGGCAGGATTACGACTACGCGATGACTACGATATAATCGTGCACTCAGACGAGACCGTAAGGGACCTGCCGCAAGATATTCAACAGGATCTACGCCGGGATATAATCCTTCCGCTGAGTTACATCAGTCCACGGGTGTTTGGACGAAACACATTCTCATACCGCTTCCAGTTCTCCAACGACAATCAGCATCTTTCTGCATGGGCTTTGACATTCTTTGGTAACATTCCATTTATTGCGGTCACGGGTCTACAAGTGACCTCGGAGTCGGCAGCCACGAACCCAAGGTAACCGTACTAGATAGGACGTCCCTGCGTTCAAAGAACAGTGATACTATGTAGGCAATAGGAGCGAGGAAGGATCTGTGGCAATTGTGGTACAATAAGGCGCCGTAGAGGCCCTATCTGGTCGGTCATCGGCGGCTAAACAGCACAAAAACCCATAGAAACTCCCTCAACTCATCAGATTACCTACGATTTTCGACGGAAACTCAGGAGAATATCTCTGATTTGTGGTGAGTTAAACTGCCTGAAAATCCACCATATTACCTGGAGTATTTAGGAGAATATCGACGATCTCACGCTGTTATTCAGGAGATTTCATACGATATCTCCTGAATCCAACCGTTGGGTCCCTACCTCAACAGAACCATCTTGATGGACTTGGTGTACTCCGGTGTCCCCAGGTGTTGGGCTATAGAACGCCTCAAGTAGCATACCAGTCGGTAACTGGTAAGTATTCCTCTGAGACCCTTGAAAACCATCTTATTTCAGGGTAAAATCTGTCTAGGAATGGGGGAAAGCTTACCTCCAGTAGCTCAGGGGGCGCACCCCGAGTAGGCCCTTGTTCCTCACAGTACTAGTGCGGAGTGAGAGGGCAATGAGGAGAAACGTGTCGTTAAAGAGAAGGATTGCAGCCGTAACTCGCTAGGTCGGTCCGTTGCCTACGGTTGAAATAAGATTGAATGCTGGACTCAACATTTTCCAAGCAGAATCGGGAACGTACTCCCAGAAACCACCTCTTGACCGATTCCTGGACACCAGCAGTCGCCTGCTTCCAGCGGTTTCGGATCACGGATCTCTTTAACCAAGTCGAGATCCGGTTGGCTTTCTTCACATACTTCGTCATTTTCTTCAGTCGTCTCTATCTCTTCTTCAAGCATTGTTTGCATTATTCACCTCCTGGTTTTTCCTTTAAAACCCAATAGAAGAGCAAATTCGGGCTACTCAGCTAATGATAATGTCGTACCGTTACCAAAGCGCTGTGACCATATCTGGGGATCAAGATCATTCACCGATAAGTAGGCAGATAAAAGAAAAGACAACTGCCATTTGATTTTTTCACACAAGCTTGCGATCCGTTCACGACTAATAGAACCCTTCCATCGAGAGTTTGCCAGACAAACAGAACACAATCGCCGTGCCCAGCAGGTTCCACAATGATCAGCCATAAGTGCCTTAAGTTTAGTAAGATACAGCACCACCTGATTTAAAATGATCCCTTGTTTGTAATTTCCAATTGGAAAGTCGGTTCCTACCCGCTCGCATGGATAAAACATTCCGTCAGATGAAACAAAGAGTCTTTTGCCACCAGGAATGCAGGAACCCCCTGGCCACAAGTACTCGGACGTAGCCTCAGAGCGTGCCCAAATGTGCCCTATCAGTGGATCAAAAATACCGCTTACAAAACGGTCGCTCTCGTTGCCTGATAAGACTTGAGCGCAGTACTTATCCAAATACGAGTGACCTATTCGATTAGTTCCCAATAACGTACAACAAGGTGTGAAACATCTTGACCAATCAACAACTCCAACATGCATTGTCATTTGGGAAAGTAAAGGCTCTGTTATCACGAAATCGTGGATTTCCTCAAGATCCTTAGGATCAGCAATTGTTATCGAAAGCCCAACCTTTTTGAAAAAATTATCGCTATAGGCACTCCTAAGGTCTTCAACGAACGACATCACCCTGTGCCAGGTTGCTGAGCCAGATGAATCCACTCGTGATTTGTTGTGCACACTAGCAGGTCCGTCGAGGCTTACCGATAATACCATCCCGACATCAGCAAAAAAGGAGACATTGCTTGAGTGCCCGATAGTCCCGTTTGTAGTCAGGGAGAAGATGACATCATCCTCGCCAAACAGCGCCACAGCTCTGGTAACGACATCTTGGATCAGCCTGAATTGAAGCAATGGCTCCCCGCCATAGAACCCGATCTTCTTTGGATGAGTGCCAGTGCTGTGCTCGGCGTAATAACTAAGCGAAAGATCAGCAACACGCTGGGACATACGAAGACCTCCCCGCTGCCTTTCCCCCACGAAAAGCCCTGAATAAGCACAGTACTTGCATCTCAGATTGCATTGATCCGTGACGTTCAGCAGCAGATAGTCGATCTCCTCATCTAGTACTCTTCCAATGAGTTGTGTATCAATCTGAAACCGTAAGGCACGCTGATGACAAAATTTTTCGATTTTGTTGAGATTATCTTCTATGTTAGTGCAGCGATAAAAGCGGTTGTCATAGCACGAGTATAGAAAATCATTGCCTCGTGCTGATCGTATCACACAAGCGTGGTCGGAGGCCCCAACCAGCGGTGAATCTGGAAGTGCTAATCTCACTTTTAACTCTCTAAATAACAATACTTATGTCATGGCGACGGTACCCATATACTGTGTATCTATTGATCAAACCGTCAAGCCCGTCGCAGTTAAGGCGCAGATACTAGATGCTTCTCTGGTCTAGTATAAATTTATGATCAGCCAGAAAAAGAAACAAGACATCACACACCTCCAGCAAAGGGGAGGACACTGCTGAGTCCATCAAACTGAAAGTTGGAGTTCACCCAGAGGGATGCAATTGGGCATCTACTGGCATGCCGATGGGCTAAATGATAGGACCGCTACCAACAAGGATATTGATCTCATGTTCTTTTTGGGCGCCGCAGCCAACGGATTATCTCGTATAAGGCCCTGCATGTAAAATCCGGAGTTTCTTCGTACACCTATTCAGGAATCACTGTACGAACGGAATAACCACTTGATCAGTAGCCCCTACTTCAGCAGCAGCATCTTGATGGAGTTGGTGTACTCCGGTGTTAATCCCGCCGATGGCGGGGCGGGGCTAGCCAAGCGAGCAAACGATGGCGCAAAGGTTGCGAGCCGGCGCTAAATTAGCCTGTGCTGGAAAGGAGGGAAGCATGAAGACCTGCCTGCTGCTTATGTC
>SDBT01021569.1_pt1 | contig 10069 bp, 10 predicted proteins | sample 2277101 | NCBI WGS metagenome assembly SDBT01 (sample SAMN10404973, study PRJNA504765) | marine sediment metagenome | isolation source: marine sediment core GS10_PC15, 103 cmbsf | place: Arctic Ocean: Southern Knipovich Ridge | collected 2010
TATGAAGATATTAAGGTTGGGATGGAAGGAACGTTTAGCAGAGAGATAACTGAAGACCTTAATAGGAAGTTTGCTGAATTGGTTGGTGATTTTAATCCAGTTCATTTTGATGAAGAGAGGATGAAAAAATCTATTTTTGGCAGAAGAGCTACTAATGCGTTCCTTACTGAAAGTACAATTGGGTGTGCTCTTGTAAATATGTTTGTGTCTGATGAGGTTGTTCCAATTGCTTTAAAGAAAGAAATCAAGCTGATTGCGCCTGTATTTATCGGAGATACTGTAACTGCAACTGTTACGGTTAAAGAAAAGCAGGATGAAAAGCAGAGATTGGTTTTGTCTGCTATCGTAAGAAAACAAGATGGAACTACAGTTGTAGAAGCTGAGTTTTTAGCTAAGATATTGAATGTTTGAGTTTAAAGAGTCAGAACAACCTTTCCTATATTCTTCCTTTCTTCTATATATGTATGTGCATCAGCGACTTTTTCAAAAGGAAATGTTTTTGCAATAACTGGATTAAATGTGCCATCTTTCATTTTTTGCATAACTTGGTTTCCTACTCTTTCTATCAATTCAGTCATAATATCCCACATTGGAAGAAGATTAAGGCCAATTATTCCATGATTCTTGAACAAAAGGCTTACTGGATTTATCTTAGGGGTCTTGCGCTTCATAAAGTAAGCATGTAATGGGTTTTTCTTTTTACCGCTTTTTATTGCTGAATTGCCATAGAAAACAATCTTTCCACCCATCTTGAGTATCTCTCTGTCTTTTAGCAGATTATCAAATCCAATACCATCAAGAATAACATCTAAACCTTGTGGAGAAATCTTTTTGAATTCTTCAACAAAATCCTGCTTTCTGTAGTTTATAGGGTACTTCACTCCGATCTTTCTTAGATAATCGCACTTTTCATCTGAGCCTGATGTACCATAAATGATGCATTTCTTATCAAGTGCTATCTGTGTTGCTGAAAGGCCTACTGCTCCTGCGCATGTGTGGATGAGGACGTGTTCTCCCTCACGAATCCTTGCAAATTCGTTTAGTGCTGCCCATGCAGTAAAATAACTAATAGGAATTGCAGCGCCCTTGATATAATCCATATTATTTGGAAGCAAAAAGGTCTTATCCTCTTTTGCTCTTGAGAGGGTTGCATAACTTCCAAATTTGGTTAGGCCAATTACCTTATCACCTTTCTTTACTTTCTTTACTTTCCTGCCAACTTCCTTAACTATACCAGAACATTCATAGCCCGGAACAAAAGGTAAGGGTGGCATCTCAGGATAAAAACCAACTCTCATCAAAATGTCTGCAAAATTTATACCTATTGCCTTGACATCTATTATGACATCATCATCTGCCTCTACTTTGATATCCGGGGCGTCTTCTATCTCAAGAACATCTGTTGTGCCTTGCCCCTTAATTAATATCTGTCTCATTTTTAATCAAAGTTATATTCTTGTCCTGTTAATTTAGCTATATTCTTCATTATCTTCGTGGTTACTAATCTTAATGTTTTTTTATCATCCCCTTTTCCATAGTATCCATCAAAGTACATTAGTTTTCCTATGTGCATCTCTGCTCTTTTAAACCTGGGAATGTATTTTCCTTTTGGAAGTATTTCAAATGTGCCAATGAATCCCACAGGCAGAACAGGAACTTTTGCTTTTAAAGCTAAACGGGCAACTCCTGTTTTTGCTCTTAATAACTTTCCTGTTAATGTCCTCGTACCTTCAGGATGTATTGTAATAATTTTTCCTTTTTTTAGTGCATTAATAGCCCATTTTAAGGCCTCCTTTCCTCCGGTTTGCCTGTCCATTGGTATAGCATCCGCCCATACATGAAACCTTTTTTTAAACCAGTTGTCGAAATGCTCTTTTTTTGCTAAAAAATGTATTCTTTTATTTAGATATCTTAAAAATACTATAGAAATAATCATATGATCCATATATGATGCATGGTTTGATACTATTATGAAATTTTTATCTTTCGAAATGTTTTCTAATCCCTCAATTTTTCTGAAATAGGGATATAAGGCCTGCTTAAGTATTATCTTTGCAATAGGATGTACCATTAGTATCTATGCTCCTTAATAATCTAAAGTATGACCTATACCTTTTTATAAAAACTTATTGTTTTCAAGCTTCATATCTAAGAACTCTCTTCCTCAATCCACTTGCCATACTCTTCATTAGCTTCTGCCTTTATCTTTAGAATACAAGGAACATCATAAGAATGTATCTTCTTAACCTCTTCCTTTACCTTATCATAACAAGAATCCTTTGTTTTTGCTATTACTACAAATTCATTATCTTCCTGTATCTTGCCTTTCCACCAGTACATACTCTCTATAGGATGGATATTAGTGCATGCAACTAACCTTTTCTCTAGCAAATACTTGCTTATCTTCTTAGCTTCCTCTTTATCTTTGCAGGTTATATACACTAATATCATAGAGAACAAATAAATCAATTAACTTTAAATACATTACTATAATCTTAGAACAATATGCATAATAAGTATCTTTTCACAAATATAATAGGAACATTCATATTTAATGAACACTTCAACCTATTAGATAAGAAACTGTTCAAAAATATTGAACAATACACTAATAAAGAAGAAATAGAAAAGGAATTTTCAAAGAAATACACTAACCTAAAAAAACCAGAAGGAAAAGAGCTTAAAAAAATATTATTATCCTTCAAAAATGAACAATTCTTCAATGATTTCTACAAAAATAATCTAAAAATAACCAAAGCAGCAATCAAAGAGTCTGTTAAAGATGACTTATTGATTATGCAGACAATAAATAATATTGGCGATATAGATAAAACCCTCAATATCCTAATAAAGAGATTAAGAGAATGGTATGCATTATATAATCCTGAATTTGAAAATGCTTTAGAAAACCAGGAAAAATTTGTTGAACTGATACTAAAAAAAGATAAAAAGGATTTATTAAAAGAAATAAAAATAAATGAAAAAGATTCAATGGGAGCAAACCTTTCTAAAGAGGCGTTAGAGCCAATAATGAACCTAGGTAAGGAAATCTACCAACTATTCCAATTAAGAGAAAAACAAGAACTTTACCTGAATAAATTAATGAAAAAGATCTGCCCAAACCTATTAGCAATTGCAGGAGATAAAATCGGAGCAAAACTATTAGAGCAGGCAGGCTCTCTAAAGAATCTAATGCTCTTCCCAGCCTCCACAATACAGCTCTTAGGAGCTGAAAAAGCCTTATTCAGGCATATGAAAACAGGAGCACGTAGTCCCAAGTATGGGTTTCTCCACGAACACCCTTTAATAGCAAAAAACCCAAGACAATTACACGGAAAAATCGCAAGAACATTAGCAGATAAGATATGCATAGCAGTTAAAGTTGATTATTTCAAGGGAAAATTTATTGGTGATAAATTGTTAAAAGAAATTGAGGCAAAATTCAAATGATAAAAACCTCAAAAATCTTCGAAGTCTACCAGGATTTTAAGAAGAGACTCTATACTGTAAACCTGACTCCTGGACAAACAGTTTATGATGAACGCTTATTCAAAGAAAAAGGTATTGAATACAGAGAATGGAACCCTGGAAGATCAAAACTCGCAGCAGCAATATTAAACGGCTGCAATAATATTTTTATCAGAAAAGACAGCATAGTTCTTTACCTGGGATGCGCATCCGGAACTACTGTTTCCCACATCTCAGACATAGTCGGAAACAATGGTTTCATTTTCGCCTTAGATTTTGCACCAATAGTAATGCGCAAAATGGTTTTTGTAGCAGAACAAAGGAAAAACATTGCCCCAGTATTAGCAGACGCCAATAAGCCACAAACCTACACAGGCAAAGTAAGCCAGGTAGACATTATCTACCAGGATGTTGCACAAAAAAACCAATTAGACATCTTCTTCAAAAACATCAGCCTATTCCTAAAAAAAGAAGGTTATGCCTTATTAGCTGTAAAAGCAAGATCTATTGATGTTACAAAAAAACCAAAAGCACTATTCGCAGAGATAAAGCAAAGATTAGAAAAAGAGATGACAATAATTGATTCCAGACTATTAGACCCTCACCAAAAAGACCATTGTATATTTATTTGTAAGAATAAGTAAAATTTATACAAAAGAAATTGTAAAACAATTTCTAAGCATAAATTTATTTTCAATAAATTTATAAAGCCGTAACCAATTTCTTCTAAAACTTAGGGGTATTAAATATGGAAAAGAAAATAGAAAAAGGAACATTTACATTGAAAAAAGGCCTAGCTGAGATGCTAAAAGGCGGCGTTATAATGGACGTTGTAAATGCAGAACAGGCCAAGATAGCAGAAAAAGCAGGCGCTGTAGCAGTCATGGCATTAGAGAGAGTGCCAGCAGATATAAGGGCAGATGGCGGCGTAGCAAGAATGTCAGACCCAAAGGTAATCAAAGAAATAATGGCTACTGTAACTGTTCCTGTAATGGCAAAATGCAGAATAGGCCATTTTGCAGAAGCCCAGATTTTAGAAGCATTGGGCATTGATTATATTGATGAATCAGAAGTTCTTACACCAGCAGATAATAAATTTCATGTTGATAAGCACAAATTCAGAATTCCTTTTGTATGCGGCGCAACTAACCTAGGAGAAGCATTAAGAAGACTTAATGAAGGGGCAGCAATGATCAGAACAAAAGGAGAAGCAGGCACTGGAAATATAATCGAAGCAGTAAAGCATATAAGAACAGTTAACGAGGAAATAGCAGCTCTAAAAAATACAAATCTAAAAAAACTTGCAACAGAATACAAAGTTCCTATAAAATTATTAGAAGAAGTAAAAAGCTTAGGAAGGCTCCCTGTTGTAAATTTTGCAGCTGGTGGTATAGCTACTCCTGCAGATGCTGCATTATGTATGCAGTTAGGAGTAGATGGCGTTTTTGTTGGCTCAGGAATCTTCAAAAGCAAAGACCCAAAACGCAGAGCGAAAGCAATTGTTGAAGCAACAACACATTATAAAGATTCAAAAATTGTTGCACAAGCCTCAGAAGGCTTAGGTGAATCAATGAAAGGTTTAGAAATTTCTAAATTAGACGTTAAAATGCAGGAAAGAGGTTGGTAATTCTAGAATGAAAATTGGAGTTTTAGCCCTGCAAGGCGCTATAAGGGAACATATAAAATTACTGGAAAAATGTAGCGTAGAACCTGTTTTAGTTAAATTCCCAAGAGATTTAGAAAATATTAATGGCCTTATAATACCTGGCGGAGAATCAACTACAATAGCTAAATTAATGAAACAATACGAACTGGATAAAGCAATTAAAAGAAGATACCAAGAAGGAATGCCAATATACGGAACATGCGCAGGAGCAATATTATTAGCTAAAGAAATTCTTAATTCAAAACAGCCTAAACTTGGATTGATGGATATCTCTATCAAAAGAAACGACTATGGCAGACAAATCGATAGTTTTGAAGCTGAACTTGATATTTTCGACCAAAAACCTTTCAAGGGTATTTTTATAAGAGCACCAGTAATAGACTCTATTCATAATGGATGTAAAATCATAGCAAAATTTCAGGATAAGCCGGTATTAGTTGAGCAGAATAACCTCTTAGTCTCAACATTCCACCCAGAGCTGACAGATGACATAAGAATTCATAAATATTTCATTGATATGGTTGAAAAAAGCAGGGCTTCCATGTTCTCTAGCTTTACTGAACAGAATAATTAATTCTAAATTTATTCTTATTGGAATAATCCTATCAGCAATCTTTTTAAACACAATTCTAAGCAAACTTAATAAATAAAGTTGGATTAGAGGTACTACTATGAACAAACAGGATTTATTGAAAAAACTGAAAAATAGAGTATTTGTTCTAGATGGAGCTATGGGAACTATGCTCCATAAGCATGGCTTTACTAAAGGGTGTCCAGATGAACTAAACCTAACAAATCCAGAACTAATTAAATCCATCCATAAAGAATATGCCAATGCAGGAGCAGACATAATAATAACAAACACTTTCGGAGCAAACAATATAAAACTAAAACAATACAATCTCCAGAATAGAGCTAAAGAAATAAATCAATCAGCAATAAAAATTGCAAGAGAAGCCTGCCCTGACTGTTTAATTGCAGGTGACGTAGGACCTTTGGGAGAATACATAGAACCATTAGGAAAATTAACCTTTGACCAGGCATATAGCGCTTTTAAGGAACAGATTGAAGGATTAAAAGAAGCAGACCTGCTGATAATAGAAACAATATCTGATATTAAAGTACTGAAAGCTGCCTTAATAGCAGCAAAAGAAATCTTCAAAGGGCCAATAATCACATCAATGACAATACAGGATGGAAGAACAACAACAGGAACAGATACTGAAACGTACGTAACAATAGCAGATACATTAGGCGCAGATATCATAGGTACTAATTGCTCAGACGGCCCTGATGGTATGTATGAGACAGCTAAAGTTATAGCAGATAACACCAAGAAGCCTATCTGTTTAGAGCCAAATGCAGGCCTTCCAAAGATAATCAACAAACAAACAGTATGGGATTATCCAATTGATAAATTTACAGATTATGCAGAAAAATTTGTTAAATTGGGAGCAAATCTTATTGGAGGATGTTGTGGAACAAATCCTGATTTTATTAAAGCAGTCGCAAATAAGATAAAACACCTAAAGCCAAAACAAAGAAACATTGAATTAAAAACAAAACTGTCCTCCAGAACCAAAACAATAGAAATAAAGCCCACTTTAATTGTTGGAGAAAGAATTAATCCTACCAACAGGAAAGGATTTATAGAAGAAATAAAGCAGGGAAAAACAGATTATCTAAGAAATCAGGCATTGCAGCAGGTAGAAGAAGGAGCCTCTTTATTGGACATTAACGTGGGTGTTGCAGGTTTTGATGAGGTTAAATCACTTCCAAGCTCAATAGAAACAGTACAAAACATTGTTAATGTTCCTCTTGTTATCGATACATCAAATGTAGAAGCTTTAGAAGAAGCATTAAAAAAATGCGACGGAAAACCATTAATTAATTCTGTAAATGGTTCTGGAAAAAGCCTAAAAGAAATTCTTCCATTAGCTAAGAAATATGGGGCAGCAATAATTGCCCTATGCCTGGATGATGAAGGAATTCCAAAAACAAAGGAAAAGAGAATACAAATAGCAAAAAAAATAATTAAAGAAGCAGAAAAGATCGGCATTAAAAAACAGGATATTATAGTAGATTCACTAGCCCTAACAATAGCCACAAACCCGGAAAATGAAAAAATAATTCTGGAATCAGTAAAGGAAATCAAAAAATTAGGCTACAAAACAATTTTGGGTATAAGCAATATATCCCATGGTTTGCCAAACAGATCTGAAACCAATTCTAAATTCCTGACAAAGGCCAAAAAAATAGGCTTGGATTTGGCTATACTTAACCCCCTAGATAATATAATGCAGAAGGATACCTCCATCACTCTTAAGATTAAAAAAATAAAAAAGGAAGATTATAAAGATTTACCAATAGAGCAACAGCTTTACAATGCCATTCTATTCGGAGATAAAGAAAATATTACCGAGATAATTGATAAAGCATTAAAAAAATTAAAAGCATTAAAAATAAATGATATCTTGATAGACTCATTACAGGAAGTTGGGGATAAATTCAATAAAAAAGAATATTTCCTTCCCAATGTTTTATTGTCAGCAGAAGCAATGAAGAGAGCATTCAGGAGGTTAAAAGATGAGCTTAGGGAAGAAGGCGGAAAACCAAAAGGCACAGTTTTATTCTCCACAGTAGAAAACGATATTCATGATATTGGAAAAAATATTGTCATTGCATTATTAGAAAGCCATAATTACAAGGTAATTGATTTAGGAGCTAATGTAAAGACACAAAAAATAGTAGAAGAGACAATTAAACATAAACCAAATATTCTGGCATTATCAGCATTAATGACCACAACCGTGATTGAAATGGAAAAAGTTATAAAAGAGTTAAGAACTAATAATATTAATATTCCAGTAATAGTGGGGGGTGCGGTAGTTACAGATGATTATGCTTCACAAATAAAAGCAGCATACGCTAAAGATGCATTATTAGCTATCAAAAAGATTAATGAGTTAATAAAGAAATGAAGAAAATAACCCAATTGCTAAAAGAGAAAAAATTCACAATTTCAGTAGAATTAGTTCCGCCAAGAAATGGAGAAGGTAAAGAAGGTATATTATCAAAAATCAAAAAACTAAAAGGAAAAGTAGATTTTGTCAGCATAACAAAAGGGGCTGGTGGAAGCTTAAGAGGGGGAACTTCACCAATTTCTGTATTTGCAAAGGAACAAGGGACAATACCTATAGCACATTTTGTCTGCAGGGAAAGAACAAAAGCAGAAATTGAAAATGATATTATTGACCTTTACTATTTTGATATAAACAATATCTTAGCTTTAAGAGGAGACCCTCCTGCAGGAGCAAAGGATGAACAATGGGATGGTGACTATAGATATGCTTATCCGCTTGTTAAACAGATAAGTGATTTGAATAAAGGAAGATATTTGCCTAGGAAGAACATCGATAAAGGAGAATTCAGGGAAGGCACAAAAACAGACTTTTGCATATTAGTTGCAGGCCACCCGGAAGATCCTATCGAAGAAGAAATAAAACATATAAATGCTAAAGTAGATGCAGGTGCAGAAGTAATAATCACTCAGATGATATTCTCCTTTGAAGACTACAAAACATATGTAGAAAATCTAAGAAAAAATAACATTAAACTGCCAGTTATCCCTGGTATAAGGCCATTAACAAGCATTAAACAAGCTGACTCTGTAGAAAACTTTTTCGGGCTCAAGGTTGTAGATGAGCTAAAGACCATGCTTAAAGAAGCAAAGACAGACAAAGAAGCATATGAATCAGGAATTAACTATACGGTTGACATGATTAAAAAATTGAGAGACTATAAAGCTCCTGGAGTACATTTGTTTGTTCTAAATGATGTTAATATTGTTGAGGATTTATTGCAGAGAATAAAATAATCACTTAACCACCCTTATAATCCCTATTATCCTGCAAGTATTACAAACATCTCCAGCAGAAGGCTCACCACATTTTTTACATATATTTGCCTTACCTCCATACTTTTGCTTCAAAGCAGGCAACATCTCTAAAAAAGACCTTATTATCCCAGTATTAATGCCTTTATGATGCTCCATAAACTTATCAAGCATCTCAGCAACTTCCTTACGATAAGCTTCAGTCCTGCAAGGGCATTTTTCATACTTAACAGGAAACTTATGAAGTTTAGAAAAAAGCTTTACTTCCTCTTCTGTGCAGAAATACAATGGCTTAATCCTTGGAATAAACCCTTTATGCTCTGATAAACCAGTTTTCGGGCCCAACCTTGGCAATATCTCAACTTTATTAGTAAAAATATTCATAATCACATTCTGAGCTTCATCATCTAAATTATGTCCAGTAACTAACTTTGTAGCTTTCAACTCCTTAGCCTTTTTATTAAGCAAATATCTTCTTAAAACCCCGCAAACCATACAGGATTTCCATTTAATCCCTTTTTGCTTTAACAATCCATGAAGATAACATAAAGAATATCCAAATCCTTCCCTGAAAGAGGTAAGATAAAGTTTTATATCATTATCTTTACAGAATTTTATTATATTCTCCTTATTTATCTGACTATACTCTCCAATCGAAGGATCAACATGAATAGCTTCAATAATTATTTTTTTATTATCCTTATTAATCTTCTTCAGTAAATATAACACAGTCGTAGAATCCTTCCCACCAGAACACGCAACCAAGATTTTCTCTTTTTTGCCAATAAGCTCATTAGTCCTTATAGTCTTACGTACCTTTTTCTCAAAATATTCTAAAAACTGCTTTTCAGATAGTTTTTCTCCTGCTTGTAATGTATAAACTGCTTTATCTTTCATATACCCTAAGAAATCAATCCTTTTTTTAAACTTTTTGAAAAGCTCTGCTTTTCAAAACGTGTCGGAAACGCAAAGCGTTTCTGAGCATCTTAGAAATCTTTGATTTCCAAGAGATTAGAAATCATAATTTCTAAAAGATTTCA
>SDBT01021571.1_pt1 | contig 10068 bp, 11 predicted proteins | sample 2277101 | NCBI WGS metagenome assembly SDBT01 (sample SAMN10404973, study PRJNA504765) | marine sediment metagenome | isolation source: marine sediment core GS10_PC15, 103 cmbsf | place: Arctic Ocean: Southern Knipovich Ridge | collected 2010
GGCAGTAGACGAGTGCGTCGAACCATGTCACATAAACCACTGGATGGTCTAATAACTCCGTCTGTGCTAGGAATGAATCGAATGATTTGACTTTCGCAGGCAGGTTGCAAATGCCTTCCCCAATGCAGCGTGCATACATGGCGTTGCTCACTTCGGTACTGTCGATCCAGAAATCGTCGAGATAGACTTTACGAAGTGGGCGTGTATCGGGATGTCTGGTACCACCCATCTTGAATTCCCCGGCTGGAACATACACCATGACCATCCCGTCCGCTGAGGACAACTTTGCGTTCTGCAAATATTGCAACCGGGTCGCATTGAGCTTGTCAATACTCACAGTTGTTAGATCCGCTAGTTTTGCAAATGCCGGATTACCGGGATCCCCAGAATCACTGACAATCAAATCTCCATAATTAGCCCGGATGACAGAGATCAGCGGTAGATAAACCAGCAGGAAAATCAGCCCGAGTACAAAAAAAACCCCCCCAGAAATCAGCAGTCGTTTGAGGTGTGTGAAATCGCGTCGTTTTATCATCGTGGATTCATTTCTTGGAGTCTAATTCCTAGTTCGCAGTCTGTCCAGTAATTGGGCTTACTACAATTTAATCACTAAGAACACTTGATACCACGAAAGGCACGAAAAAGATGAAAGGTACGAAAGAAATTTGTGATACGAAAGATATTGGGAGAAAGAGAAGTTAAAAGAAATTAACTACTAAAACACTAAAAGTATAAAGATTAAATACTTAGTCACCTTCGTGTCCTTTGTGCTTCAAAAAATAATAAAATTAAACGTAAAACCGCAGACCCCACGGTCTACGGTTTCAGTCAGGTAGCGGGGCTTGGATTCGAACCAAGGACCTCCGGGTTATGAGTTCCAATCCTAAAATGTATATGTTACAGCGGAAAACCTGTTGAATAAGCTAACCCGATGGTCTACAGTTCACAATGAACCGAAGATATTAGATTGTTAAGAAGGTCAGAATTTTCCGCAGTAGTAGGGATTATAGCCAGGTGAAAAGAAAACGTCAAGCACTATGTTCTGGCACTATGTTCTGGCCGTACTAGTTCCAGAACCAATTGATTAAGAGTTATTCTAGTCCATGTCTACACAGTGTTTTTGCGTGGTATTACGTCCATGCAGTTCACAAAAAGTGTCAAGAGATGTCCATTGTGTCTATTATGTCCATGCTGTGGTACCCCATCTGCACCAGAATTGCACCGAGCATGATGAAGGCAAGGCGACTCCATTACATCAATTAATCAAAATTGCATCTTTGGATTTTAAGTTATCGAAGAGTATGTCTATGTATGACTCTGTTTTTAAAATGGCATCAACTTGTTACATGAAAATGTTACAAAAACATCCTCCTTTTTTCAATACTTCCACGCTTTAGCACCTAATCTGTTAGTAAATTACACTTGGGTCATATAGCGGAAATGGCGATTAACTTGCATTATGACTAATCGGTATATATTATGAATGGGTATTCAAATCTCCATTCGAAGTAACTTCAAGCCAGCCTATATTTTTTGATAATATATCGAGTAAATCTTCTTGGGCAAATTTCTTTTCTTTGATCGAGTTCCAAAGAAAGATTAAGTCTTCAATACGCATTATGAGAACATGATTGTTTAATGCGATTTGATAAATTTGAGGATCAATTGGCCTTAGCTTCTCCTTCCAAGAGTTGGCATTTAGATGACAATTTACAATTAGTAATGCTGGGAAATTTGCATCAAGTTTATTCTCTTCTCGATGATTATGAATTGAATAGATACCACTTCTTTTCATACCCTTAGAATACGTCTTTGTTTCACCAATAATAGCTTTCTCAGATTTTGAATCTAATACCCAAAAGTCTTCCTTAAATTTATCATTTCGTAGGGTTTCAATCTCAAGTTGATTTTTTATAAATTTCGGGATTGCTTCCTCAAAATCATAACCCTTTAGAAATACAAGAGATTTAATATTTCTGTAGGTTTCAAGTTGTTCCTCTAATTTAACAATGACAGCTCTTAAATTACATACTTCATCATATTTATTCTTTTCAATTTGAAAAATTGGGGACTCTAACCACTCCGGCATATCGTGAATTGAGTGAGTTAAATAAGTTATTGTGTTATCTATTAATGTTTCTAAACAAATTTTAATGTCTTCTTCGTGATCAAAATTTCTTTGGCATGGGAGGAAAATTATTCTTCCTCTATATACTCCAAGACAAAAACCTAATACAAGATCATCAGAGAGTGAATAGATTAAATCTCCAAAGCCAATCTCCCTATTCGAACTAAATTTAATAAAGTAAATATGGGAAGCTCCCCAACGGTTTAAGTACGCTTTATATTCATTTTTTATATAATTCGCGTTTGCTAGTAAGGTCTCAGAATATTTGGGACGTACTTTCAAACGATTTAACCAACGAAATCCGATTTGTTTTTGGGAAAATTCTTGGATATCTTCATCTTGCATAAAATGTTCATCTTCATATTTATAATCTTTGGGCACTTGTTCATCGTAATGCAAAATACAAAATGTACAGCCTTTTTCAAGTGCCTCAGTCATTTGCTTATCGAAAATATCTTGTTCTTTCTTATAAAGTCGCGTATCCCAAACAAATGCTCGGTAATCTAATATAACCAAATCATAAGACCCCAATCGACACATAGAATTGAAACCTAATGGGAATGAGCAAGTATCTATTTCGCAATACTCAACATGTAGCTTTGGTTTTATTTTGCCATAAACATTTTCGCCAAATACTAGAACTTTGTGATTGGGAGATTCCATGTCAAATCCTCAGGTATTTATTGTAAATTTTATTATTTGATTCAAGCATATTATTACTTTATCAATTTTATATCCTTATGGGGGATTAACTGTATCACAAAATTACTGACCTCATTGCCGAATTTGTGATAGTTTTTATTGTACTAATTCAATATCTGTACTCCTGGAATCCGCGACCATGAAGATATAGAAAGTGACCTGCCCCCAAAATATGTACCAGTCACAATGTTAGACTAACTAGTTGAATTTGAGAAGGTTGAATCACGACAACAGCTGGAGCTGGTGGTTTGTAACCCTGTGCCTGTTATCGAAAAAAAGACTTTATTCCCTGGTAGATAAAAACCAGTATATGTGCACATGTAATCGTTATGCAATTACTGTAAACGTACCATTTACGTTGATGTCCATACCGCACTTAAATAATCGCTAAAAACGCGGGTTTTTAGGATAATTGTATATCAAAATTAATATTAAATCGCCTAGAAGGCGATTTAGACTTATCCTAGAGCTTATGACAGTCCAGCTCTGACAGAAATGGCGCTCTGTCACTAAATAGATTCAATCAACAAGCTCCCTGGTATAGGGATGTCTAGAGGTTCGTTTTTAATTTGTGGGCTGAACAGGACTCGAACACGCGACCTCTTCCTTGTAAGGGATGTTGTAATGCTATCCATGTAGTATCTTGTTGTGTTATGGCGTCCATATAGTCCACAAAAAGTTTCAGAAGATGTCCATCCTGTCCATTATTTCCATGCTGTGTTACCCCATCTGCACCAGAATTGCACCAGGCATGAAGAAGGAAAGGCGACTCGATTAAATATCTTGTAATCAAATTAAATCAAAAATCTACAATTTATTTGACCCTGTCAAGTCTTATGCTCTATTGCTATTTAATGCAAATTGACATGGTTTTTTTTGTTTCGGATTGAATCCAGTCAAGATAATCTTTTGAGCCCATAATTATTGGCAATGCGATTATCTCAGGCACCTCATACGGATGAACTGATTTAACCGCGGGTATAAGCTCGTTTTCGAAAAGTTCTTCTCTACTTTTTACTATTAGCAAAACTTCTTCATCATTGTTAACTTTTCCCCGCCAAATGTATAAAGAGTTGATGGGTGAAACAATATTAACACATGCAGCAAGTTTTTTCTCAACGAGAGTTTCAGAAATCGTTACTCCAACTTCTTTAGAAGGGGCTGTTATTAAAACAACGATATATTTATTGTTCATTAGGTTTCCTTTCAAAAATTCTTACGTATTTATTCGATTGTACCGTTACAGATCCCGTGAGACAAAATTGGGTAGAAATCAAACGGAAGACAGCAATGCAGTAATGAACAGGCAAATCGAGATGACGGATTACATCATTCTGGATAAAACATAATAAAGGTTGAGGTTATTGCTCTACCTGATTGATCGCGGCACTCTGGTCTTTAGAGAGATCGGCATCCAGGATCGCTCCTTGCGTCGGTAGTTCCATATAAAAATTGGAGGTGTGTTCTGGCAGCCAGATTCCCATTAATTAAATGACAATCGAGCACATGACCACCCGACTTACGATTTTCGGAAAGAAAGTGCAAGTGGTAACCAGGCACATTGACGCCCTGAGTGTAGTCCGGAAAACGAAATCCAGCCAATGTCCCTTGAACATCGAATAATTCAAACTCCGGCTGGTTTTTAACAACGTCAACCAATTGTGGATAAGGCGGATTCTGGCGCGGGACACTGCGCATTTTCATATACTTAAACAAACCATCAATTCGAATTGCATAGAAGAAGTTATGTATAGGCAGTTCGCTCTCAAGTTTTGATTTAAGCTGGTTAAAGTCTATCTGTGTGTCAATTGAAAAATTGGTATCCGCTTCGAAATACTGAACCACTGCAAACGGTGTTTTCTGATCATCTTCTACGGGGTAAACCTCTCCATCAGATTTAATTTGAAAAAATTCCCCCTCCAGGGCAATCATTTCACCATCAAGCGCGTTAAATGTCCCTAAACCAAAGTCACCATGTTGGCGCAGCTCTCCAAAGGTCATGTCGCCGTCATATACACCTTCGAGCAGGGCGTTGATGGTTGAAGTTTGAAAGATTTCATGGGCTCGACGGTTGTCTATCTCCCCTACGCGCGCGTGAACGAGGTCAGTCTGCGCACGGGCCAAATGCAGTGCATGCAGGAAGTGAATAAAGCGTCCTTCTTCAGGCATTAAATATAATCCTCTTATCTTGAAATAAACATTCTAATTATAAAGCATGGACAGTGGAGATTGCAGCGAGAACTATCCGGATGGAACCGTGGTCACGTTGACCGCAGCAGCCGATTTTGGCTCCAATTTCAGCGGATGGAGTGGGTACTGTACGAGGACAGGAGATTGAGTGGTCATGAGGGACACACCCAGGGATATCACCGTTGATGGCAATACCTTGAAAAACTCTGAAGGCGGCGGTATCGAGATGTACCCGCACAGCCCGGGTTATTTCTATAATGATGCCTCCATGTCGGTGGGGGATCTGGTTGTTTTGGACAATGAGATAACAGATTCTTGTGCGGACGCACCCTTTTCTTTTAAAATCAGGGGTGTTAACAGCAGTACTTTGTTGTGTTTTGCCGTCTATATGTTACACGAAAAGTTACAAAAGATGTCCATTCTGTCCATTATTTCCATGCTTTGGTATCCCATCTGCACCAGAACTGCACCAAGCATGAAGAAGGAAAGGCGACTCTTTACATAATTATAAATTCTTGCGAAAATTCTCTCTTAGTTTTCAACCTTATTTTGTCTCGCAAATTCTGTAACGCTACACTACTACTCTTGGGAGTTGGAGCAGGCTATATCTGCTTTTGTGGAATACTACAACCACCAACGCTATCACGAAGCGTTGGATAACCTGACACCTGCTGATGTATATATTGGGAGAGAAAAGGAGGTTCTTTCTAGAAGAGAACAAATCAAGGAAAAGACTTTATCAGAAAGACGTACCCACCATTTCAATGCCATGCGTGTGTATAATGTGCAATGGCTTATTTGCACAGAGTCTTTCTTTGATAATCCTTTGTTTTGTCCGAAAATTACTGAGGATGTACACTTGGAACAGAAATCAGTGATGATCTTCCAACTGGACCCAAGAGCTTTGACTGCAGATAACGCTTATCAAAAAGCCATGCGTGGCACGTATTGGGCCTAAGCATGAGTGTTTCTTCTCACACCAGAAGTTACCTGGAAGAATGGTCGCTATGCCCAGGTCTATTATCAATTGATTACTAATCCGCCGTTCCGTACAGTGCCACAGCTCGCACCGGGCAACCAGTTCCATCCTGGATCTTCAGGGGTAAGGTAATGATAAGGAAGACTTCAGGGACCTGGTCAAGGTTGTTTAGATTTTCCACGATCAGAATACCATTTTCCAGGAGAGTGAAATGGGATCCTAAATCAATTGTAGAGGAGCCATCGATTCCCAAACAGTCCGTGCCCACCAGGCTAACTTTACGCGCGGCTAAATGCTCTGCCGCTCCACGGGTCAACCCAGGCCAAGATTCGAGGAAAGTACTTCCCTCAGGTAGCGGTGCCCACTTTTTATCCCAACCGAAATGGAAAATAGCTGCCTCATTCTCTTGGAGCGGTCTGTGAGTTTCCTCCCAAAGCTGGATATCTGCCGCCGTTAGCTCTCGAGTACCTGGCAAAGACAGAAAATCTAGCTTAACCGCCTGGTTTATGAATCGCTCAACTGGTATGCTCTCAAGAGATATCCGGCGTTCATCACCAGGAGTCCCATAAAAGTGGTATGGGCTATCTAAGTGAGTGCCTGCATGTTCGCTGATTAGCAACTGGTACAGGTTTGCAGGATCACCAGTGTTCCATTCCATGTGGAAGTATTGGGGGTGGGTGGGATATACTGGCATACCCTCTTCAATTGTGTGGGAGATGTCCACCAATTTCATCTTTTGAATTACTTCAGAAAGATCGTAAATGTTAATGGGTGTGTTCATCCTATCCTCTACGAATACTAAACAATATCATCACGGTAAGCAATTACGTCGATTTCCACACCTATATCCAATGGCAGCCTTGCTGCTTGGATTGTAGTTCGCGCAGGGTATATTACTCCTTGGAAATATTCTGAGTACACATCGTTCATCTTCTGGAAATCATCCATATTAGCCAAATACACCGTGACTTTCAACACACATTTGCGATTACTGCCAGAAGCGTTCAGTAATGGATCGATATTAGCGAATACCTGGCGTACCTGCTCAGTAACATCCCCCTTAACCAGTTTTCCCGTATTTGGGTCTAAAGGTCCCTGTCCAGAGATGAACACCAGATTGCCCCATACGAGAGCAGGGGAATATGGTCCAACTGGTGCTGGTGCTCCAGGGGGAGATATTGGGATTTTCTTCATTTTTTGCTCCTTTATGTGTATTCTATTTTCCGAAATCATTCACGACCAAGCAAGACCCGCGCCGGAGCCCCTTCCAATCCGGTCAAGGGGATCGGCAGGGCTATCACATGGTAATCTCCGGGTTCAACATTGGATAAGTTTACTGATTCAATTGCGACCTGGTCAGGCCTAGCGCCCAAGTAGATACGGTGAACCGGTATCCCTTGAGCAGGGTCGAACGGCCCGATTGAGTAGCCGTCGACCGCTAGCAATTTTACCCCCTCATCCACTAGCGCCTGGGCTGCTTCAATGGTGAGAGCAATGTAATCCTCGTTGAATTCTGGCAAAGTAAGGGTCTGGCTATTTCTCGTGCGAATAAACAAGCGAGAAACACCCATTAAGTCCAAACTATTAATATAACTTGCGGGGATGTGATCTATTCCTTTGTAGGAGACGACACGACCGGATCCAATCAGAATATCCAGCGGAAGTTCATCCACCGGCTTGCCAGCCGCGAAGTAATGACGCGGAGCATCAATATGTGTTCCAAAATGCGAACACATGGCTACTGCCGTCACGTTCATTTCATCACCCAATTGCATGGACATCAATTCAGTAACTGTGTAATGAGGTTGCCCAGGCCAGTGGACGGTGTCTGCTCGCATCGGAAGAGAAACGTCAACCCATTTCATGATAATAATCCTCAAGAATTAAATTCTAATACATGTTATGCAGGAGCGCCAAGGTGCTGAGAAAGTGACGACAAGGTGGGTTCAATTGCTACGGGAAGCATCACCTGAGATTCGAATGTGCGTACTTGTTTCAACCCGTGACCAGTGACGATACATACAACTATTTGATCGGATGAAAAGCTAGGACTAAGCGTCAATTTATCCAGAGCGGCCAGCGAGACTGCCCCGGTTGGTTCAGCAAAAATCCCTTCTAAATGTGCTAAATCTCGGGTGGCTTTCAGAATCTCTTCGTCGGAGGAAGCAGTCGCCATACCGCCAGATTCTCTAATTACCCTCAATGCGTAAGTGCCTTCGTTTTCGTACCCTGTGAGTGGGTCTGCAATCCCACCTGCTATGGTGTTTACCGGCAATTCCCATGGCTGAACAAACTCTTCCTCTTTTGAGAAAGCTGCCGCGATAGGGGCGCATCCATCTGCCTGCGCCGCTACCATCCTCGGTAGACAACTAACCAGGCCGCGCTCTTTGAGTTCGATGAATCCTTTCAGAATCCCAACCAGTAATGGTCCCACACTCACTGGCACCAGTATCCAATCGGGTGACTTACCCAATTGCTGATAAAGCTCATAGGCGACGGTTTTATCCCCTTCCACAGTGTAGGGATTCAAGAAAGTGGAGGTCAAGTTCATCCAATTCCATTTGACAGAGCCGTGGTATCCAAGCCAGAAAGCGTCACTCAGGGAGCCTCGCACCGAAATAATCCTTGCTCCATGCAGAGCCATTTGCACCAGTTTTGCAGGGGGCGTCTGATCAGTAATAAAAATCAAGGCGCTCAATCCGGCTCGGGCAGCATAGGCTGCTAACGATGCCCCAGCATTCCCGGTAGAGGATACGGCTACCGTGTCCAAACCCAGCGATAGCGCCATGCTCACCCCGACTGAGGTTGGTCTGTCTTTGAAGGAGCCAGTTGGGTTTTGCCCCTCGTTTTTAATAAACAGATTCGGAAGCCCTAGCTCTTGACCAAACCTCCGGACGTGTACCAGGGGGGTGTGTCCCTCACCAAGTGTGATTTGGAATTCGTCAGGAATTGGAGGTAAGCAAGGCTGGTAACGCCATATCCCTTGTCTGTTAATCTCTTCAAGAATATCCCCTTTTTTTATTGCATCGTAGATAACCTCAAGAGGATATCGACAATCTTCGCAATGGTACATCAGACCGAGGCTATATTCTTTGCTACAGTTTACACAACGCAAACCTATAGCTTTCATTTCACCACGCTGTGTAGCCGCCATCAGCCACCACAAGCGACCCTGTCATAATGGCAGAGTCATCGGAAGCCAGGAATAGGATCACCTTCGCCACCTGTTCTGCAGTCATCAGTTCTGCCTGCGGTATTTTGGATAAGATTGATTCCATGGTGCTTTTTGGATCAGGATCCTTTCGAATATCCGCCCGTAACATGGGTGTATCCACGAATCCCGGAGCCAGCGCGTTCACCCGAATATGGTCGTTGGCGTAGTCGATCGCCATATTGCGGGTTAAAGCCAATATGCCACCCTTCGAAGCGCAATAAGCACCAAGTTGTCGACCACCGACGATAGAGTAGGTGGAGACAACATTCACAATTGCACCACCTAGCAATTGCATGTGTGGCAGGCAAAATTTACTGACCAGATAAGTCCCACGCAGGTTGGTATTGATCGTACGATCCCAGGTTTCATCACTGAGATCAGCAAGTGACTTCGGAAGATCCACCCCTCCAACGCCAGCATTGTTGATGACAATTTCCAAACCACCTAACCATTCTACCGCTTCCAACACCATGCTCCGGACGCTAGTCTTTCTCGCTATGTCAACGTAAATATACCTGGCGAACTGCTCGCCCAATTGACCTGCAACTTCCTTTCCGTTCTCCTGGTCGATATCACACAAAACAACTTTAGCACCTTCATGTATAAATAATTCGGCGGCTGCCTTGCCGATCCCACTTGCTGAGCCAGTGATGATGGCTCGCTTATTTTCTAATCTGCTACACATATTCTTTACCTGTTATCTCAAATAGTCTACTTATTGCTGTACCCGCCAGCAAGTCCGCGCATTAAATGCCTTTGGACTAGGATTGCAAAGATAAGCACAGGGGTGACAACAATAGTTGCCGCGGCGGTGAGCTCACCCCATCTCAGACGTACAAACCCTATGAACCCGGG
>SDBT01021572.1_pt1 | contig 10068 bp, 9 predicted proteins | sample 2277101 | NCBI WGS metagenome assembly SDBT01 (sample SAMN10404973, study PRJNA504765) | marine sediment metagenome | isolation source: marine sediment core GS10_PC15, 103 cmbsf | place: Arctic Ocean: Southern Knipovich Ridge | collected 2010
GGGATTGATGATGAGTTATAATAGAATCATAATAGAGAAGGAATTACGGAAATTTTTAGAAGAAGATTGTAGATTTTCCGATATTAGTGCAATAAGTATCCCGGAGGATGCTATTGTTACAGGAAAAGTTATTGCTAAAAGTAATGGATATATTTCAGGACTTGAAGAATTAAGAATTTTATATAATATCTTTAATGTTTCTATAAGTTTTTTTATAAAGGATGGTGATGCTTTTAAACAGGGGGATATACTTGCTGAACTAAAAGGTAATGCGAGAGATATACTTATGGGAGAAAGAACTGGATTGAATCTTATCACTCATATGAGTTCCATCACAACAACAACCAGGAAATACGTAGACATAATTAAAAAATCCGGAAAGAATGTGAAAATAGCCTGTACTCGTAAAACACTTCCAGGACTTCGAATTTTTGAAAAAAAAGCAGTTGATTTAGCAGGTGATTTAGCAGACACCCACAGATTTTCTCTTGATGATATGATTTTACTAAAAGACACACATCTAAAGTATTATAATGGAGATGTTGAAAAACTTCTTAGAGATGTAAAAAAAAAGGCTAGTTTCTCAAAGAAAATTGAGATTGAAATCGAGAAAGTTGATGATGTTTTGATTGCTGCAAAGAATGGAGCTGACATCATAATGTTAGATAATATGAATCCTGAACAAGTCCAACATGCAATAGAGTTATTAAAAAATAATAATTTGCGAAAAGTAGTATTAATAGAAGTATCTGGAGGAATTAATTTAGAAAATATAAATGATTATTTAGCCAAAGAAGCCCCAGATATAATAAGTTCTAGTGAGTTGACACAATTTCCCTCAGAACAAGTAGATCTATCACTTAGATTTGATTAATATTAGAAAATTCTAGTCGATGATTATTTCATGAATTGAACAAATAACATCCTTAATTTTAGATAAGTCTTGGTAAAGATCTTTAATTAGTCCAAATTCACCAACTGCCATTAATGTTTCAATTTTTTTATCCGCAATTCGCCAATCTGTTACAGTTTTTATGATTGATCTAAATTTATTATAATTTTCAGTTATTTCATCAATAATGACTTCTTTGAAAGGATACACCATATTTATTGTCATTATTTTATATCCCTGGAGATCATCAAACTTCTCATGATTTTCGATAAAACTCACAATCGCATCCCTTAAAGCTTCACTTTTTGAATTAAATCCCCTCTGAATGCGAAGTTTCTCAAATCTTTCTAATAAATCGTCACTTATTTGTAATGAAATTATTGGCAAGTTTAATCACATTTTTTTAACATATATTTATTGTATAAATTCATATTCATATTCTGTAATTCAACTATGAAGGCTAATGAGCTAATTCCTAAATTCATAGGTTTTCATCTGCTTGTAAGGTCTTTAACAAGCTTCTTGGACAATTTGCAAACATACGTTTAAACATTGTACGGAATTTTACCAATTTATCTTCAGGGAATACAACAGGTTCACCAACTTGTAATACACCCCAATAAACTTTTGCAAACTTTTCAACGAGTTCTGCGTTCTTAACAGCTTGGGTTATCGATTTACCACATACAATAGCACCATGACTTGCTAGTAGAGCTCCATTTCTATATCCTAATCCCTTAAGTGCGGCTTCCCCAATCTCTTTTTCTCCAGCCTCTCCATGAGGAGCTAGCTCGATTGAGCCCCCTAAATAGACTACTTGCTCTTCCATTATAATTGGGATTCTTTTTCTGACAATTGAAAGTATTGTAGCGAAAGTCGAATGGGTATGAATTACACTTTGTACTTTGGGACGAGCCTTATATATCGCTAAATGCATTACTGCTTCAGTAGAGGGGAGTTTTCCTGTACTTAAAGGAGTTCCATCAAAGCTTATATGAACAACTTGATCTGAGGTTAATGTGTCATATTGGTTAGCACTAGGAGTAATAAAAATTTCTTCTTTATTACCATTTCTTACACTAACGTTACCTTCATTATTTTGGTTTAAACCATTTTCGTAAATCTTTTTAGCTCCTTTAACAAGATCATTTCTGAGTTGATCCTCTTTATTTACTTCCATATTTTAGTATATTTAACCTAAGTTAAAAGATCTTTGAAAATCTAACTCATATCATCCTAGTGCATCTTTAATTGAGAATTTCTAAATATCTAATTTCTAGTAATTTTAAAATAAGATTTATTAAACAAACTTTTTTACTTTACTTTGATGGATTCTCTTAAGAGATTTAATTTCTTAATGAATAAGCAATCTGATAAATTAGATCGAGTTCTCATTGATTATTGGGCAAGTACAGATGTAGATCAACGATTATGCTCATATTTTAAAGCGAAAGATAAAGAAGAATTATTAGATTTATTGGATATGGATTTTCGATATATTAATGGTCCCAAATATATTGGTCCAGATTTAGCGAAATATCCAGATGGAAGCAAGGATGATATTTGGGGTGTACCCAGAAAGAAGGTATATTATGGAGAGGGCGAGCATAGAGGATATTATAATACTGCTGTTAAATTTCCCCTCTCAAACGCTCAAACCATTGATGATATTGAATCTTACGAACATTGGCCTGATCCCGATTGGCTTGACTATAGTGTTATCAAAGAACAATGTGATGTCGTACATGAAAAAAAAAGAGTTGTTATGTTCATGGGGGATCGATTAAATCGTATAGCTCAATTAAAACCATTGATGTATTTACGCGGAGTTGAGAAAGCTCTTAGTGATCTAGGTAGGAAAAATTCTTCTATTTTTAATGCAGTGCTGGAAAAAATTGTCAATTTCTATAAAGAATATCTTAAAAGAATTTTGCGTGCTGCAAAAGGAAAGATTGATGTAGTCGTAACTGGTGATGATTTTGGACAACAAAACGGATTGATATGCAGTCCAACAAAGTGGAGAGAAAAATTATTACCCGGTTTTCGAGAATATATCCAAATAGCTAAAAAAATGAATATTCATGTAATGCACCATACATGTGGCTCGATTACTCCTATAATACCTGATATGATTGAAGTTGGTTTAGACATACTAAATCCTATTCAACCCCTTACTTACAATATGGATCACTCAATGTTAAAAAAGACTTGGGGTAAAAATATCATTTTTCATGGAGGTATCTCTCTCCAAGGCCCTTTAAGATTTGGAATCCCTACTGAAATAAGTGATGAGGTTAAAACTTGTTGTGATGTTTTGGGAAGAGATGGAGGTTATATTATTTGTACTGCCCATAATTTAAACGCAGACATGGAAACTAAGAATATAGTTGCGTTATTCGATTCTTATAAGAGATTTTGTCCATATTCTTAGAATATATAATTTTAATAAAGTAAATTTCATATTGAAATTATTAATCTATTATAGTCTCGTAGTTTAATTTTTACGATAAAATATCAAATGTAACATTTTTCATTCGATATTATCCCTTGAGCTTGGTGTAATATGAAAAATATAAGCCGCTTAATATTACATTGTGATTTAGATAGTTTTTTTGCATCAGTTGAGATAAGAAATAATCCACTATATAAAGGAAAGCCTGTTATTATAGGAGCTGATCCAAAGGAAGGAAAAGGAAGAGGTGTAGTATCTACTTGCTCATATGAAGCGAGAAAATTTGGACTTCATTCAGGAATGCCGATCTCTCAAGCGTTTAAAAGATGTCCTCATGGGATTTATTTACGACCTAATTTCGAAAAATATCATGACGCTTCAGAAGAAGTAATGGAAATTTTGAAAAATTATTCTAGCAAATTCCAACAAGTCGGTGCTGATGAAGCATATCTAGATTTAACCGCAAAATATTCAAACTTTAATGAGGTAAAAGATGTTGCATTAAAAATTCAACGAGAAGTATATGAAAAAGTAGGAATTACTATTTCAATAGGTTGTGCTCCTACGAAATCAATAGCTAAGATTGCATCTGATTATAAAAAGCCCAATGGTATAACTATAGTGCGACCTGATGATTTGAAAGTGTTTTTATCTAACATGGATATAACTCGGATTCCTGGAATTGGCAAGAAATCGAAACAATATTACCAAAAGAAGGGTATTAAAGTAATAGGTGATATAATTTCTACACCTTTACATGTTATGATTGAGAAATTTGGAAAGCATGGAAAATGGGTATGGGAAGTTGCGAATGGTTTAGACAATAGAGAAGTAAAAGAATTTCATGGGAGTAGAAAATCTATTAGTAAGGAACGGACTTTTTACCAGGATACGTATGATATGAAAGAGATTTTTACAAAACTGGAGGAATTAAATGATAGAATTCATAAATCTATCCTAAAACACAATATATATTATCGTACCATTACATTAAAGATTCGGTTTGAAGGATACTTAACGTATACACGTTCAAAATCTTTGCCGTTATATATCCAAGATAAAAATAAAGTTCTTGATATCATTTTAGATTTGTATAAGGAATTTTCAAATTCAAAAAAAAAGGTAAGGTTAGTAGGTATCAAACTTTCAAATTTAGAAAAAAATTCAATAAGTAAACAAAGTAATATAACAAATTTTATTAGTTCTTAATTTTTTATATTAATTTTTTAGTGTTTGATATGATATCATCATGAAGGATACCATTGGAAGCAATCATACCAGGGGCAGTCCATTTACATTTATTACCTAAAAAAGTTAGATTAACATTGTTTAAATCCGTTATAGTGCCTCCAGCCTCTCTTACTAATAGATCTCCTGGCATATAATCCCATGAAAAAGAATAATCGGGATTCATTTCTCTTATATAAAGATCAGCAGACCCATCAGCAACCATACAGAATTTGCCCATCCCGTCCATTGAGATAATTTTCCTCGCTTCAATCATTTCTGCAAATTTGTTTATCCATTGTTTATTATGGTGTAAAGACTGACACATTATGCTTGAACTTAAGTTATTTTCGTGGCTAACATGTATAGGAATAAACTCGTTATCTCCATATGAAGCTTGAGCTCCTTTTCCCTGTTCTGCAATAAATATAGCTATTTCTTCATTTTTATAATTTGGTACCCCAATAGCACAGATCTTAGGCTCAGAATTTTCCATAAGTCCAATACCTACAGCATAAGATAAACCCCTTAAATATCCTTTAGTTCCATCGATAGGATCTACGATCCATTGCCTATTAGATTGGGACCCTCGATAATTTAATAGAGACGTAAATTCTTCATTTAGTTTAAAATTGGTTTCTATAAAACACTTTTTGAGGAGAACTTCTATATCTTTACTAAATAAACTGCTTTCTTCTTCAGCAAAAATTTGATCTTCATTAAATTTCTCTTTTAACTGCGATAAAATAAAGATTTGAGAAGCAAAATCTGCTAGGGTAACAGGAGATTCATCTTTTTTTTTATAGGATTGGAATTCGTGACTTTTAAACCATTCTGTTATTTTAGAAGCCTTTCTTACAATATATATTGCGAGGGTTAATTCATCTTGATATTTTGACATTAAAAATATTCACTTGAAAGTAATTGTATTAATTATACAAATTTATAAAAAAAATCTTCTACAGATTTTTTCCCTTCTATGTCTTTTTTAAGAGTTAAATCTTGGTTGGTTAACTTCAATTGCCAAAACAAAGTGTATAGTTCAATCTTTTTTAGAAAGTCCTTGTTAATATTATAATATTTCATATATCCTTGATAAAATGCTTCAGAAAGATTAGGTTTATTAAGAAAATCTAAATCCCATTTTTTGAATTTAACAAAATCCTGCGCTCTAACACCAATACCCCAATTATCAAAATCTATTATTCCATTTATATTCATTGAGCCGGAATTTTTTTTAATAATAATATTTTTGCTATGAAAATCGTTATGTAAAAGAACTGGTTCGTACTCTTCTTCAATTAAAGCTTCATTATCCTTAAAGAAATCAGATATATCTTTAATTTTTTCCATTTTGTTCTTTTTAGCTTTTTGAATTTCAACATTTAGCCTTTTATTAAAGGTTTCCAACCAGTTTTTTTCATTCTTTTTACCGATTTCGCTGACATCTTCATAAAAATAATCAAATTTGATTTCATTATGTAATTTGCCAAGTAACTCTCCAATATTTTTAAATAGAGTGTTGAATCTCGAAGTTTCTAATTCAAGATTAAAATCTTCAGTTATATTTTGTGTTAAAATAGAATGTAAGGGTTCTCCTTGAATAAATTGTTGTACAGTAAAAACATAAGGAATCAAGCTTTTAGTTTCATCGAAATAAACTAGATCTGCAACTGGTATAACAGGGGGATTAAACTTATTAAAAATATAAGATCCCGAACTTTTAGAAAGAATATCCTTAATTTTTTCCGAAAGATTTGAAATTTTTGAATATAATGTTCCATCTAAGAAAGGAAATAGCACTTTTTCCTTCACAAAATTTTCATATCTAAATGATTTTGAAGTTCTGAAGCGAAGTACTAATTGAGAATTTTCAAAATTCACCTTGTAAACGGTATTCACTTTACCATCTAAGGGGCCTTGAATCTTTCTAATTTTTCCTTGTTCCCGTAGAATTTCAATATTGGAAAAAAAATTTATTACGTCATCTAATTGGTAAAGTTCATCCTTATTTAAAGAATACAATTGATTAATAGCCTTTTGATTACGTAAATAGTTAACTATTGCCTCGATTCTTCCTTTAGTTATATCATCTAAATCTCTGTGTAATTCTGGGGACACTATATTTAAGTTTTCTATTGGATTTGAAAGTATATCTTTATAAAAATAAAGAAAAGCATATTTTAATCCACGTTGTCTCTTTCCTACTTTCTTTTTTAAATCATAAATATTAGTCCTAATGTTATTTAATTGTTCTTGTAATTGATGAACTTCTAAAATATCTTCTTCAATGGACTTAAGATATAATTTAGCACATGAATTTATTAAATTGGCTAAATTTGGTACTAATCCACAGAATTTTTTCATATCTGTAGGTATCATCTGAAGGAATGTAGAAAATTTTTTAGCATTACCGCAGTAAACTGAGAAATTTTCATTCAATAATTCAATAAATGCTTTATAATTATTGATGTTTTTAGTTGAATCCATTACTCCTTTTACATTCGAGAATTTAAATAATTTCTTTAAAATTTCGGGCTTAATTTCATTATTCATAAATTTTTTTGGCTTATTGTAAAAATATATGTGATTTTTTGAACTAAACGAATCTAATATATGTTCAAAATAATTCTTTAAATCATTAGTTGGCAAATTCTTTGAGTAAGGGGGTGTTAAAACAAAGTTTAATGCTTCATATTTTTTTCCTAAATTCTCCATCTGATTTAAAATAGTTTCGATTTCATTTCCATAAATACCTACGAGGATTGGAATTTTTCCTTTGGATATTGAATAAGTTAAATCGACGTATTTAATTATTTCTTCAATTTTATCTGAAAAATGAAAACCTTCCCCTGTTGATCCAAAGAGAAGAATTGCATCTGCCTGATTTAACAGTATATGTCGAATTAAAATATCACTTAGTTTTAAGTTAATGTTATAATTATCATCAAAAAAAGTGATAGCTGGACATAGAATACCATGTATTTGTGACATAGTCATCATCAATGTTTTGCTAAAATAAAAAGTTTAAACTGGATTTAGTCTGATTATTAACTATTGGTTTTAATTAGAAGATTAATGAATTTTTTGAATTATATTATTTAATATTATAATGATTAAAGATTTATGAATTTGCTAAAAAAAGTAATTTCTGAGCATAATTTTATAAGTAATTATTTTAAAGAAATTAAATTATATATTTTCTTACTACTTTTCCCCTTGGTTCTGTTTCTTCAAATAAAATTGCTTGAAATGAACTTATTTTTACACGTTCAATATCTTGCCAAGCATTCATAGGTAACCCTGTTTTGAGACATGTATGATCCAAGAAGGTTTTTACATCCCAATTCCTATCTTGATCTACGGGAACTTGAGGAAGGAGGAGGCCTCTTCTCCATTCACCTTGCTGAGCAATGAGTCCGTCCCTGCCAATAACAATTTTCTCAAGGTATTCATTAGGATCATTTACTTCTATTACTTTAGGTGGTGTTAAAATTGATAATTCAATAATAATCTCATCCATTTCATCCAGGGTTACAGAGGGAAAACGGGGGTCTTCTGTAGCCGAACTCACTGAAACTTTATGTATGGCATCATATAAAGAGTATGTTGCTTCTATATATCCTATACAGCCTCTCAGTGGATTTCCTTCATAATTCGCTTTATTTAGCGTTACAAAAGCACCATATTTATCACTAAATTTTTGTTTAATAACTTCAGGAACGATAATCCTCCTACTATCTCTTAAAAAATTCTCGATATTATCACGGGCGAAAGTTATTAGCGTTTTCCCATCTTCTAGGCTGAATTTGTCTTCTTCAGACATAATTTTACACGTTTTATATATTCTTTAAATAATTATTAGACTTCTTTAAAATTTATATTTTATAGCAATTTTTTTATTATTTTTCCTTCGGATTTTAAATTTTTGATATTTACTTCGTTTTCTCTTATAAAAACTTTCCAAATTTGAATTTTAGTTTTAAAATTTTCAAAAGGTGTATATTTTGCTTTAGAATAGAAATTATTAGAATTAATGGAATATTCTGGAATTTTATCTATAACAACTAAGTCTGCATCAAAACCTTCCTTTATGAAGCCTTTTTTCTTAAAATTAAAAACTTGAGCAGGATTTTCAGAAGCTATCCTAATAAATGTTTCAAGCGATAATTCATATCTACATACTTTATCTAATAATAATAATGGATAAGTTTCAAATCCTGGAAAACCAGAAGGAGCTTTAAAATAATCTTTTGATTTCTCTTCTATTGTATGTGGTGCATGGTCAGTTCCTATTAAATTAATATTTCCCTTTATAAGTTTATCAAATAAAAATACAGAATGGTCCCTTTCTCTTAGTGGAGGAAGAACCTTACCAAAGTTGGGATTATTTAAATTTACATTTGTAGATAAAAGTAAGTGATGAGGAGTAACTTCAAATGATATTTTATAATATGGATTAGCTTCTAAAATATCTTTGATGGTGAAATAACTATATTTATTACTGATATGGCAAAAATGTATAATTGGATAAAGATCAGATGATAAATTATTTTCACTTATCATCGTTATATAATTATCCATTATGAACTTTACGTACTTTGCCTCCATCTCTACGGGATAGAGTCTATCATGAAGTTCTAATATGTTTGTTTTTTCATTTTCATGATTTTTAATAATTTGTTCTTTCTTATCATTTGGGAGAGGCCAATCTGGATGAATAAATATTGGAATTTGAAATTTTGAGGAAATTTTAAGAAGTTTTTGAATATTTAATGAATCACACCAATCAATCCCATTAAGTGAATTAAGTGGATAAATCTTAAACCCATGGATTCCTAATTCAATAATTTTTTTTATTTCTTCGTCATCAATTTCTTTCGGAACACCAGCAATGAAGCCTACATTTATATGTATGTTTTTTTCCGCATTATTCATCCATACTTTAATGGTTTCAGCATTAATTGCAGGTGGTACTGTATTTGGCATATTTAGCACTGTTGTAATCCCTGAAAAGGCTGCAGCTTGAGTTCCAGTATAAAAGGTTTCTTTTTCACTTTGGCCAAGATCCCGTAAGTGAGAATGAATATCAATGATTCCTGGTATAATTAGTTTATTTGCACATTCAATTACATTTCCATCAATTTCCATCAATTTCTCAATAGGTTCTTCTGAAGATTTGAAGATTAATTTCTTTATTATGCCGTCTCCTATGAGAATGGCTCCTTCACGGATTAATCCATCCGAAAATATTTTTCCATTATTTAAAATCATAGATATTGTGCTTTATCAATTAGATAATTTATATATAATATTTTATCTTGGATTGACCTAATTTTTGAGAGTGTGACAAATTTTATATTAGTTAATGAGAACATCAATTTAATGACGCTATTCTTTTCTGAAAAAGGATAAGTAGGGATAATATAAAAAATATCTCTTATATTTTCTAAGGAATTAATGTTCATTATTTCTGGTATATTATTCTTATCCATAC
>SDBT01021573.1_pt1 | contig 10067 bp, 9 predicted proteins | sample 2277101 | NCBI WGS metagenome assembly SDBT01 (sample SAMN10404973, study PRJNA504765) | marine sediment metagenome | isolation source: marine sediment core GS10_PC15, 103 cmbsf | place: Arctic Ocean: Southern Knipovich Ridge | collected 2010
TGTTCGTGCAGCGCTACTTCCTCTTTATTACCATTCCTCTCTTTATTCTTCTCCTCTCAACGCTCATCTCGCGGTGGCGGCGCACGTCGGACGTTCATCGCCGTTTTGTCAGCGGCGCAAGCGTGCGGCGCGCGTCCATCAGCGAAGATGGACGCTCGTCGTCCCCACTCGATCGCGACAGCGGCAACCTCTTGGCGCGGCTCGCGGACGCTGGGGGCAAAATCAGCGATGGCGAAGCGCGGTTTGTGCGGCACTACCTGCGTCACATGACGACCGCGACCGAACATCGCGGGCGTGGCCGGCGTGACGCGTTTTCACCGGGCTCACTCACCGACGTGGAAAGCGAGCGGCGCGATGATCACGAGTCGCTCCAGATGGCTACTGCTGTGCGCGACGCACCGCCTGTTCCAAGTCGATCGCGGCACGCGGCCGACCGGAAACGCAAGCGAAAAGCCGGTTCGGTGCATGAAACCAAGGAAATGATGAGAAAGTGGTGACACGACTTGGACTTGTCTTTTCTAAACAAACACAACTCTTTGTATTAGAACTATTAGATGGTATGACGTATAGGGTTATCGAGCAAGTGAATGGTTGCGTTTGGGAACCACTTGTGCGTGCTCGCCAGTGATGCGAAGGTGCTTGCCACATGAACACTTAACCAGGGTCGCTTGTACCAGGCGCGTGGTTACGAAGTAGTTCATTCGGATGGCTTGTATGAGTGATATTCCAAGAAGCATAAGAGTGAAAAAGAAGCTCAGGTAGTAAGCTGTTTCGCCTGGCATGCCTCGGTTCCTAGGGAACACACGCAATCCCAGAAAATTGACATCAACCATAAACACCATGCTAGCCAGAAAAACGTAGATGTAACGAATGGCCAGATGTGGCGCAGACCCTGGTTTTCCCGTTATCCACCACAAGGCACCCGTGGCCAGCACACGGGAACCCAGAAGGAATAGTCCTACGGTGGACATGGCGCCTCGCGAAGCAACTGACTGGTGAAACCAGGTCTGGACTCATCTTTATTACGAACCACGACATGGCAAATGGACTGACAAGCCAATGGTAATGCTTTCTATCTGCATGTTGTTTCTTTTCACAAAATGAAGACAAATAGAAAATATAGACAAGTATGTGTGTTTGCATTAACACGCGCAAAATACACCCTCGTTTTATTCAACAAAATAAAGCATCGTGTCCGTGAGATACACAATGCCTCAATCCATTCAAGAACTGAACCGCCTTGCCTTTCCACGTTATCCCGCTTGGCTTGGCCTGGACAGTGCCATCTGGAAAGTAGGTTCTCGTCATCGGGCCGCTGTTTTCAGGGAGCCTCTTTATTGCTTCTTTAAAATAGGGAATGAGATCCCGGCATTGCTGTATAGTCAGATGCCCGTCGCAATCCGAATGTAGCATAAACTCCTTCAGCGGCAGCACCGAATCCAGTTTCTCTGGGTAAAACTCTCGGTCGTTGTTTGTAAACACGTCGTCGAATCCAAACGATCGGACAATGGCGATACGAAACGCCACAAATGATCCGTAGGAACCATGAAATAGTTTAACGTCGCACCCCTCATCGCTACAATAAACGTCAAGCCCCATTCTTTTCAATAACAGGGTACTGACTGATACCACGAAACCTGCCCAAAATCAGCGTTCAGAGCAAAAACGTGCTAGTACACATCCCTTTTTTCCTTCAGCTGTGAGCAATTTGAACAGGTACGTTCCATGTGTAACTCGCCCAACGGCACGCGGGCAGTCTATGGCCACACCGACCAGTGATATTTTATTCGGCGTAGGGACGCACTGCTCGTGCTAGCACTTCTCGACAAGTAGCAGCACGGGCTCGTCGACAAGTAGCAGCGCGAGCACGAACTTAAGCCCACTTAAGACCAGCAGTGATATGGCCAGGGAAGCCATAGGCCTTCCTCCCTCCCTTGTGAACAGTACCTCCGCGGTCTGCGCGCGGGCCAGACGGTGCGGGGGCGAACACATGACGTCAGGGACGGCATAAGCACAGCGACACAGGAAAGAGCGCGCGTACCGCCCACCCACTCCATTCCGTCTAATCCCAAAACTACTGATTTACATATATTTATTTTACATATTTGCCCTATTTAATCTATTTTCAATTGAGAAATGAGAAATCAAGATATTTATTTTGATATTTTTTGATATGTCATTGTTTCATATTCCACATCTTCGTAATCATCTACTATTTTCACCTCGACATTTCGACAACGAGAAGAGCAGATGTCATTGCAGCAGATGCTGCCGCATTTACTGGACGCGACGTAAATTCCAAATCCGAAAAAGAACAAAACTAACCCTACCCCTATAGAAATAACAACCACCCCAGTATTCGTCTCGTCTCTTCCGTCGTAAATATCTTCTTCTTCTGGTGGCGTTTCACTCCATTTTGCTCTCAGATCGTAGGTGTGGCCCACCATCACATCATGATCTCTGATGTCCCACATGATAAGCGTTTTCCCAGTTGGACACCGGGATTGTCGAATGGCTTCAACAGCATCTACATCGGCAAGCTTCCATATTTTCCAGATCCACGAGGAGCCGCGATAATGGCCAGGACACGTAAACCAACATTCGGCACGCTTGATCGCAATGGATGCGTAAGCGCCATCTTTCAACACGAAAATGCTATCATTGAAAACATGTAGTGGCAAAAGTGTGCAGTTTCTTTTCATTGCCTCTGTCTTGGCGTGCATTCGTGTTACGTCCGCTGCATAGAGCGCGGCCGTTTGTGCTTGCCATTTGGGCAGTTCCATGATTAAGATGATAACCGTGATGCCCGTCACAATTGCCCAACCAGTGTACCACAGGCATAGTCGAGAATAGCATAGTATTGTCTTCATCGTGACACAAGATCCACCCACTGCTAGGAAATGAATAACGACTACGTGCGCTCCTATGACAATCATCTCATAGCAACCAAAAAATCAACGTATAAATTCCAACATTCAGAAACAACTTAGCACATACCCTGTCCCTTGTTTTCCTCAATTCTAGGCAATTTGAACGGGAGGATTCCATGTACGAGTGTCGCCCGCAGCGCCGTTTCAGCCGCTGCAATGCAGAAGATCATTGTCCAAAGCCACAACACGCCGCATGGACAACGCGTCCTCAACCGGCTCCGGCGCCGCGCACGTCACGGCGAGCGTATCGAGCTCTGTGGGCGCAGCGGATTCCGTGTCTACCCAATCCAAGGTCGCTTCCAGCAGCTCTGCGGCGCGGAGACAGCGCTCGGACGCGTCGTCTGGCATCCCGACGAGATGGTGAACGGTCGCCGCAGCTACAAGCGCAAACGCTACGCGGGCCAGCCACCCAGCGGGAGCGCGGCCGTATTGTTTGACGATGGCCGGGCCTACTTTGGCACGGACGGTGGCGTGAAGCGCGGCAGGGACGTGCACAACGAGGTGTGCGATTTCGTCACCATGCTGGACGATCGTTTCCACGCGGCGCATCCGCTCGTCGATCCGATTACGAAGCGCGTCGTTTGCAAGCTCGGTAAGCTGGGCCTGCTCGGCATTGCCGCCGAGTTCCGCGTCTATGACCGCGACCTGGGCGTGGGCACGGCCATTGACCTGCTTTGCCTCGACGCCGAGGGACGACTCGTGGCGATCGAACTGAAGACGGGCTACAATGACGGCGTGTTTGTAAGACCGCGTTCGTCCAATGAGTCGCGGATGCGCGACGTGTTTGCGCACGTTCCCGACACGGTGCTGAACCGTGCCCGCTTCCAGCTGGCGCTCGGTGTGCTTCTGCTTGAACGTAGCTACGGGGTGGTGGTCGATCGAAGCTATGTGATCCATGCGCCGAGTGCGAAGACGGTCGACCCAAGCTACGCGATCCACGCGCCGAGTGCGAAGCCGGTCGACCTAAGCTACCTGATCCACGCGCCGATTGCGCCGAGTGCGAAGATTCGCGTCGTTTGCTTCCCGCAACTCGAGGAGATTCGCACGTCGCAACCACTCCTTGTCAATCTGCTCATTGGCTACCGCGCCGCACGGAAAGTCGAGGTGGGCGCGCGGTTTTTCTAGCCCGGTGCGTCAATTGCCGGGCGTTTCTAGAAGATCGCTGCGCGCGCCGGTTCTGTATTTCAGTCGAGACGCGTATCATGTCGTCCTTCATTGCCCTCCTCTTCTTGTGCGGCCTGGTGGGCGTGGTGGCACTCGCTGTTCTTCTCTACTACCGGCGATGGTGGCCCGCGCTCTTCCTGGCCATTGCGTTCATTGCCGTGATCTCGTTGCTGATTGCGACGCACGTGGACAGTCTCTCGCCGATTTTCGTGCTCGGTAACAAGGAGGTTAAGGCGAACTTCCACACGCCCGCCGATCCGTCAGCGCCCACGACGGTCGCGGTGATCTACCTCGTGATTCTCGCCTACAGCATCATGGGGCTGGCGCTGGCGCTCACGTGCCACAATGTGCATCCCGAGAAGCGGCACGCCCGGCCAGTGACACTGGTTCTCCTTTACGCGTTCGTCTTCGCCGTGACCGTACCGCTCGTGCACATCTACTCGGGCGCCTTCCTGATCTTCTCCGTATCGGCCGTGATTGCCACCATGGTGGTCTACACGGGCTTTGCCATCTACGACTCCTTCGTCCCGCCCAACCCGCATCCCGTCGGGCCGACGCTGGGTGCCGAGACGGTGTCGCATCTCTTGTTCTACGTGGCGCTCTTCCTGATCTGCGCTGGCCACCTCTTCTGCCCGAGCCTGGCCAACATTGTGCCGCTGCTGGCACTCGGCTTTGTGGCCGCGGCCACGGGGGCCATGGGCGTCGTCTACGAAAGCGAGGCGTGGCCCAACCTGCCCACGTCGCGCCGCTCGCTCACGCCGCTCTCCAGCGCCTCGCTCATTGTAAAGCGTCTCTCGCACCTCAAGTTGTACTGATTGGAAACACTCCGGACACGATAAATACAGGATTTCTTTTATTTGAATCTGTATTTTGTAAAGTTCTTATACTGGTCGGCTCCCGGACATCCGTTTTCGTATGCGTAATCCATACACCGAATCGAAAAATGGTCATCTGCTTCTTTGTGTGTCCATCCGGTCCACGGACGTCCATGATCATGTCCGTAGTTACGAAATACGACTGAGTCACGTCGAACTGCCTGCATACACGTTCGTTCGTTCCACGGGCATCCGTTTTCATGGGCATAAATCAAACAGGATAATGAATCAGATCGAGCTGCACTTGCACATGTATCCTCGTTCCACGGACATTCGTTTTCGTAGGCATAAATCAGACAGGATAACGAACCAGATCGAGCTGCACTTGCACATGTATCCTCGTTCCATGGACATCCATGTTCGTAGGCATAAATCAGACAAGATAGCGAACCAGATTGAGCTGCAATGGCACATGTATCCTCGTTCCACGGACATTCGTTTTCGTGTACATAAGTAAGACACGGTAGCGAACCAGTTCTAGCTGCGTTTACGCACGTCTCCTCGTCCCATGAACATCCATTTGTGTGAGTGTATTCCAGACACGATAGCGATCCAAACTGGGCCGAAAAGTACGCCAGATTATCCTTTAGTGGACATCCATTCTTGTGTGCAAACATCAGACACGGTAGCGATCCAGATATAACAGAAAAAAAACACGTATTTTCATCCAATCGACATCCATTCCCATATGCGTATTTCAAACACGCAAGTGATCCAGATTCAGCCGCCAACTTGCATAAATGCTTCATGTCCTTCCGAAAATCACTTATCATTGGGTATAACCATGCCACACCTTCTTTACAGGTTAGTGCAAAGATGACTCGGCCTGGTCGATCGAGATGATTAGCAATGGTCAGGATCACCTCGGGAGGCAGACCCATCCTTTCCATGCTTCAACAAGAAACTGATCCTATTCGTCACTGATTAAAGAGAAAATAGCTGCCTGCCAGTGTCATTGTAGGACACCGAGGCCACCCGGAGCGAAGCCATGGCCAATGGTCTGGCCAGAGCAACGTCGTGGCTACAGTCGATCCGCACACCCATAGACGTGGTCACGTTCATGCACGAGCTTGGCGATCTGGGCGTACACGCCCAGAGTTTGGCAACGACCGATCTGGCCAGTGCAAGTAATGCGCTTGTATCGCTTGGTGGCACCGAGCTGGCCTGGTCAATTGAGCGGGTTGAACAGGGCTGTCCGCCGTTTGCGCTGCGTCGGAATGGCACCACCTTGGATGCGAGCGACTTGCTGGCGCTCATCTTCTCCCTGGGCACGGGATCGAGCAATCGCTACGTGACCGACCGCATCCTGCGGTGGGTGCTCGTTACGACACGCAGCGAGCACCATACCGAGACATACATGGCCAGTATAACGGATAAATCCCTCCGGTTTCACGTAGTCGATCCCGAAGCCATGATTTCGCTGGAACGTGTACACGACCGCGTGCACGACCGCCTCGCCCGCGACGTGGCGCCACGTCTCGCCTGCGCGGCGAGCCTCCGTGGCGACAACAGCACGCTCGAGTCGGATACAAGTATGGATCAAGCGGTCGTGGTGGCCCAGCACGATCTGGCACACGACCACGCAAGCATGCGCGCGCTGAAGCGCCGGCTCTTTGGCTTTTCAGAGAAGCTGACGCACCGCATACCCACCGTCCTTCTATCGCGTGAAACGTCCACCCGCGTCGTGGCCACGGTCATCAACGAGCGGGACTACCACTGGTCACTGCTGGTAGCCGTGGGCGAGGACGAGGCGACCGACGACCCCGTCTTCATCTGCTTCGATTCGCTGGGCTCCAGGCGGGCCCGCTCCGTCAAGCGTCTCTACGAGGATCGGGCCATGCTGATGGCCTCGGCCGGGCTGGTCGCTGCGTCGGCCGTGCCCCGCATACACTATGCGCAAGTGGATCCCCAAGAGGATGCGTGGTCGTGTGGGTGGCACGTGATTGCGCGTGCACTCGCGCTGCGCCGGAGCGTGCGTACGAACGTGCCCCTGACGGCCGAGACGCTTTTGGATCCGGCCGCGCCGCACATGCGATCGCTGACGACCGAAGAGTGCCGTCGCGCACGCGACCTCTATCAGCAGCTGGCCCTCGGCACGCTTTGCGTGCTCCTGCTCATGTCGGTACGACGCACCCGGACTGTTTTAGGCGCGTGGCGTGTACTTAGCAGATCGGCCCAGGTCGAGGAGCACTCCTAGTACGCGCGTCTAGGCGACCCCGATACAACGATGGGCGCCGACGTGTCTCGCGAGACCATCGACGCGTTGACGGCAGACAAGATCAATCGCCTTAATCGCCATGAAGCGTGGCAGTTCCTTGCCAACGTTCCGTTTCGGCGACTAGATGCTACCAACAGCACCGAACGCTCCAAGCTTGCCGCGAAAGCAGCCTTTGGATCTCCCCGGGGCCTGACCTACTACGCGACGCTGTTCGGTCGACCGGTACCGAACGTCGTGTCCGAGGCGCTCGTGCGCGCGATCGACGCGTTGCGCTCATCGGACGAGCTGGTGGCTCTGGTAGGCGACCGTGCCGCCTTCCTGGGCGATCTCTATGCCTACGGCACGCCGGGGGGTGGCACGGCGAGCCTTGACGAAGCGCTCCTTGTGGCGCTGACCGCCACGCTGGGCGACTTCGTTGCCGCTCGCTCGGTGAACGAGTCGTTGCTGAGCGTTGCCAAGCCTTCCCCACTGATCGACGTGGGCCTTGCGTCGCTCGACCAGTTCTACCACGCGACGCTGGAAGGCACGATCCGCCGCGATGCGGGCTGGACGTGGGCCGACACGGCGCTTGTCGCGCTGATTGTGCACACGAGCGTGCACTGGGACCAGCGCCTGCTGCACGTGTTTGGCCGCCGCCTCAGCCAGGCGACCGTGAGCCGTCTGGGGACCTACTGGATGGACGTGGTTGCGTCGCCGCAGCCGCATAGCGTGAACGGTGACGGAGCGCTTGTGCTCACGACGCTTCACGCGGTTGCAGTGGACATTCCTGTTGTTGGCTAATGGCGTTTGTGTAATAAAGTGTCTACGTCTGCTTTTGCTCGTGCGTTCCTGCTACGGTATCTCGTGGCATACGATGCCACCCCAGTTGCTGTTGTGATCTTGCCTGAGGCCCCTTTGCCTATTTCCACGGCAAGCGTCCACGAGATCAACAGGAGAACGGGGGTCGTCCCGTGAAGGAGTAGGCGCTACACGCATTTCTTCTGGAGTGCCCACAAAAGCGCTACCAACCCTTGCGTTGAAGCTAGTCTCTGTATCGCGAGCAGTCAAGGAGCTCTGATCCTTATTCACCCTGCTCTTGAATTAAACGTCAACATTGCGCGAGTACGAACAACAACAAGATGGGTAACGCTGCAAAGAAACTTACGCGCGAGACCATCGCGGAATTCATCGTGACGATGGGCATCGTGTTCGTCACGTTGCTCATGACTACATTCGTGCCGATTCTTGTGCCGCTCGTTTTCGGCTTCGTCTTCTACGGGTTCAACGCACTATTCGGCACACATTTGGGTGTCGTCGGCGATCCATTTGTGCTGCTGATGTTCCTCATTCAGAACTGGATTGACGGCGAAATAACCTGGAAAGAGAACCAAGGCTCCATCATACTTGCCATGGTGAAAATCGTGCTCGCATTTGGTGCTGCTGCTGCTGGTGCCGGACTCTACTTACTCGTTTTCCCGGCTGGACTGGGCTTGGGTTTCGTGCCTCAGAATCTGACGCCTGGCACGGACGCGGGCGTGTGGTTCGCGGTGGCTCTGATTTGGACCTTCCTCTACCACGTCGTCTTCCTGACGCACATCTTCTCGGACGATGCCTACGGTGTTTCACTGGCCGCCGGTCTTTCGCACGTTGGCTTCGGCTACCCGCTTTTCTTCATTCATGCCAGCGTGGGTAACTATGCGTACGCGTTCGCGGCTGCCATTGCGGCGGGCACGTTCGGGACGGACTGGTGGCTTCCGCTTTCAGCCGCCGTTTTTGCGGCCGGGGCCACGCTCGCCCTCTACTACGTGCTGTGGCGACCAGCTTTCGCCGCCGCGCACAAGATGGCAGAGAAGGAACGAGGAAACGCAGCGGACATGAACGCGCTTCGCACGGTCAAAGATGATCCTGTTACGGCGGGAAGGCAAGCGCTCACCACCTTCTAAACTTCAAAATGGAAGAACACCACGTATCGCCGTGATAGATGAGTGTTCCTTTTCCGTTTGCGTTCTTTATTATCTTGTCTCGTGTTTGTGTGTTTCTCATGTTCCATCATGCGTGTGCGTACCTGTACGTATGTGAAGCGTTGTTTGTGCACGTCTGTTGATTCATGCGCGTGCGGGAGAAACTCTTTGCTATCCTCAACGTGCAGGCGTGCATGCGTCTGCGCTGGTGTCTTCAATAAACCACGTATACCATTTTCGCGTTTGGGTTTTTGCTTCACAACCGGTTCTTATTCACTCAATACGCTTGGCGTATCGGACAGTTCGATTCCGATCGTTCGTGGTAGACAACGTGGTCATTGCACGCTCTGGCCACGCGAATTTGAGAGGACGCACACACGCACACCATGAGCGACCGAAAGCGTGCCCGTCGGCCAAGCGAGAGCAATGATGTGGGTGAAATCACCGAGAATGGCCAGGATCCACATGCGAAGCGCGCCCGCACTTCTCTCGAGAGCGCGGACACGGAGAATGGGCAAGCGTCCGAGGAGGCCAAGGACGACTCGAGCGAGTCGTTGGCCGGTCTTGGCTCAATCATTGAATCCATCGAAGGAGAAGGCGGAGGTCGCCGGGTTGCACTGCCTGGTGCCACCGCCTGCTCGCGCTACACGCAGCTGATCAAATCGTGGCCCAAGAGCGGCCGGTTCCCACGGACCTCGATTCGAAATCTCATGTTCGTCGCGCATGTCATCCACTGTGCCTCGGAGGAGCGCAACGTTCAAGACGTGCCTGCGCTCCGCTTCAGCGGCACCGCTCCCGATGCGCTTTTGCGTTTTATCGAGACGCGCCTTGGCCAGATTGTCGAGTGTGCGGGCGAGCTGCAGCGTCACCGGGACAAGCACCGCATGACGCCCGAAGACATTCGCATGGCCATCAAAAGCAATCCTTCCCAATTTGCGAT
>SDBT01021575.1_pt1 | contig 10067 bp, 15 predicted proteins | sample 2277101 | NCBI WGS metagenome assembly SDBT01 (sample SAMN10404973, study PRJNA504765) | marine sediment metagenome | isolation source: marine sediment core GS10_PC15, 103 cmbsf | place: Arctic Ocean: Southern Knipovich Ridge | collected 2010
TTGTTTCTTAGCCATTTTAGGTATGTTTGTAGTATAATATCACAATCATTCGGGAGTGGTGTAATGGTAGCACGTCAGACTCTGGATCTGAAGATTGGGGTTCGAATCCCTGCTCCCGAGCCAATTTGTAGTTTTGGCCGTTTGAAGAGTACCTCGAAGCCGTTTTTGTAGGTTATATCAAGATAATCGCCTTTGTTAGTGATGTTCGAACTTGCTAATTTAAGGAATTGCCACTTCTTCTCTGGAGTAAACCTTTTTAGGTACAAACTTTTAGCTCTCAGGGCTAGTTCGAAGATTGAGTGGGCAAGTTTGATAGAAAGCTCCTCGTTGCGTTCATTTTTAGCTATACCCTTCTCCAAGTCTTTGACCTGAGCGTTGTATTCAGCCATTTTTACTTCGTAGAAGCCCTCATCTACCTTACCATCAGCGTGGTCGTCATAAAGCTTACTCCGGCGGGTATTTACCTGCTCTAATTGGTCGGTTAAGGTTTTTAGCACGTTGTTTGTAAAGAGAAGCTCCTCACCACGATAAGCTTTCAAAGCGTCCTTGATCCAATCAGCTAACCGGGGGCTTTTAATCTCAAACTTCTTTAGGTGCTGGATGATCTCCGTTCCGATAACGTCTTCTTTTAAGTACTTCTGTTTCTCGCAAGAATGGCAGCGATAATACACCTGTCCTCTTTGTAACTCCCCAACTAAAGAATGGTCACAAGTAGGACATTTAATCAAACCTTTGCCGTAGGAAAAGATGTGTTTCTTCGTTCTGGCGTGGCTTTTGCCTTCGAGTAATTCTTGTGTTCGATAAAAGACATCTGGTGAGACTAGAGGTTGCTGTTTACCTTCGTATATTTGACCCCGCCAGTTGAATTTACCAATGTAAAAAGGGTCTTTTAGTATTTTCCACAGATGGTTCTTAGCAATGGGTTTCCCGTTTTGTCTGAATCCTGCGTCAAACAATCTTGTAACTGTTTCCTTTATTGAAAGGCCACTAATATAAAAGGAAAAAGCCTGCTTTACAAAGATCGCTTCGTCTGGGTTTATTTCCCAGACCTTGCGGTCCTCTTTCAAAACAAGTTTATAGCCTACCTTTCGATTATTAGGGAACCAGCCTTCAGCTGCTTTTTGATTCATGCCTTTTCTAACTTCTTCCCCGAGGTTCTTGCTGTAAAAGTCAGCTACGCTTGCTTTAATGGACCAGATAAAAGTTTCAGTGGATTTAGAGTTTTTGGAGATAACTAGATTTTCTTTGACTAGGTGCAGGTGATTCTCTTCTTTTTTCTGGAGCCAGTTGTTGACCGCTACCAAATCAGCAAGATTTCTTGTAACCCTATCAGTTTTTTCGACTACGAGTTCTGTAATTGATCCGTCTTTATTTAATCTTTCTATTAACTGGCGGAATCGCTTGCGGATTCTTTCCCCACTAGCTGTCTCGGCCATTTCCACTGTTTCAACTAAGTTAAATTTGTTTCTTTGGGAATATTCCTTTACGAGATTTGTTTGGGCAGTAAGAGAAAAACCCTCTTGCTGGTCTTTTGTCGAAACCCTCGATAAACCAATAGCTTGCATTACTTTCATTTTATATTCTCCGTAACACCATCGTCAATATAACCGGAGAGGACGCTATTCGAACATTTAGCCTTGTCGGCGTTATAAAGCAGGTCAAACATCTCAACTAGTGAAGACCCAAACTGTTTGGCTTGGCCGTCTGATAACTTCACGCCGTAGTCTTCAGCCATTATCGTTTTTAGTTTTTCTTTCCGCTCATCAGTAAACCAGTCCATAGTTTAACCGTTTTTATCTCCCAAACTGCGTTTATCGGTTCCCAAAACATCTGCCAAACAGCCCTCTATAACGCTCCTTAACGTCTCCCCACACTTCGCGCAATAGATTTTCAACAGTTTATGTATTCCGGCGTCTATACGCACCTGTTTTGTCTTGTTTTTGTCGATTTGTCGTTTTGTTGACATATAAAGGCTTCGCTTCCTCTTGCACCTGCAGCTCTGCATTGGTATTCCTTCTTCTGCTATCTAATGTGGTGGTACACCCAACCTCTAGGGCGTCAGAATCTCGTCTGACTCAAAGCCCCTTCTTCACCTAACCTAAAAATTCTTAATCGTTATACCTTAGCGTCGCTGAGTTGTTGCCCCGTTTTTCTTCGGAAACCATTGCTGGTAAACGGTCTGCCAACCGACAGTCCGATCCTGAAACCAAACCGCAGTTTAAGGTCATACGGTAGGATGAAAGACCATAGCTACTCCGTGTAAAGTCTCGTTTTTATCTTCCTTAGTTGCATAGCAAGTTCTTGTGGCTCAACACTTAGAGATTGATTCCAGTATTGATCCACAATCTCATCTAGACTTTCATTTCGAACGAAGTGAAAAACAGATCGCTTGGGATTAGACTTATCGATTCGATGGATTGGGAATTGTAATGATAGTACTGCGGCTAATGTTAGATCAGGCGTTTCGTAGTATTCATTATCATTAAGCTCTGTATTCATTGTAAGATCATTGTAAATCTTACTGATTGTTAGGGTGTATTCCTGAATTGGGAATAAATTAAGGGTTTTTGATACCTATGCGTTTGAGGTGCCTATATCTTATGAGATGTTCCTCTTGCTGAGTCAGAATCAAATCTGGATCGGTCTCATCATAATTTAAACTATCACAATTAGGGCTGAGGACATAAATATCTCTTTTAAAATTTTTCTCTTTGGATGGTCTGAGGTAGTTTTTAAACCCCGGTAAACTTTTTTGTAATGGGTGTACTTCCTTTCGATAGAGTTCAACCGCTTCACTTACAGGAATATAATCAAAGAGTTTTATAATTAAAACTGGCTCTCCAGTTTCATTGTCTGTCATTTTTATTACTTCATAAGGTTTTTCTATTTTTCCTGATATTTTTGGTAGGGGAACCTCACAGTAATAACTAACCTTATTGCCCCAAATCTCTTTTATATCTCTGTCTCTAAGAAAAGGGCTTATTCTGATTGAAACGAAGTGTTTATTTTGTTTCTCGTCCCACCCTTGTCCAAGAAACATTTTACTTGTGTTAACACTTATTCTACTGGGGCCGTAAACTGCATAGGCCTGAAAAAATTTAAACCACCCAGATGGAAAATTATATTGTTTTACTAATTCTTTAATATCTTTGATCAGTAGGGAATAAGCAGCGGTTAAGTCAGTCAACGCACTAGGTTTGCTTTGTTGTTTTATACTTCCCCTCTTCACTCTTATACTCAAACCCCTCAAAAAATCTTCGTGCTCGGTTTGTTCGCTGTCGTCTTTTATCCCCCTAGGTGGGATATGCCATTTTTTTCTAAATTTCGATAATTTAGGTGTGCTATCGAGATGGCTAGTTACATGCTTTGATAATTGGGTAACAGCTTCATTTTCATTTACGTGTATTATATTCATTAAAAGATAGTAAAAAGTATTAACTACTTCCTCTGTGCGCGTTTAACTACAAACCTGACATGGAGGTTACCTTCGATTATCTTGATCATCTTCGGAAGTCTTTTGGGTAATGCACCTATTTCTCCAAGCTTTTTAGTACTTCATCCGGGAGAGGTAGAATCGGAATTGGTAACTCTCTATCGCTTGATATATCTGTTGCTTGCCTGGGTATACCATCCAAGTGATTCCAGATCAATTTTATGGCCGCTATATCTCCATCTAAGGCTTTGTTCAGGATACTTCTACCTAACCTCTCTCTTACATCTGGGTCACTATTCAGCATCTCCTTAAACCACTCAGTTATGGAGTAGCCTTTGAGAGGTCTTCCGTTTGGGTTTCCTGATTGCCCCGATCTAAATCTTGTTTCTACATTTGGATCAGTATTTGCCATAATTTCCTTTCCTGTTATTTACCTGTTTTCCAAACCTAATAACAGGTCTACTTATTTATGAATTAATTCTACCACTTTAATATCTTCCTAATAATTTTTTACTTCTAAACTTGAACTTAAGACTTCCTGTATTTCCTCGATCATAACGATTAGCATTGTAGTAAGAGCCTTGGAGAATGTTTTTATCTTTAAAATAAATTAGCTTGGCAGTTCCGTTATGAGGATTCATAGTATCTCCTACTCCTTCATTTGGTTCATTTCTATATTCATAATGAAGTTCTAGTTGATCATTTTCTGCCAGAATAAAGTCTGCCGTTAGGCTTGTTGATTGGGACTGCGGAGGATACATATCAACGTGTATTGCAGAAAAGGTCTGTCTGATTTCGATAAAAGTTTTTATAGCTTCATTGTCGAATGAAGAAACTATTTTTCCCTCCCACCTTCCTTGTAAATTTGGAAAAGTTACGATCCTGAGTAGTCTAAAAACTGATGACTTCCACAAGTATTTGTCAAACAAAACAAATAAGAAAGCATAAGCACCTACAAGGCCAAAACTTTCTATAAAAGGAAAATACCATTCTCCAGAAAGAGGTTTTAGTAGATGGTTCTGAAGCAAAACCACTAGAACACTTAACCCAGGCATTGCTATCAAAAAGAATACTATATGGGCAAATTTTCGTAAGTTAATCCTCATATCCAATGAAATCCCAAACTAATTGCATAAAATCTTGTGCTTGACTATGAGTTCTCTCTTTGTGGTCACGAAATAACCACTTGAGGTTGCTAACCTCAGCGTAATCATTAGCTTTATCAGCATCTTTCATATCATTCCAAATCGTTGCAGTTACAACTCTTGCTACTCCACTATAGTCTTTGTTAAGAAACTTATTGCTTAGCACATTCCAGACTAAACATTCTAAAAAAAACGATGGCATATCTTCATCTGAGATTTCATCTTGTTCTACCAACTTATTGCGGATGTTCTTAATAATACGGACTGCTGATTTATACATACGACTTGTGTCATTGTTTTTTGATACACCATTATTGTAGTGTTGTACTGGGAAGCTATTAACTTTCACATCCTTATCTGTCACAAGCCCAATGCCTTCTGCCTCCACTCTGTTAAAGGCACTAAACCGCTTGTGCACAAAGCAGGGCACTACATCAGCATCTACTCTCTGTTCATTCTTCCTAACTTTGATGCATTTATCGTGACGTTCTATCGTGTTATATTCAAACTCATTCTCTAAAATCTGTTGAACATCATCCTTAAATTGTTTGAAAGTATAGTTAGAATTTGGTATTTCATTATATTTTTGTTTATCAGTCTCATCCATTCTAGAAATGTCGCCAAAATAAATATCATCAAGACGAGCTGCAATATCAACATCGCTATCAAGCCTTACATTTGTTCTATTTTTATAAGAGCCTTGTGTAAAAACTGAGATTCGATTACCAAACTCTGAGTGGAGTACCTCTTTAATTCTACTTACTGTATTCTGGCATTTACCTTCTTCTGTCTCGCTTGGTGCCTTAGCCCATCGAGCCAATTGTTCTTCGTCGATATTCATATTAGAGATTACAATCTTGGGCAATTTTATCACAATTTCCATTTTGCCTTAATTTAATTAATTCCACCGATCATTGTACGACGTGCCGTTCCAGCATTTTTGGTGTAGAATCTCCAAAGGAAATGAATTAATGAAACTAGTACTTCTTTTAACAACAGTTGGATTATTGTTATACGGTTTTCTAAACGGCATTCGAAGTATTGTTTTGTTTGGTGCAATATTATTTATTGTAACCTTGTCATTAGATCTTATTTTGATATACCGCTCAGCAAAAAATTATGTCAATGAATCTACTTGGACAGAATCTTATAAGAGTCGAGGTGTGGTTAAATTCCTCGAAAAAACTTTAGAAGGAATAATTATTATAGCGGGATTGCTCGCTCTTATTATCAGCCAGGATGATGATAGTTTTGGCTTGTTTGCTCCAGGAGCTATAATTTGGATCGGTACAATATTGATTTGGTTTTTGGGTGGGATAATAGTAGGACAGATCACGGGTATACCTTTAGGATTCGGGTATGGTGGTTGGTATATCAAGCGTTCACGACAACACCGAAACTCTAATAATTTTAAAAAAACCAAGGTTTAACAAGTGAATTAATAATTTCCACGGGTATTTACTGTCAAACGAAAATTTGGGTTCAATCCTCGGGGATATTGTTTTCAAGTTTCCACAACTCATAGTTAAAGGACGAGCCTCTACATACTTTCAAATATTCGTTATAGATATTCTCCTGCTTTCTTACGGAATCCCTTGGGTTCTTAGTAGCTTCATAAGCAGCAACAAAATCACAATTCTTTCTTGTCCTGTTTGAAAATAGTAGGAACCCCACCACGATGATAAACCCAATTATAATAATAACTCCGATATACCCAATTACGGCAGTAACTCCATTATTATCCTGTTTTATTTCTTGTTCATCATTCATAGCAACGTAGTTAATAACAATGCAGCTTTACATGCTTATCTATTATGGTTCTACATTTGCTCCAGCAGGCATAATATCCCAACTACTACCGTCTTTATCCCATACCTGACAGACCTGGTCAAAATTATAATCCGAGGCGGCCTCATAACATTCTGAATCATAAGCGTCCAGATAATCACCATTAGAAAATTGGACTCCCGTAATAACCTCGCCATCACTGCTTGTTAATAATCTGGAGCAATCCGAATTATGATTGTAAGGCCTTTTGCAAACTAAGTTGACCTCATTACCGTCGAACCAAGGCTTTGAGTAATCTTTACCAAATGGGCCAATTTTAAATACCCACCCGATAAGCACAAGAATAATTACAAGGCCTATTATTCCCCCAACTACATTTGTTGGGTTTTGAGTTTCTTTATTCTCCATAAATCTAGTTTCCGCCCGTAATCTACAACTTTAATTTTCGGCTGTCAATTTAATGGAGGTTTGAAATCATTCCGTATTGACTCTTGAGTATAAAATGAAATTGTGAACGAAGATAAGAACTGGATTCCAGTATTAATAATCTTTGGAATTATTGCAGCGGCTGTATATTTTATTTTCCTTGCACCCTCTGGAGAAACTAGAGGGGTTAAGTCTGATAACCCAGATGGCTGCGACCCTAATTATTCGGGTTGTGTTCCTATCGCCAGTGATGTTGACTGTGCTGGAGGTTCGGGCAACGGGCCTGCTTATGTAGCTGGGCCAGTAAGGGTAACAGGTTACGATATCTATGGTCTCGACCGTGATGGCGATGGTTATGGTTGTGAATAATTTATTACCCCCAAGTTAGGTCTTTTTTGGTTTTTTTCTTACAAAAAGGATAATAGCGGCGCTTATTATTGCGAATCCTACAAGACCACCGATAGCATAAGCATTTTCGCCCTGCTGACGGGTAGTACCAGCCACATTTCCTTCGTCGTCTGTAGCTGGAGCAGGTTCGGGGATTTTCGTACCAATAGCGATAATTTCATTAGTTGGAGCGGTTATTACTTCTTCTGAGTACTTCTTCCTACTCTTTTCTACAAAATCCGCATAGGTAACTTTATACTTTATTCTTTTAGTACCTGGAATCCCAACTTGTTTGGTGCGGGTCTCACCTTTTAAAAGGGCGTCATCTTCAACCTTACTTGTTTTAAAAGGAATTTTCTTTGATTCGTATTCATATTCGTAAGTTATTATTGGTGTTGGTTCGGGTGGTGTATACCCCCCATGATAGTGATATTCCCCGTAGCTGTAACCCCAACTAGGACAGTTTGTTCTACAGGTATGACCCCCGCCACTATCCGTTCTACCTGGATGAGCAATTACAGCTGTTGGAGTAATAATTAAAGTCAGTAGTAAAACAAATGTAAGATTAATGATCCTCTTCATTTTAGGCTGCCTTAGTCTTATTATCTGGTGGGTTTTTAGATAAGAACATTCCTATTCCCCCACCAACACCTATGATTGCTAAAAAGAGTATGGTTTTGACATAAATTGTCTCAGGCTTGTGAGTTTCGAAATCGGCTATTTGAAAGTCCGTCTCGCCTCTCTGTAAAGCTTCAATATTCTCAAAATAAATATTCTTTGAAGCTTCTGAAGCAGCTTTAGTCTTAAAACAAAATGTGCCTGGCTTACTGGGATTTACACTCTCCCTACATTTGCCAAGTTCGGGTAAGGTATAAAAAACTATTACACCGATAGCTAATAGCCCAGATATAACAATAATCCATTTTTGAATTGTGGTCATGTGGCTGCAATCTACACTCTTAGGTTTAGATTGTCAATTTAAGTATGTGGGAATAAGTTCGTTTCTTGAAGAGTAAGTTGCGGATAAGGTACAATTTAAAGCCAATCTACGGTTCGGAAATCATCCCTTCGTTTAACTCATAGCGTTTACTTTATGGTTTTGCCGTTGTATAATCCGCGACAGCAAACAAGCGGCAAGGAGTTAGAGAAGGGAGATCACTATGACCGCATCTGCCGCGAAAGGGAAGAGCGATGAGAGAGGAGCTTACTGTGTCACGATCGTCGTGCCTAGGAGGCGCAGGCGGCCACCGTATATATACCGCAAGCGCGATAAGTGGCTCGGCATGTCGGTGCGCGCGGCGGTCGAACGGGTGCGCAAGTTCTCCTACTGGTCACGTCTGCCTGTAAAGCTGAACGGCGTGTTGATCTCGATCAAGTCCATGCGTCCGCTGCGGAAGGGTGACAAGCTCACCTTTAGCTAGGTCGATACCGCGCTGCCCCATCACTGCTCCCGTCAGGACCACAAATCCAGGCGGGAGCAGACCATCTTATGATAAAATCCCCAATTCACTTGTTAAGATTTCTTACTGGTAGTAGTTCCTGACTACGTTATGAACCCCTAGTCTCTTTCCCATGCCTAAATTATATCATCTATAGGCTTAATTTCCATAAATCTCTTTATTATTCTATTATTTCATTAGGTACGATATAGGCACGAAAAGACTATCGAGTATAATTAGACTTACACTCCATCCCCTACCTGATTTACTTAGTCCTATCCCCTTTTGAAACACGTGCTAGCTCTGCGGAACGCCTGTAGAAATTGATGAGAGTGTTTGGTAGTAGTTCCTAACTGTGTACAGTTTCCCCAGCCAGTTACCCTTTTCATCCTCTCTGCGATCGCCTGAAAGCCGTTTTGGAACGTGAGGGCCTATATGGGATCTGTTTTTCTTTTTAAGTCTGTGTCCTACACCACAAAAACAAATAAATATTTAGGATAGTATTTGTTGACATTAATTGGAGCTTCCAATGATAAAGCATCTATTTTAAAATACTCGCATGCCTAGAATGACAGAACCAACCAAGAAGAGGCTGCTAAAAAGAAACAAAACAATGTTCGATGTGTACGAAGCTGGAATACCACTTGCGGAAATCGGCCGTATGTTTGGGATCACTAGGGAAGCTGTACGTAGAATAATAAGGAATCTGGAGTCCGAAAAAAGGCTTAGTTGACATTATTTGACAATAGGTGCCATACTTTAACCCACAATGTGGGGCACCTTAGGACTGCGAACCTACAATCCTACTCCTCTTAAAAGTAAGTATTCACGTCTGAACGGATTCTTTTGTTTACATTCTTATTCCAATAACTTCATTTCAAAACCCAAAAAAAGAACTAAGACGCGTGCTAGTTTCGACACCCAGCTGGTCGGTATGGTAGCAAGGCCGATCCCTGGTACGACTAGGAGATGAAAATGAAAGAAAAAGAAGTAATCAAAAAAATAATTTTAGTTTGTAATAATAAAAATTATGATACGTATTCTATACCACCTACCAATGAAAGTTTTGATAGCTGGTTAGCTGAAAAAAGATACTACCCGTATATTTTCTCAAAAGAATTGGCAGATGTTTTAGGTTACACCCTCGTAGATCTTGCTCTATGGGTGCATGAGGGAGGACATCCACTAGGATTTATTGACCATCATCTTCAAAGTAAAGGGAGTGTGAGAGGTTTTTCGGTACTGGAAGGAGAATTTTGAGGTTTGTTTAGGACAAGATGCTAGCTCTTTCCTACGTCAGGATAAATGAGCTAGTTTTTTGTTGGAAGTAGTTCCTGACTACGTACAGTTTCCCCAGCCAACGCTTTGTACGAAATTAAGCACCTAGAAAGGTTTGAACCTCTTTATATACTAAACTGGGATATTTGATTTGATCTATGCTCTTGGCAT
>SDBT01021576.1_pt1 | contig 10067 bp, 8 predicted proteins | sample 2277101 | NCBI WGS metagenome assembly SDBT01 (sample SAMN10404973, study PRJNA504765) | marine sediment metagenome | isolation source: marine sediment core GS10_PC15, 103 cmbsf | place: Arctic Ocean: Southern Knipovich Ridge | collected 2010
AATCAATTAGAGAACAATCCGCAGCCTTGGGGATGTCAAACAGGGAAGAGATTGCACTGATAAGAGAAGTTGGAAGAGGTAGAGCACAGGGGATTATATCATCTGTAGACGCTCAAAATACAGACACTCCTCCTGAGGGTGGGTTCAGTGATATGAAGATATACGCTGGTATTACATTAGCGGGTTTACAGGGAACGGCAGAGAAGGAGCCAGAAAGTAGACGACTTCTTCCTAAAGGTTTTGATACCTACGACATGACTGTTGATGAGGCTATCAGCAGTGGACATTTGGATCCAACCAGAGCCGAAGATAAAAAGATGATCGACAATGCCAATAAGAATTCTAAGGGCATTATTAGGTTCCCAAAAGACCCACAAGTTTCTTTCCACGACTCTTTGGAGATAACCGCCTCAACCTCAATCTTTGACTACCTTGGAATTAAAGAGAGAGCACAAGCTATTAAAAAAATGAGGGGAATCATCAAAGAGTCAGACCTAGAAGATGTTCGTGAAACTATGACAATGGTAGGGGAAGTCACTGTTCGTCTACGCACAGGTGGTGAGACCAGTCCAGAAGAGATCAACATCATCCTGGGCAGGGTTCAGCAAATAAAAAATAAGACAATGAGAACAAGAGCTATGTCAAAGGTCACAGGTGCTCTTAATACCAATATGATTCTAAGGGAATATGCCAAATTGAACCCTTCAGACCAGAAGACATTCCTGAGAAACCTCGATGCAGAACAAAAAAGTCGTGATGCTTCCATTAAAGAAATGGAATTTCCCGGTGTTCCAGAAGACCAGATCAGGTCTATGGGTGAGCAAGATAGGTTAAGAGAAAGACAAATAATTTCTACATTCATAGCAGGGCTGGACGAAGAACGAAAAGAAGGAGCTGCATACGTCCAGAAATATTTCAATATGAGTAGGAATATTCATAGTTTGATTTTTGCTAGAAGGGGATCTTCTGCACGGAGAGCAATAAGGAAACAGCTAAGTAAACAAAGAGAGATGGGACTTCCTGGACAGATATTCACTCCAAATCAAAGAGCAAGTGTTGCTAAAAATCTAAACGCTGCTATCGAGAAAAACGGAGAAACTGCAGCAGCTACTATAGATAGGATGAAGCAAGGTACAGGTTCTAACTTTCACCGAGCCTTAAGTGAAGTGATCAACCAGGGTGGTAGAAATAAAGTAGATAAGAGAATAGAGATCGCAGCGGCTATGCAGACATTTGAAGCTAAAGAGGCCTACTTTGAAACCATGCGAGTAGGTAAAGAGGTTGAAGAGAACTTTAAGAAACAGTATGAGGGAGCAGCTCATATATCTACCAGAAATGATGCTGTCAGATTAAGAGAAGAAATCATGGAAGACCTTGGACCTGCCATTGATGATCCCAAGATGGAGTCTGCAATCAGAGAGTCGATTGACATGCTTGCAAAGCAGCTCATGCTATCTCCTGGTCGGGACCAGAGAAGTATAAAACAGGCTTATGCAGATGCCAGGGATACTATTGTAAAAGAAAACTACGATGTAATCAGAACTGATACAGCAATTATCCTTCAGCCTAAATTCACAGCTGGGAAACAAAACAGCGTAAGGAACACGGAGATTCTATCCAGGAGATTGCTTCGTACTGAGTCTCTCTCGAAGAGGAATATATTCATACCCAACAGCCTAATGGAGAGAACAAGAAAACTCTTCAAAGGAAAGAAGAGTGATAAGGAAATCCGAGCAGCAACATTTGAGTGGTTAAGTGAGAATGCATTCTTTAAGAGATCCGACGATGGCCATGCTATGCAGGCTTATTACCCAAGTGATCCCGGCAATGTTGCCATCCCTCTTAGGATTAATGATGGTAAAGAATTTTATAAATTTCAGTATGACGAAATGACCAATCTTCCTGAGCTTCATGATTTCTGGAAACAAAACAGGCTACAAAGAGGTCTTGAGGACTTCTTTGAATAATGGCAAAGCGAAAGAGTTTAACACCATCAAGTAGTATCCAGATACCTGATACTAAAAAAAAAGAGATAGAAGACTTTAAGAAACAGTCTCCTGTAGTTTTAGATAGAGTACCAGCCTCTGTTGCTCCACGCGAACCCACTCCACAGCCGAATGAACCTATACTTCCATTCAGTCCAAGGCCTACAGGACTATCCAGGCAGGAGCGTATACAACCCCTTGTCACCACCAGTGAAGCTGCAGGTGCCAACTTTGATCTTCTTAATCAGTCAGCCATTTACTCAGCCCATCTCAGGGAAGAGGAACTTGATAGACTCAGACAAAACGACGAGCCACTTCTTGAGCCACTGGAATTAAATAGACTCTTCCCAACTGTGGACAGACCGTTCACAAACCCCACGAAGTTATCGGTAGCTAAGGTTATCTCAGAGAGAGCAGATGAGAGGCACCGGCTATCTCAGATGGTCAACCTCAAGCCAGATGGGTTTTTGAGTGCAGCTGCTGTTTTTGGAGCAGGCCTTGGTGGGGCTTTATATGACAGGGGTGAGTTTGCCCTTGGTGTGGGTTCTGGATTACTGACCTTTGGAGCAGGGACTGTTGCCAGGGTAGGGCTTCTTGGTACCCGGGTAAGAAATGCTGCCCAGGCCTCAAGGTTTGGATTTAAGACAGAGCTGGCTCTGGGATTTACAGAAGCCTCCATATCTGAATTTGGTTTTGTTGCACCATCGGACGAGTCTGAACTACAAGACAACGATACCCTTGATTCCTTGGTGGGTATTACAGCAGGTGTGTTCACATTCGTAGCTGGTAGACGAGTCATTGGAAAGACCATAGATTTCTTTAAGAACAGGGGTGCTGGATTCAGAGCTGACGTACAAGAATCTATCTTGAATCAAGTTGATTCTGGCAGATCACCTAGGGTGGATGGTTTTGTTGATGAGCTGGTTAATGAGAGGAATGGACTCATAGGTGTTCTTGATCCAGACGATGCTGCAGCCAGGGCAAGACCTGTAGGCCAGACATTCACACACGAAAGGGCTGGATCTATTCAGGAGCTTCTTGGGAGAGATTTCTTTCTTGGGGCTTCTCCTGAGATGATCAAAAACGGCCAGCTGTCATTAAGAGGCAGGGGTACGGATCCTTTGGTGGACTCATTCATGGAGGGTATTCATTTAACTACCAATCAAATCCATGCAAACGGAGTGGCTGGGTCCAGATCATTTAACAGGCCTGGGAAGATCTTTCGGTTCAAGCTTTCTAAAGATGCTGTCATGATTGATCTTGATGTAAAACTTGATGGCAAAGCAAAGGAGATCATAACTGGTCTTGAGCCTGAGTTTTTCAAGAATAAAAAGGTTGCTGATATATTATCTACAGACAACGGAGCTACTGTGCTCGACATCATCCGGGATGGAGTTAAACGTGGACTAGTCAGATCTGATATATTTGAAAGAATACAAAAGTCTCTTGATAAGGGTGGATTTGACGGTTTCGTGACAGAGAGTGGATTTGTCATGGGTAGGTCTGTTGGGAAACATGACGTTGCGATATTATTTAGTGATAAGAATCTTTTCGCTGACGGTACTTTCCGAGTAGACTCTGACGCAGTTCCAAAGCTTGGTGGGCAGAAGCTACTGGATATGAAAAAGGATGTACTTAGCCTGGAGTCTCTACAGAGGTATGATAAAAAGGTAGATGTTGAGTTAAATAAGAAAATGAAAGAACCTCCTCCACCACCACCAGAGGAGACTCTCAAGAAAGACCTAGATGATTTTGAGGATGAAGTGGCAGAGTTACAAGCAATAAAGGAAGTGTCGGAAACAGAGGTTTCTGGTCTGAAAGAGTTACAGAGGCTAGACGAGGTCCGTAATCAACTGAGCCAAATGGCGGCTTCTTGCGTGTTTAAGGGGTAATGGATGGCTAGAAAGAAATTCGTAGATGTCTGTACCGGGGTGATAAAGAAAGCCAGAGAAGCCAGTGGTATTGATAGCGATGAATTCTCAGACGGTATGATCAGGGATCTCGTTGAAGACCTTGCTGCCATTCGTGAGCAGGCCTTGAAGACAAATAACTTTCGTGGATTAAAGGGTGATCTATTATCAGCTATAAAAGAGAAGAAGTTCCAAGCTGATATTAGAAGACGTGTAGCCATTGATACTTTAATTAAAGAGAAGACTCAGGATTCGTTCATGCGTGGGGATGACTGGAAAGGTCGTATGGATGAATCAATCATAGCCTTAGCAGAAGGAAAGACGTCTTCCATCACAAAGGGTGGGAACTTTGGAGCTGACCCAATCAAGAGATCACTTCAGAACAGATGGTGGAAGTTCCTTGATCATGGGTTTGAAAATCTAAAGATAGGAAAACTCATAGGTAAGGATGACAGCTTACAAGAGGATGTGTTTGAGGCTCTATTTCAAATAGACTCACCAGCCAAGGATTTCAAAGGAAACCCACTCGCTCGTGATGCTGCCGAAGTGATAAACGCTGTACAGAACGATATAGTTGAGGAACTCAGAGCTGCTGGTATACCAGTACATAAGATAAAAAACTTTGTTATTCATAATACTCACAGTCCTGATAAAGTTGGCAAGGTTAAGTTTGAAGTATGGGAAGCTGCCGTAAGGGAGAACTATGACCTTGATATTTTAATGAAGGATACGGGGGATGCTACGGCTGCTCTAAAGAGAATGTATGATGACATCTCCACTGGTAGTTATGAGCAAGCTCAGGGTGTGGGTCCATTCACAGGCAATATTGCAAAAAGGCATAATCTTCATAGGAAGTTGATACCAAAATCTGGTCGTCATTTCTTTAAGTACAACAAGCAGTTTGGTCGGACCAATCTCATTGAGACGCTGAGACATTCAATGTTCAAAGCCAGCAGAGAGGCTGGATCAGCTAGAATGTTTGGTGCTAACCCTGAAGAGGGTTTTAATAACGCCATTGCCAGGGCAAAGGAATGGGCGAGAGAGAACGATAAGAAATCATTTAAAAGACTTAATAGTAAGATTGTTCAAAACAGATTAAAGAATGTCCTTCTAACTATGAAGGGGTTTACTTCCAGACCTGGTACTTCACAGCAGGCTCGGTTTGTCTCTGCAGTAAAGAGGCTCAGATTTGCTCAATTACTAGGCAAAGCCGGATTGAACTCCTTGGGTGATATAGTCACAGTAGCTTCAACTGTCAGAACCGCTACGGGTCAAAATCCGATTAAGGCTATTGCTGATACCAACCTGAACTTTATTAGGACCATAGCAAACACCAAGCTAAGAACAGAGATTGCCAAGGATACAGCCATTGCCATCCAGACATCTCTTGGTGAAAATTATCACAGGTTTTTATCAGAGGACATGTCTCCTGGCATGTTCGTGGACTCACAACAGTTCATTAGTAAATACTCTGGATTAACCAGGGTCACCGATTCGGGTAAGACTGTGTTCTCATATGCAGCTACCCGGGATCTAGGTAGACAGGCTTCAAAGTCCAGGAAAAAGGTATCTGCTCATACTGATGCAGCTATGGACAGGTTTGGTATTGGTGAGCTTGAGTGGAACCTCATGAGAAAGAATGTTGGAGATATACAGGGACAGCCAATAATAGGTGCAGAGGCAATTAGTGAACTACCGGCTACAGTGATTGAAAAGGAAATGAGGAAACACGGTAAGATCACGGCAAAGTCAAAATCAGGTGCCAGGAAACAGGTTGAGAATTTTAGAAGAGAGTCGACACTCAGGGTAATGAACTACTTCTCTGAGCAGGCTGATGTGGCTTCTCCAACTACGGGAGCAAAACAAGAAAGACAGACGAGACAGGGCCAGGATCCAGATAGCTACATTGGTATGTTTTTGAATGCTGCGTCCACATTCTTAGGATTCCCATTTGCTATGGCCAATTCTGCTAAGACTATTATTTTATCCAATCCCAGGACCAGGCCCAAGAATCTGCGTGAGGCATTTAGCTTGGAGAAAAAGGACCAGCTATTAGGAGAGGCCCAGGAAAGCTCATTCCCCAGACTACGTGGGGATATGACAGGAACGATGACTATGGTGGCTCATGGAACAGTTGTCGGTTATGGGCTGCTGTCGATCAATGCCATGTTAAATAATAAGACTGCACCTGACCCGACAGAACCACAGGTAGTGCTGGATTCAATTATAAAGGCAGGTTTTGGTGGGATGTGGGTGGATATGATTTTAAGGGATCACTCAAGAGCTGACCGGGATTTCATCAGCTCCCTTGCTGGCCCTGTGCTTGCTGACGTCAACACAGCCAAGGAGATCATCTCTCTGGCTCTGAGGGGTGAGTCCAGAGCTGCATCTGTGTCCTTTGAATATGCACTGCGGCAGATCCCTAATCTTATATTCGCACGTGACGCAGCAAACTATTTATTTATCCATGAATTACATGAAATGGCTCGACCTGGGTTTTTAGGCAGGAGAGAGGCACGTATAAGACAAACCCCGGCACTTGGAGGAGGATTCCAGGAGCCATTAATTGGAGATAGTTTTACTGGAGAATTCTTCAGGTAATGCGGTAATATAGGAGACAGACATGAGCTTAACAAATTTGATACAAAAAGTGGTTTACGGAAGTGGGGGTACGACTCACTCCATTACGTTCAAAGTATTCGATAACGACGAGATCGTAGTCAAATTACGTGACGAGAGCGTGTCTCCTATCACGGAGACCTTGCAGGTTATTGGATCGAGTAATGACTACACCCTGACTGGAGATCCTGCGACTGCGGTGGTCACCAATTCAACCGTGCCAGCCTCAAATAAATTAGTCATAGAAAGAGTGATCCCTCTTGAGCAGGAGACTGACCATATCAACGCTGGTACATTTCTTGCGGAAGATACAGAGACCGGGCTTGATAAATTAGCTGGTCAGAACCAACAGCAGCAAGATGGCATTGACCGATCATTGAAGGTGACCACAGGATCTGCTGGTGGATCAGGCGGGGCTTCGTTTGATCCTACCTTCCTAGCTACGGCAGACAAAGTAATGGCGATTAACTCTGCTGGTACTGGAATAGATCTTGTTACTCTAGCAACTGCTACGACAATCCCGGGTACGACCAAGGGCGATGTGATGGTTCATGACGGTACTGATAATGTCCGGCTTGCCGTTGGAACAAACGACCAGGTATTGGCAGTAGCCACAGATACACCTGCTTGGGAATCTTTGGTAGCAACCAAGGGCGACTTAATGAGTTTCGACACAACCAGAGGCATACTTGGTGTTGGAGCAAATGGACTTTCATTGGTTGCAGACTCTACTGAGTCACTCGGAATAAAATGGGGAACACCAGGCAGTGTTGGGGTGAGATCTATCGTATGGTCTGAACCTGGTGGAGCACCAGTTAAAGATATTCAAAACGGTTGCGAGGTTTTCAATTTCATAGATGGTGGTGCTCAGACTCTTCAGACTTGTATTTTTATACCCACTGCATATGCAGCTGGATCACAAGCTTTGATGAGACTTTTAGTATTTAGTCCATCTACATCTGGTACAGTTTTACTTCGTGCTACCGTGACATTGATTGACACCAGCACTGATGCTGTGACTGCTTCTGCAAATACACATATTTCTCTAGCAACAACACCTGCTCTAGTGACTTTGGATGCAACAGCAAACAAACTCCATCCAGTGGTGCTTGATCTTTGTGAGGTTGCAGGAACAATGGAGACAGGCGGTGGTGCCGTTGGTGCTGGTGATATGTTAAAGGTAGTCCTAGATAGGGACTCAGGTACGGACACAGATACTGCTGATACAAGATTTGTTTTTGGCGCAACGGAGGTTACATTCACATGATCAGATATATAATAGCTTTGATATTTTCACTTGGAGTAGTTGTGGCTTTTGCTGCACCTAAAGAAACAGACAGACAGTTCATGGATTTTAAGGGTAGGAATGTTCTTGAGAATCCCGGGTTTGAAAATGGACTGGCAAAGTGGGCAAACTCAGGTGGGACCAAGTTTGAGCTTGATCAGACAACTGAAGGTATAGGAAGTAGTTCTCTTGAATGGGATGCAGATCTCATTGGAGACACAGTGTCTTCCACTATTAAAGCAGTGGAGACTGGGCTTTTGGGAAGGTCATGTCAGGCTGAAATTAATTACCTTTGGGCTGGAACAGACGATCACTATTCTCTCCAGGTATGGGATGGCAGTTCTGAAATAGCAGAGAGTTTAATCAAAGCAACAGCAGCAGCTGTATGGGAAACTCATACTTTGTTCTTCACTTGTCCCACATCGGGTAACTGGCAGTTGAGAATCTATGCAGAGAATGCAAGTGCTACAGAGATTAGATTTGATAATGCTTGGCTGGGATCTCTAAAGGATGCAAGTGCTATTAGTAATGTTACCGCAACACTTGCTGCTGGCATACAGCTTGAAGCAGCAAGGCTTCAGAATACCGGAACGGGAGATGCCTGTACTGTATTGGCAGAAACCACAGGAGATTGGCTTACCTCAGGCACTGGTTCGGCTGCTGGAATTTGTACCTGGACTATAAACACAGGGGTTTTTAGTGGCAATCCTTCTTGTGTTTGTGGCCTAGGAGAAAATCAGGCTGGATTTTGTGCTGTTCATACAGCCACTTCCACTTCAATGATCATAAGAACACTTAATTCTTCGGCTGCAAATACAGACCTCGACATAGAAGTGCACTGCATAGGACCTAAGTGATATGGATAACGGCTGGACTCAATATCAGAAGTTAGTATTATCAAAGCTTGATGGCCATGAAATGGATATGCATTCTGTTGAGAAGCGGTTGCGTAATATAGAACTAGAGCTTGCAATGCTAAAGGTGAAAGCTAGTGCGTTCGGTGTTTTGGGTGGTACTCTAGTTGTTATTGGTTCAGTTCTACTGAGGTATATTAAGTGAAGGATAGATTTTTATCAAAAGTAAAAAAGACCGATGGATGTTGGAAGTGGCAGGGATGTAAAAGCGGCAAATATGGTCAGTTGTGGAACAAAGGACGGATGATTGGCGCACATGTCGCCAGCTATATGATCTTCATTGGTGACACAAAAGATCTTTTCGTGTGCCATATCTGTGACAACCCAATGTGCGTTAACCCAAAACATCTTTTCCTTGGGACACAAAAAGAAAACATGCAGGACGCTTCAAGAAAAAGAAGAATGAGACCTGGGTCTCTTAACAATTTGACTAAATTAACTGAAGACACTGTGCTTTCGATAAGATCTGAATACGTTTTCAGGAAAGTCACACAAGCTTCACTGGCTAAGAAGTATGGAATATCTAGGACACACGTAAATAACTTGATCAATAGAAGGTTTTGGAGTCATGTCTAGGGGAGCGATAGCCGGGATGATCCCAGCGATTGCTGTTATAATGTTCAACTTATCCAAAGGAGGATAGTATGGTGGAAGTAAGTAATTTGGTATCTCAGTATGGTTGGGTTCTTTTGTTTCTCTTGGCTGTGAGTGAAGCATTGCCTATGATCCCGGGCATTAGTGCTAACGGATGGCTCGGCGTAGCTAAAGATATGTTCAAACAAGCGATTAAACTTCTCGGTATTGAGAAGAAGTAATGCAGATCATCAGCCTTCTAACTCTGTTGTTGGGGTTGGGCAAGCAGTTGTTTTACAAGACACCAGAGGAGAAGGCTGAAGATCGTATTAGAGACAGAGCAAAAAAACGAGCCAAGAAGGCACTGGAGTTACACAATGCAAGGAAGAAGTTCAAGGCTGGCGACACTAGTGCTTTGGAGCAGTATCTTAACGATCTTATTAAGTAGCTGTGCCGCCACAATCCCTGCCTACAGGGTAGAGTGTTTCGAAGACTACCGCTGCGACATGGTACGTCGCAAAGATAAGAAAGTAATCGAGACCAAAGAGATCCGAGATGAAGTCTTGGTGAAGGCTGAGCAATTGGTCATCATGTACCTGGATGACTATACTTTGCTGCTCCAGATGGCAGACAAGTGTGAGTAAAGCTGTCTCAATCATAGCAGTAGATGAGAACGGTGACGTAGTAGAGCTGACCGCTACTGGTACTGGCTTGGACGTTAACATCTCTGGTGGTGTCTCGGTTGAGGTACCCACTACAGACACGGCTTACACTACTGGGT
>SDBT01021577.1_pt1 | contig 10067 bp, 13 predicted proteins | sample 2277101 | NCBI WGS metagenome assembly SDBT01 (sample SAMN10404973, study PRJNA504765) | marine sediment metagenome | isolation source: marine sediment core GS10_PC15, 103 cmbsf | place: Arctic Ocean: Southern Knipovich Ridge | collected 2010
TTTGACCAAGAATCAAAGTAATCTTAACGCCTAATTTGTCAGCAACTTTAAGTTGAGATTTTATACTACTTTTACTCAAAGCCTCGGCTGTTTTAATTCCCCCGCTTCGTAATTCCTCAAACAATTTAAGGCTTCTCCTTCTTCCTAATTCGCCCAGCTGTGCTAAAAACACTTGGGGAGAGATTTCTCTTGCAACTTTTACATCTTCGGATTTTAAAACAGAAATTATTCTCTCTATTCCACCGGCTATACCGACTGCTGGCGTTGGCTTGCCACCTAAAAGCCTAACTAATTCATCATAACGACCTCCACCAGCCAACTCAATTAAATCAGACTTTCCTGCCCTAAATTCAAAAACAGTCTTTGTGTAATAGTCTAATCCTCTAACCAAATGAGGATTAAAAATGTATGGTATATCTAATTCGTCTAAGGTTTCTAAAATTTCTTTAAAGTGATTATGACATTCGTCGCATAAATAATCAATTACTTGAGGAGCATTATTAGCTAGCTGCCTGCACTTTTCTTCTTTGCAATCAAAGAGACGAAGAGGATTAATTTTTAGTCGCGTTCGACAATGACGACAAAGCTTTCTTATTTGCTTACGATAATAATCAATTAAAAGTTTTCTATAATCTGGTCTACATCCAGGACAACCAATGCTATTAATCTGTAAACTGAATTCCTTGATGCCCACTTTTTTAAAAATGAGGAAAACAAGTTGAATAATTAGAACATCATCAATTGCATTTGATTCACCAATTACTTCTAAATTAAACTGATGGAATTGACGAAAACGACCAGCTTGGGGTTTTTCATGACGAAAAACAGGTCCAATAGAACATAGTTTTACTGGTTGCGGCCAACTTTTCATTCCATGTTCAATATAAGCTCTAACCACTCCTGGGGTGAACTCGGGACGAAGAGCTAAATAATATCCACCTTTAGTCCGGAAAGTATACATTTCTTTCTGAACGATATCAGTGTTTGTTCCTGTCCCTTTCATATATAATTGAGCGTCTTCAAAAATAGGAGTATCAATGAATAAAAATCCGTAAGCAGAAGCAAACTGTCTAACTACCTCTCTAACTTTCTCATAATATTTCTGATCTTCTGGCAGAATATCAAAAGTCCCCCTTGGGGCCTGAAATTTTATCTTCTTACCTGCCTTGTCGACAGCCCTGCTTTTTTCTACGGGTTTTTTAGAAATTTCTTTTTCCGACCTCGGTCGGGATCCCGACTGCGGTCGAGACTTTTTTCTTTTCATAGTTTTAATCCAAAATTCCAAATTTATTAAATGGCCAGGCTCTTACCCAAGCCCGACCAACAACATAATGACGAGGAACAGCACCCCACCTTCGAGAATCAGAAGAAGCTTGACGATTATCTCCTAAAACAAAATAATCATTTTCATCAAGATTTACCTCCAAATTACCAGGGGTAAATCTATTTTCTTCTGATAAATAAAGCTCTTCAAGAACAAATCCAGCAGGATTATCTCGACTAAAGATAGTTATATTTCCATCCTCAATTCTAATAATTTCTCCTGGTAGAGCTATTACTCTTTTGATATAATACTGAGATGGATCTTTAGGATATCTAAATATTATTACATCTCCTCGTTCTGGCTCGTGAAACCGATAACTAATTTCATCAATTATCAAATACTCCCCATTTTCGAAATTTGGCTCCATTGAAGCACCTCTGACAAAAAATGGCTGGAATATAAAATAACGAATGGGAATAATAATAGCTAAGGAAATAATAATTATCTTTGCTGTTTCCCAAACAAAACTTAAAATATATTGCCAAGATTTAGTTTTAGGTTGATTTTCGTCCACCTTCATAATCCAATTATACTATAAAAATTTCTTAATTACAATAGAAAATGATATAATATAAACATGAAAAAATTCTTATCTATTATAGTAAACATACTAATTCTGACAGCTTTACTTCTGTTGCCTTCGGTTTTACTTACTAAAAAAAGAATTATTATAATTGAAAATCAGCCAAGGGCTAATCAACTTTCGGCTAGCTCGAATTTAATTACAAAAAATGCGCCATTTCTCTCGCGAACCATACTGCTTTCAGACGAAAACGAACGAATTAACTCTATCTTCTTGGGTATTCCTGGCCAAAACAATGATGCTCCTAACTTAACTGATACACTAATGATAATGAGCGTTAATAAAAATACTAACGATGGATTTTTGTTATCTATCCCTCGCGATCTTTTAGTTAAAATACCAGAAACAAATTTTTATACAAAGATTAATAATCTTTACCAGGAGAATGGCATAGATTCTATTCAAACTGTTCTAAGTGAAATTACTGGTCTAAGTTTTGATTACAATATAGTTATTGATTTAGAAGGAGTTAAACAAATAATTAACGAGGTTGGAGGAATTGATATATTTATAGAAAAAGAGATTTATGATCCTGCTTTTCCAGGACAAAATAACTCCTATCAGTTATTTACACTTGGAAAAGGATGGCAACATCTTGATGGAATAAGTGCCTTAAAATACATTAGGACTCGCTATGGTGCTGGCAGTGATTTTGCCAGAATGGGTCGTCAGCAAAAAATTCTAATTGCTCTTAAAGAAAAGATTGCTTCGCTTCATCCTCTCCGGAATTTAACTATTATATCGAATATCTGGCAAGCTTTTAATAATCATTTTCAAACTAATTTATCATTACAAAATATAAAAACATTTTTAGAACTAGCTAGAAACGTTGATCTTGAAAAAATTGAATTTAAAGTGCTCGACCCAACAACCGAACTTTTAGTCTCTGACTATTTTACTCTCGGCGGCCAAAGAGCATATATTTTAAGGCCCAAGGCAGGCATTGGGAATTATAACGAGATACAAGAATATATTAATAATCTTATGCAAATATGATTTTAATCACTGGGCTAGGAAATCCGGGAAGGAAGTATGAAAAAACCCGACATAATGTTGGGTTTCGGGTTATTGATGAATTAACTAAAGAAGAAAAATGGAAAGAAAGTAAAAAAGCAAATTGTCTTTACCTAAAAAAACAAATAGCCGGTAAAACAATAGAACTTATTAAGCCTTTAACTTTCATGAATAACTCTGGGAAATGTGTACGATATATAAAAAGAAAACACTGTATTGAGCCCAAGGATATGATTATTATTCACGATGATATTGATTTGCCGCTGGAGACTATACGAGTCAGCCAAAATATAAGTTCAGCTGGCCATAAAGGAGTTCAGTCAATTATTGATGAATTAGGAACAAAAAACTTCACAAGGATTAGAATCGGAATTCAGCCTAAAATTGGAAAACCTCAAGATGTCGAAAAATTTGTCCTCGAAAAATTTACTAAAGAAGAAGAAAAAATTATCAAACAAGTAATTGAGCAAACTGTTGAAATAATCAAAGAAAATATAAAAACCGGATTTGGCTTATCGATTTCGACTGCCTAAATCCGGTTTTTCTTACTGTTTCTGAAGCCATTTTGGCAGCAGAATAAATGCTACCAAGGCAATAATTAGAATAATTATTATTCCAATTACACCTTCTAAGCTCCCGAATGGTTTAAACCATTCAAATATTCTCTCGAACATTTCGAATTCTCCTTTTTTATATTTTATTTTTAATTTTTAATCTTCTATTCCATCCCCTGTCCTACCCACGAATGTCAGAGTCTCTTGTAAAAACAAAAGAACCTGGGCCTTTCGGCTACTCGTCGAAATCAGGAGGGATCACTCGAGTTTCACCACTCGCAAGGTAGGACAGAAGACAGAAAAAACTATAACAGTATATTATAGCACGATAAAAAAATAATGTCAATACTTTGACATTATTTTTTAAACTTTAATTAAAACTCTATTTCTCTTCTTCTTTTGATTCTTCGGCTGACTTCTCCTCTTTTATTTCCTCTTTCTTTTCCTCTTTTTCTTTTTTGGGTTTTTTCGGTTTCTTTTCTTCTTTAACTTCTTCTTTCTTCTCTGGCTCGGGTTCTTTAGGCTCTTCAACTTTTTCCTCTTCGACTTTTTTCTCTGGTTCTTTCTTCTTTTCTGGTTCTTTGGGTTTTTCCCCGACGCTCACCTCTGGCTTTTCTGCGGGTTTCTCTTCTGTTTTCTCCTCTTTCTTTACTTCTTCTTTTGGTTTTTCCTCGACCTTGGGTGCTTCAACGGGTTTTTCTACTTTTTCCTTTTTCTCTTTTTTCGGTCTCCAAGCCTTAAGCTTTACATCGCTTAAAATTTTCTCGTCAACTAATAAGTTATGAACAGTTGGCGAAAGCTGAGCACCTTTGGATAACCAATGTTCTATACGTTCTTTCTTAAAGCTTTTTTGTTTTTTTCGTGGATTATAAAATCCTAAAATTTCCTGGAATTTTCCCTGAGGAGGCGCTGTATGTTCAACCAAAACCACCCGATAACTCGGGCTATTCTTTTTCCCCACACGTTGTAATCGTATTTTCAGCATTTGCTATTATATTAACATACTATAAAAATCTTGACAACCCCCTGAATAAGAATATAATAGAAAGAAGACCCTTGGTCTTTAAAAACTACAAAGGAGTCTTAAATGAAAAACACCGTCTTAGATAAAAAAGAAACTAATAAAAGACGATGGTCGCTTCACTATTGGCTTTCTAATTTAGATGATACTGGCGACATCATTGTAAAAACAGTAGTGTTTCGAGCTGATAATCCTGATGAGGTCTTTAAGAAAACACTAAGAATTCTAAAAAATTCAGCAAAAAGAACTCTGCGACAAAAACATTATATGTTGATTATTATGCCAAAAGATCCATTGCCTGGAAAAAAAATAATTACAACAGAAGAACTTTTCCAACTAAAAAACAAATATTCCAATACAAAAGCAATTCTAAAAATAAAAGAAAAAAATCTTAAAGAATATTTTGTCCAGGGCTACGGATCAGAAGCGCTCAAACAATTAGAAGAAAAATTATCTAAAAAAAACAAACCAAAAAGCGGATGAATATCCGCTTTTTATCTATCATCTAATATCTATAATCTAATATCTACTTCTCCAATTTTAACGAAAGGAGTTTGGAGACGCCATCATCACCCATTGTCACTCCATACAAAACATCTGCCTGGTTCATAATTTCTCGATTGTGGGTGATAAGAATAAATTGAGTATTTTCACTAAACTCACCTAAAAGTTTAGCAAAACGTCGAGAATTACTTTCATCCAAAGTAGCATCTACTTCATCTAAAACTAAAAATGGCGGAGGGTTTGAACTAACTATAGCAAAAAGTAAAGCAATCGAAGTAAGAGCTTTTTCGCCACCAGAAAACATTCTTAGGTTTTTAACCTTTTTCCCAGGAAGAGTCGCCTTTATTTCAATTCCCCTGCTGACTTCTTGCTCCCCGCCTGATTCTTCTTCTAGGTCTTCTTCATTTGGAATTAGAAATTTGGAATTAGAAATTTGCTTAAGATATCCCTTGCCCCCACCAAATAATAGTCTTAAATATTTATTAAAATTATCATTTATTACTTGGAAATTTTTCCCAAATTGTCCGCCAATCTCTTTTGTTAATTGTTTAATTAAATCCTCTAAATTCTTTTTTGCTTTTTTTAAATCTTCAAACTTTCTAGTAAGTTTTTCATAACGTTCTTTTGTTTCTTGATACTCTTGCAAAGTAATTTCATCCACGCCGCCGATTTCCTCTACTTTATATTTAAGGCGATTAATTTTCTCTTCAAGTTCTTCAAGTGGTTCGTTAATTTTTTCTATATTTTTAGCTTGAATATTATCATAATCCATTCCCGCTCTTGTTATATCCTGTTTTAATTCTTTTGAATTTCCTTCCAGCTGCTCAATGAGCCACTTTACCTCCTTGGCTCTATTTTCTAATTCGCTTAAAGCATCTTTCTTTCTTCTTAGATTTCTTTCTGATTCGAAAAATTTCTCTTGACCTAATTGTTTGTGGCTATTCCTCATAATTGCTTTCTGGCTTTCGTATTTTTTATCAATCTCGCTTAATAATTCTTCTAAATTTTTCTGCTCATTGATTAACCTGTCTATCCAGTCCGTGGCTGACCCCGCGTCGTCCAATGCCGGGGCTGATCCTATCTCAATAATTTTTTCAATCCGCTTTAAAACTTGATTAATTTTCTTCTGAATTTTAACTATGTCTTTTGTCTTAAGAAGTTTTTCAAGAATTGAGTAAACATACTTAAATTCTTTCTCAACTTCACCTAAATCAATATTTATTTGTCTTTTCTCTTTTGGTTGTATTTCTTTTTCTATTTGAATTTTTGCTCTTAGATTTGCTAATTGTTCGTTTAATTTAGCTTTCTCATCAAAAAGTTTTTCCAGTGCGTTTTGAGCATCAATTGATTGCTTCCTGCTTTCTCTAATACTGCTTTCTACTTCCTGAAGCTTCTGATTAAGTTGAGAAATTTCTTTTTTAAATTTAGAAATTTTTATTTCTAAATCTTCTTCTTCTTTGTCCAAATCTTTTTTTTGTTTTTCTAAATCAATTATTTGGAAAAAGAAAAATTGTTCTTGAAGTTGGCTTAATTTCTTTTTTAATTTTTCCTTTCTTTCTGCTTTGGTTGCTTCCCGTTTTAAATATCTTAAATGAGGAATAAGTTCAGCTAATATACTTGATACTTTTTCTAAATTTGTTTGCGTAGTTTTAAGTCGTCGCTCTGATCTTCGTTTTTTTAATTGTAAATACCTTACTCCTGATGCTTCTTCTAAGAGTTCATAAAGTTCTGACGGGCTATATCTCAAAATTTCACTCTCCATGCCTTGATTAATCACCGAAAAGCCACGATGACCAATATTGGCTTTAGCTAAAATCTCAACAACATCCATATGCTTAGTTAGGTTTTTATTAATAAAATACTCGCTAGTACCATCTCGGAAAATGTTCCGGCTAACTACTACTTCTGCATAATCTAGAGGAATACAACCGCTCTGATTATCAAAACAAAGAGATGCATTAGCTTTTCCAAGTCTACTCCGAGTTTTAGAGCCGGAAAATATGAGATCTTTACTGCTTTGAGAACGAATATTCTTCATGCTCTGCTCCCCTAAAATCCAACGAACAGCATCTGCTACATTACTCTTACCGCTGCCATTCGGTCCAACAATAGCAGTAATACCTGAAGAAAACTCCAGCTTAATTGGCTGAGCAAAAGACTTAAACCCGTTTAATTCTAATTTCTTGAGATACATAACTATTAAAATCGGAGATCCGATCTCCGATTTTGTTATTTCCACTTCTTCTTTTTTATCCCTGCTTCAGCGGCTTTTTCTTGCCCTTCTTGCTTACTTGGACCTTCTCCTTTAGCTATCATTTTTTCTCCCAGAAAAACTCCCACTATAAAATGCTTATCGTGATCGGGCCCACTCTCTCCTAAAACTTCATAGGTTGGAGTAATGCCCATTTTTTCCTGAGCTTTTTCTTGAAAACGGCTTTTGGAATCATAATATAACTTATTCTTTAAAATCGCTGGCAGTTCTGCAATTAAAACTCTCTCGATAAAATCATTGGCTTTTTCAAATCCTTGATCTAAATAAATAGATCCCACTACTGCCTCAAAAGTGTTTGCCAAAATAAATTGGCGAGCCCTACCAGTATCTTGAAACTCACCCTTGGAAAGCAAAAGATAATTATTGAACCCTGAACGGTCAGCTGCTTTAGCTAACATCTTACTATTAACCAGAGCAGCTCGCCAAACAGTTAACTCGCCTTCTGGATTAGGATAATTTTTGTACAAGTATTTAGTTACAGCCAACTCCAAAACCGCATCTCCTAAAAATTCTAAACGTTCATTGTGCTTAAACCCACACTTAGGATGCTCATTGAGATAAGATCTATGAACAAAAGCTTGCTGCAACAGGTTTTTATCCTTAAATATTATACCTAAATCGGCTTCAAGTTTTTTTAGATTTTTTATCATCTGACTTTGATTTATCTGTTTTGGGTTTATCGTCTTTCCCCGGTTCTCCAATTTCCCGATAAATTGTTCCCAAAACTCCATTAATAAACTTTCCAGAAGATTCACCGCCATAAGTTTTAGCTAATTCAATTGCTTCGTTGATGGCCACTTTCGGCGGCACTTCTTTACGATCGCCAAAAAGAAGTTCATAAAGCCCAATCCGCAAAACATTTCTATCAACAATAGTAATTTGCTCTATAGGCCATTCTGGAGCTGCCTTTTCAATGATTTTATCGATCTTTGGCTTATATTTCATAATACCCTTAACTAAATCATAAACAAACTTGGTATCCTCAATGCCAGGGCCTAACTCTTTTATATTTCGTCCAAGAATTTTCTTAAGCTCGTTCTGATTTCTCTTCCTAAAATCCCACTCATAAAGAGATTGCATTACAATAGAACGAGCTAAATGTCTTGATGACATAAATTTATTTCTTAGATAATTCTTCTAAATTCAATGGTTTAGCTTTTTTCCCCTCTTCGGGTCGCTTCTCATCTTCCTTCTTTGCCATTTCTTTTTCTTTTTTCTTCCTTTCCTTCTTGGTTAATTTTGCTAAAACGTCAATTACTTCTTTCCCTTTATATGTTCCACAAAAGGGACAAAAATGATGTGGCAAAATCGGCTCTTTGCATTTTGGACAAGTAGCGAGCTTTACTTTTTTCAGAGCGTGATGAGATCGACGCTTATTTCTTCGAGATTTAGTATGTCGTTTCTTTGGTACTGCCATGTTTATTAGTATAGCAAATGAAAAAACTATTGACAAGACTTCTAAAAAGAGTATAATAAAAATAGATCAGCCCGCAAGGGCTTTTTAAAGACCTTTATGAAAAATCTATTACCAAAAATCATAACCTTTTTCAAAGAAGTGAAAATTGAGTTAAAAAAAGTTAACTGGCCAACTAAGCAAGAAACTATAAAATATACTCTGATTGTTATCGGAACAAGTTTAGCTATGGCAATTTTCTTAGGAGGCTTGGACTTTCTATTCACTTGGTTAATCGGTAAATTTATATTATAAAACATGCCTAAACAACAAACAGATAAAGAAAAAAAATGGTACGTGCTACATACCTATTCTGGCTATGAAGATGCTGTAGCTAATAATCTCAAACAACGAATTGAATCTCTTGATATGGGAGATAAAATTTTTAATGTCTTAGTGCCAAAAGAAAAGAAGATTAAAATAAAAAGAGGAAAAAGGCAAATTGTAGAAGAAAAAATTTATCCTGGTTATGTATTAGTAGAAATGATTGTTACTGACGATTCCTGGTATATAGTAAGAAATACTCCACGAGTAACTGGATTCATTGGCGCAGGGACTATCCCTGTACCAATCGCTGACGAAGAAATTAAAAGTTTACAAAAAAGAATGGGGGTCGAAGAACCAACTTACAAAATTGATGTTGAAGTTGACGATCTAGTAAAGATTGTTGATGGTCCTTTTAAAGATTTTGATGGAAAAATCGGTGAGGTAGATAAAGCAAAAGGAAAAGTAAAAGTGTTGGTAAATATGTTTGGAAGAGAAACACCGGTCGAATTAGATTTTCTTCAAGTGAAAAAAGTATAATATGGCTAAAACTGTTAAAACAATAATTAAACTACAAGTAAGAGCTGGGCAAGCAAATCCAGCGCCACCGATTGGCCCGGCCTTGGGACAACATGGATTAGATATCCAGCAATTTTGTGCCCAATTTAATGAAGCCACAAAAGATAAGAGTGGCGACATTATTCCTGTAGAAATTACAGTTTATGAAGATAGGACTTTCGATTTTAAATTAAAAACTCCACCTGCATCTGACCTGCTTAAAAAAGCAGCGGGCATTGAAAAAGGATCCGGAGTACCTCATAAAGAAAAAGTTGGCAAAGTAACCAAAAAACAAATCCGCGAAATCGCCGAGAAAAAAATAATAGATCTAAATGCCAATGATATAGATGCGGCTTGTAAAATCATAGAAGGAACCGCAAAAAATATGGGGATAGAAGTTGTATCTTAAAAATGATATAATGGAGGAGATATGAAAAAGAATCCTTATAAAGGAAAATTTATTGCTTTTGAGGGACTAGATGGCTCTGGCCAAACAACCCAAGCAAATCTTTTGAAAGAT
>SDBT01021578.1_pt1 | contig 10066 bp, 9 predicted proteins | sample 2277101 | NCBI WGS metagenome assembly SDBT01 (sample SAMN10404973, study PRJNA504765) | marine sediment metagenome | isolation source: marine sediment core GS10_PC15, 103 cmbsf | place: Arctic Ocean: Southern Knipovich Ridge | collected 2010
AGTCTAGGTAGAATATCATGAGTTCGGGCGTATTTTACCAGGTCGGCTCTAGTGTGTAGTACCAACTTCCTCAGGATATGGGCTCGGTGTGTCTCCACTGTCTTTACACTGATGAAGAGGTGGTCGGCTATCTCCTGGTTAGTGTAGCCGTCAGCAATAAGCTTGAGGACCTCTCTCTCCCGGCCCGTCAATCCATCGTAATTTTCCTTTTTCTCTTCCCGGCCCATCGTCTGGAGGTAACGTCCGATAACCATCTTGGTCGCCATGGGACTGAGGAAGGCCTCGCCCCGGTACACGGTACGGATGGCACTAATGAGCTCGGTAGCAGCGGACTTTTTCACTAGGTAGCCAGAGCCCCCGGCTTCTAGAACCTGAAAGAGGTACTCCTCGTTATCGTGAATGGTGAGCACCAGTACTTTCACTTCAGGACAGCTCAGGTGAATGCGGCGGGTGGCCTCCAGGCCATCCATGACCGGCATGGAGATATCCATAAGGGTCACATCGGGCGAGAGACTCTCGGCCTTTGTCACCGCCTCGCTGCCATCATCGGCTTCACCCACTACTTCAATATCCGCCTCGGCACTGAGTATGGCACGCAGCCCTGCCCGCAGGATATCGTGGTCATCGACAAGCAGTATCCGGATCTTATCCGCCATCGTTCTCCCTGTAAGTATATTTTGCCACTACCTCGGTTCCTTGGCCAGGGGTGGTGTTTATCTTCAGCTCACCACCCACCGTGGACATCCTCTCCATCATGCCGAAGAGACCAAGCCCCGATTCCTTCGATTTCATAACCTCATCCATATTAAATCCACGACCGTTATCCCTTATGGTGACCACTCCCAAACTATCTTCGCACCTCATGGATATCCACACTGAGGTAGCCCCGGAATGCTTGGCCACGTTAGTAAGGGCTTCTTGGACTACCCGATATAGCGCTACCTCCACATTGTTCGATAGCTTTCCCCTGGGCCTCGTCGCTTGAAAATCGATGCCAATATTGAATTTCTTGATATACTCGTTAGTATAAGACCGAAGGGCAGGGATAAGCCCCAGCTCATCGAGGTCGCTAGGTCTCAGTTCTAGGGTCAGCCGGCGCACTTCATCCAGAATCTGCGAAGTATAATCCCACAATTCAGTTAGCTTCTTTTTTCTATCCTCCGGCTTCGCTTTCTCTAACATTTTTAGTTCAATCATGAGCAACGTCAGTGCCTGGCTGGTCTCGTCATGGAGTTCCCTGGCTATTCGTTTCCTTTCTTCTTCTTGGGCGCTGAGTATCTTGCTAGAGAGCTCCTCCAGACGTTTGTGGTTGGAGGAGATTTCCGCCAGCATGGAGTTCAGGGCCTCACGGAGGCGAGTGATAATCGGGTCACCTAGCAGTGGTGTTCTCGCTGCCCTAGCCATGAGGTCACCACGATACACTGCTTCAATTGTTTTTTGGAGATTGGCCAGAGGCTGCAGGGCAGCTTTGAGAATCAAGAAGTTTACTGAGATGCTCAGGATTATCCCCGCTAGGACGAAGATGTAAATGAGCTCCTCAGGAGCGGAGCGCTGGGAGAGTTCTCTAGTCAACCAAGTGCCTATCACCGCCCCCACCACAATGATAAGCGTGTTGGCGATGAGAATCTTGTAGAACATGGATAGGTTTAGCAACTTTTCTTTAAGGCGCTTCATTTTAAAATCACCCCGATTTGGGGGTAACTGGTCTATTGCGCTCTCTCGAAAACAAGTGAAGACACACAAACCTACCCTTGTACTTTATCGTAATTGTGGCACCAAAATAGCGAATTGTCAAACTGCCTTTATTTAATAAAAGTATCTTTGGCATAATGAGCCGATATAGATATAGACTAGTCCGAGGACAATCCTTGAACTTCCGTATAGAATAGTCCAAAGACCGACGTATGGAATAGACCAAATGGGAAAGCTAAATGATATTAGAGAGAAGCTCCAAGCTGGTAGTACAACCAACCCAGCTCATTGAGCAAGGCTATGCGAAATCATCGATCTTTCATGTTGCCAAGAAGCTTAAGGATCTCCAGCTTGGTATACTCACTTCGCCAGTATTGAAGTTCCTGAAGTTCATCGGATACTGGCGAGATATCATTAAACTACAGAAGGAGATTACCGAGCTTGAAGCTGCCAAGGAGAAGATGCCAGACAGGTTAGCTATTTTTGAAAAACCACTGAATGAGTTGCGGTCTTTAGTAGACGATGCTGTGGGATAAGCCATATTTGTGTGTTTGAAGTATGCTGAGATGGATCTGGAACAGGCTAGGGAGCATGCTGAAGGATAGGTAGACAGGTACATAAAGGGTAAATCGTAATATTTGCACACGATACGCACATCCTAGCTGGTGGCAGCCGATTGAGTGACCCTCTAAATGATGTACTACTGTTTATCTAAAACCGTTCCTTAATTAATAGTTGGTGGTATGGTGTTTTCGTACCCAGGGCATTCGCCAATCCCCCACGGTATGCAAGACATCTCGAATATTCTCTTCGTCATATACTCTGACTGGATGCGCCAGCGGTATTTTCTTGCCGAAGCGCGGCCCAGTAAGAGCAAAATCATTAGGAATTATGCCTGTTGGGCAAACAGAACGACATCCCATTTCGCCGCCGTTACAAGTTGGGCATACTTTTAAAGCTTGTTCAGCATAGATTACTATTTGCCGCTCGATTCCCCTTCCTATGTAGCCAAGGACATTAGCCTTTTTGACCTCCGTGCAGTACCGTACGCAAAGCCCGCAAAGAATACAGAAGGTCGTATTCTCTTCAAAGCGACTTTGCTTAATATTGTATTTTTGGAGCAAGTCTGTATCTACCCATGGCCACCGGGCCAGTATCAACTCCAGTATCACCCTGCGGTGCCTGACAACGCGTTCGGACTCTGTCAGCACTTCGAGCCCGTTTTCGACAGGGTACAGGCAGGATGCTACTATCCGTGACCTCCGTCTTGCCGTTATCTCCACTATGCAAAGTCGGCAGGCACCATAATGCGAGAGTTCTTCATGGTGGCACAGGGTTGGAATGAAAATATCGGCATTTTGGGCTACCTGCAGTACGGTCATCCCTGTCCGTGCTTCCACAACATTGTCATTAATTTTGAAGGTGACCGGAGCTGCAACCTCGGCGGGAGTCGTTACTGGTACTCTAGTTGTCACATTATTATCAAGGGTCTTTAAGGAAGCTTCTCTTTGCCTTACCTCGTCAACCATTTTCTTTTCTGTTTTCTCCATCTTCATACCCTCCTAATTCACTTTCACTCTTAGCTCCATAGGAGCTATAACTTCTCGACCAGAAAGTTTGATTACGGCACCAAAACGCTCAGGACAGACCTCGAAACATATTCCACACTTGGTGCATCTTGTCTGGTTAATAACATGTACCTCTCTTTTTCTGCCACTTATCGCTCCTACGAGGCAGGCCCTGAGGCAGATTGTACAGTCTTGCACTTTTCAGAATCGATGTAGTAGCTTACCAGGGCCTTACACACGCCAGCCGGACAACACTTCTCTTCAATATGAGCCTCATACTCATCTTTGAAATACTTGATACTGCTAAGTACCGGATTGCATGCTGTCTGGCCAAGAGCGCATAGCGAGCAATCACCCATCACTTCGCTAAGTGTCATTATAGATTCTATGTCTCCTTCCCGACCTTCCCCTTGACAGATCCTGTTCAGTATCGCCAACATTTGGTAGAGCCCCTCACGGCAAGGGATGCATTTACCACACGATTCATAAGCGAGAAAATCGATAAAATACCTTGCTATATCAACCATGCAAGTCTCCTCATCCATCACGATCAGCCCACCAGATCCCATCATAGAGCCCACCTTGGAAAGCTCGTCAAAATCTACGGGTAGGTCAAGGAGCCTTTCTGGAATGACGCCACCCGAGGGGCCACCTGTCTGTACTGCTTTCAATTCCTTTCCCTTTTGGATTCCCCCCCCGATTTTGTAAACAATTTCGCGAAGTGTTATACCCATTGGCACTTCCACAAGCCCGGTATTGTTGACCTTACCCACCAGAGAGAAGATTTTTGTCCCCTTGCTTCCTTCTGTGCCTATGTCGCGATACCAGTCAGCACCTTTGTTTACAATCAAAGGTACGTTAGCCCAAGTCTCGACATTGTTCAGATTGCTTGGCTTTCCCCATATACCGCTTATTGCTGTACGGACATACTTTGGCCTCGGCTCACCAACCTTCCCCTCAATGGCAGCCATTAAAGCACTGGACTCACCAGATACAAAGGCGCCAGCACCACGGTAAATGGTAACGTCAAAATCAAATCCAAAGCCAAGGATGTTTTCCCCTAAAAGACCGTATTCACGCATCTGACTAAGGGCAACGCATACATTATCCACAGCCAGTGGATATTCCTGACGCACGTAGATATAGCCCTGGTGCGAACCAATAGCATAAGCACCAATGACTAGGCCCTCCAGTACGCTGTGGGGATTACCCTCGAGTAGGCTCCTGTCCATATACCCTCCCGGATCTCCATCCTCGGCATTAACGATGACATACTTAATATCATCGGGAGCGTTGCGGGTCGTCTCCCACTTTAGTCCGGTGGGAAACCCTGCACCTCCTCTACCCCTCAAGTTAGCCTTTTTTACGATATCGATAACCTCCTCGGGACTCATTTTAGAGAGGACCTTAGTTAGTGCCGAGTAACCATCAAGGGCAATGTAGTCTTCGATGCTTCCCATATCTATAAATCTATTACTCCCCAAGAGAGTTCGGTTTTGGTATTTATAAAATGGTATCTCAGATTCCTTTATGATCCTTTGCTTGGTAATAGGGTCTTCATAGAGAAGATGCTCAACAATTTTTCCTTCAGCTAAGGTCTCGGAGACAATTCCTGGCACATCCTCAGGCTTCACGCTCATGTAACAGATTTCCTCGGGGAGGATAACGACGATGGGCTCTTTTTCACAGAAGCCATGGCACCCGGTGCTCTTCACCTCTACCTTTTCTTTCAAGCTTTGTCTTTCTATTTCCTTGACAAAGGCTCGGACTACATTCTGGCTACCGCGAGTTCTACCATCTGTGCCACTGGTTACTGAAACAATCCTTTTCCCCTTGGCTCTGGTCAATATTTCCTGCCTGACTTCCTCTAACTCAGCAGGTGAGTTTATTCGTGCCGTCACTCCATTTTTAATCATAGCTCTTCAAAACCTCCTTAATCTTTACCGGAGCCACCTTGCCGTAATAATCTTTATCAACCGCCACTACCGGTCCTATGGCACAGCAGCCAAGGCAATTCACTGTGCTTAAAGAGAATTTTTCATCGGCCGTCGTCTGTTCTGGTCCCACACCGAGACAATCGCTAACGCGGTCGAGTAAGTTCACGGCACCACGGACATGGCATGCCGTGCCAAGGCAAACTGTAATAGTATGACGACCTTTGGGAAGCAGACTGAAGTGTTTATAGAACGTTGTTATGTTGTAAATGTGATTTAACGTAATCCCCAACTTCTCAGATACCCGTGTTACGATAGCCCTTGACAGCCAACGATACTCATTTTGGATGTCCAAGAGTATCTGGATGAGTGCCTCTTTATTATTGTCATAGCTATCGCTGATTTGATCTACCTTACCCAGTTCTTGTTTACTATGCTCCATTTTGCCCTCCTGTAATAGAGGTTATTCTCAGTTAGTCATTATATTTGTATTATGAAGGACTGAAGTCACAAATACCTCACAAACAATATGAGAAATCTCTTAAATACCTCACAAATCGGTAAAAAGACATAGGAGCCTTATTGGAAAGCTCCTATGTCTGCTGTTCTTAAGCAAATACTAAGTCACGATCACCCGACCATTGTGTAGCCCACGCCAGGTCTAGTTAAGATGTACTTGGGAGCTTTGGTATTATCACCTATCTTGCTCCTTAGCCTAGCTATCGTCGCTTGAAGCAGATGGGTATCCCCGTAGTAACCCTCACCCCACACGTTCTGCAGGATAGTATCCGTGGTAAGTATAATCTTGTGGTTTCGTGCAAGATAAGAAAGTAACCTGTATTCCGTCGCGGTTAAGCGTTTTTCCTTGCCCTTCAAGATTACCCGGTGGGTGGTAAAGTCAACTACCAAATCACCTAACTGAAAAGTAGGTGCAGGAAGCTCATCCCACAACTTAGTTCGCCGTAAGGAAGCTCTTATCCTCGCCATTAGCTCCCCCGCCGTGAACGGCTTGGTGATATAGTCGTCTGCACCAACATCTAACCCCTCTATCTCGTCCGCTTCACTGTCCTTAGCAGTGACCATTATTATGGGCAACTCTGAGAACTCACGAATACGACGGCAGACTTCAATACCATCCATGGAGGGCATGAGGATATCAAGAAGAACCAAGTCAGGGGTTTCTTGCTCAAATACATCGATGGCAGTTTTTCCATTGACGGCTGTGATTACACGGTACCCTTCAAGCTCAAGCATATACCGTATCATACGCAACGTGCGTATCTCATCATCAACCACCAATATGTTGGCCTTACTTACTGACATAAATCATTACCTCAGACAGTTCATAAAACCGCTTACTAACCTGTCCTTTATTCAAAAATCGAGAGTGCCTAGCCCAATGTTATTGAGCACTCACTGTAAATTCCATACTTGCTATCTTAACCGGTAGAGTGAACCAGAAGGTACTTCCAACCCCAACCTCACTTTCGACCCAAATACGACCACCGTGCAATACTACGAGATGTCTGCACAAAGACAACCCTAGTCCAATACCTTGAGAGATTTCAGTCTCTTTTTTCTCAATACGATACATAGGGCTGAATATCTTCTCCAATTCTTCAGAAGGTATACCCATACCACGATCACTAACGCCAAGTAGCAGTTCACTGTCCGCCTTCTCAGCTGATATCCTGATTTCTGTTCCCTCTGCCGAATACTTAACAGCATTATCTATGAGGTTATCAAGTAACTCTTCAATACGTGTGACATCAATGTCTATTCGAGGCAATCTAGTCGCTGCACGAAGCACTATTTGATGCGTAGGCGATCTTATTCTGGCGGCCGCCACTACACGCTTGAGTAACTGTACAATACTGCATGATCTCATTTCCAACTTAACGAGTCCAGCTTCAAGTCGTGAGAAACTGAGCAACTCATTAACAAAATTGGCTAATCTCTCAGAATCTTGTAGTATGGCCAGAACAAACTCTCGTTTTTGACTGCCATTCAGTTTATGCTGATAATCATTCAGCATACTTGCGTAGCCTCTGATGTTAGCCAGAGGAGTACGCAGTTCATGAGAAACGGTAGAGAGTAAATTTCTCTTGATCTTGTCTAGTTCCCTTAGCTTGTCAACATCCCACTCAAGTTGCTTACGTTCGGTAATATCGCGGAGCATTATCAAGTTTGAGAGACTTTTATCCACATTTCTAAAAGGAATATCAATGTATTCATAAGTTCTCTGATTCTTCAAAGAATACCGATCCGTATAAACAATATTTTCTTCACGAATGGATTCGATCTTACACCACGGACATGGCTCCTCTCGATCATGTAAATATTTATAACACTTGCACTCTTCAACCAAGCCGAGCTCTGAACGCATCGCTTCATTTGTATATTCGATATCGTACTTCGGACTAACAATGAAAACTAGATCTTTCATGGAATTCAAAATATTGGCTAACCTCTCTTGCTCGAGACGTGACAACTCATTTGCCCGTTTTCGTCTTAAATTCGCTTGGTAACCCAGAAAAATGGTTAAAAAACCGGTTAAAAGTATGAAAACTGTTTCTGCGAGGAACTTGACCCAATTAACTGGGAGAGTTGAACCGTTAAATATTTGATAAAGGATAGTTGACATCATGTCGACTAACACTAGAATAATGGCCAAAATGAGTCCGGTCGCAAATATGGCAATTTTTGCATCAAATCCTAATCTTTTCATTTCCGAATCCCAAAATTTAAGACTGATCTGTCCTCACAAAGGATACCACCCTTTAAGTTAGGGTTACCGACATTACAGCCGCAGGAGCAGGTGGCCGGTAGCCCAACGAGCTGTGAGGACATACCTAATTATACTCTCTTCTTCACTGCTGAATCAATACCTTCGCTTCTGTTAACGTTGTAAATATCTCACGGTTCAACAACTCGTCTCTCAGCTTGCCATTAAATGATTCTATATACCCGTTCTCCCAGGGACTTCCCGGTTCTATAAACAGTGTTTTCACGCCTATTCGGTTCAGCCATCTACGTTTAACACCCTTAATTAAACTTCTACGGCACTCGCCACACTGCAAACAAATCAACATTGCTCACTTTCACACTCAATTTTGGCTTTTAGGTAACAAAATAGCGTTTTGTTCACCTGGGACCCTCGCTGTCTCTTCCCTTGCCCCGAAAGAACCGTCAGCGTAAAATGGAGACGATGGGAGGAAGTTCGAATCCCACTCGGGGAGCAAATTCGTGAGCAGATACAAAATGACCCGAACTTCCCATAGTTGTTGCAATTGCTAGAACCTGAGTATTGCCCCAACTGAAGTGTTAAGCAACGACGAACGATACAAAAGTGTTTGCGCCGCTACCTCTTTTTCCGCTAGAGTATAATAAAACGCGAATGAGGTGTTTGTAATGCGTAAGGGTCGTCGGATAGGTCAGAACTGGTTGGTGATAATCATAGCAATGTTCTTGTTAGCGGTAGGACGGATGTGGTTCAGACACCATTACCGATGGCAGTTTGAATTTCTGAGCTAGTGACTCGTCGAGGTAGCGAGTCGGTGTCACCAGCCCAGGGCAATGAAAACACCAGAAAACATCAGCATCAATGAAGCTGTACAGACACACAAAGACCTGGGGTTTGGAGCGGCGTTCTGTCCGTGGATCGAGGACAATGTCGAGCGGAATGAATACATAAAGACTTTCAGCGGAGCGGATATTGTATTGGCTGAATATGGTGCTTATGGTATAAATATTTTAGATACAGACGCGGTGCTTCGCCAAAAGAACATTGATGAAATCTGCAAAAGGCTGGAAAGAGCTGATATTATGGGAGCCAGGTGCTGTGTAATACACGGCGGAAGCGTTGAAAGCGGTAAATGGGGTACGGCAAACCGTGAAAATATGTCGGAAAAAAGTTTTATAGAATCAGTAAAGATTATTCAGGATATTATTGATGCGGTAAAACCCGGACGCACAAAACTCGTACTTGAAACTGAATCGTACCTTTTTCCCGATGGACCGGAGAATTACAAGCGGTTTATTGACGCTGTCGACAGTAGCAGTTTTGGCGTTCATCTCGATCCCGTTAACATAACATGCACTCCAAGACGCGTTTATTTCAATGATGATTTCCTCAAGCAATGCTTTACGATACTGGGTCCGTTGATTGTGTCCTGTCACGCAAAGGACTTTAATATGGAACCCCGTTGGCCTACAGTGAAAATTGATGAAACATTCATCGGCAACGGCATATTGAATTATCAGGTTTACCTCAATGAAATTCAAAGGCTGGACTGCCCGCCTACACTGATGATTGAGCACCTGAATGCCGGACAATTGGAAGCAGGGCTGAAATTCATATTTGGTGAAACGAAGAGAGCTGGTATTGTATTTGAGGGCTCTGAAAACAGAATTGAGTACAAGGCTTCCGATAGTGGTGCGTATTTTGCACCCCATGGGGAATAAAAACACGGTGCACCAGCACCAAGCTCACCCCCTAATGGGGGCAGGTCAGAGGAGGTGCGAATACAAACGATTAATCGCCGCAGAAACTACAACCGGGCCTTAGAGAGCTTGTTAATGCCGCCTGATCATACCAAAGTGTCCGGTTTTAAAAGTGTCCCATTTCGCTGATTGACAACAGCGGTGGAGCTAGGGTAAAATAGCCCATTACCTTATCAACTTACACACAAGGAGGATTTGACATGGCGAAATTAGCGATTAGTGGTGGTAAAAAAGTAATTACTCGTCCATTAGGCAAAGAATGGCCAATATGGGATGAACGTGAAGAGAAGGCATTATTGAGCGTACTCCACAGTGGACGTTGGTGGGCTGGCGGGGAAGGCTCTAAGGTATGGGAGTTTGAAGATGCTT